>Ga0182021_10006808_pt1 | contig 13566 bp, 12 predicted proteins | sample 612E3MmetaG_FD_120493 | JGI IMG/M metagenome (GOLD analysis project Ga0182021, IMG submission 120493) | Permafrost microbial communities from Stordalen Mire, Sweden - 612E3M metaG (Illumina Assembly) | ecosystem: Environmental > Terrestrial > Soil > Wetlands > Permafrost | place: Sweden...
CGACCGGGTTGAAATACTGCACGATATTTAGCAAGGCGCCTTCAGATCCCACCATGGCTACCATAGTCTCAGAATATGTATCAACGATGGCGGCGGTTGTGGCAGTCATCGGTGGTTCGGTTGCCACAGGTACGGGTGTATCAGTTGGGGGTTGCGTGGGAGTAGTGGTTGCAGTCGGGGCAACGGTAGAAGTTTCCATTAATGGAGTATTCACCATTGCCAATGTTGTTTGCGTTGAAACGGGGATCTGCGTTGCCTGGGCGAGCAGTGAAGCAACATTACAAGCCATCAAAAGAAGCGAGGACATTACCAATAAAGCTCTCTTTACCGTTAACATGGCATCCTCCTTTCAGGATTATTCCACAATAACCTAGAAAGCCAGTCAATTCAATAAGAAATCAGTCCTACTTCAATTAAGCAGGACTGGGATTCTATTTTTCAAACTTTGGGGATAAAAATGGGTGGACATGGTGCGCCCCTTCGAATTATTTGAGCTTTCCCTCCACCCAGACGCTGACACCCGCCAAAGCCGCGGGAATTTTTTCCGCATCCCGTCCGCCGCCGAAAGCCAGGTGCGGCGCCCCACCCCCGCCTGCCCCCAACTGGCGGGAAAGGTGCCCAACCAGGTCACCCGCCTTGATACCCTGTTTGATCAAATCCTGGGTCACCGCTGCCATAACAATCACCTGTCCGGCGCTGAAGGTGGCGATCACACAAATACCGTGGTCGGGATATTTTTCCCGGAAGGTATCTGCCAGTTGACCAAGGGTTTCCTTATCCAGCCCGGGCAATTCCATTGCAACCAAGTGCACACCTTTGATGTTGTCAGCGGCTGAGAGCTGAGTGCTGAACAATTTCATAGCCAGATCCTTTTTCAATCCAGCCACCTGCTTGCGGGTGGCAGCCAGCTCTTCCTGTATCTGTTCAGCTTTCTGCGGCACTTCCTCCACGGCAGATTTAAGCACACCGGCGGCCTGTTTAAGCAGCTTGAACCGCCTGGCAACCAGCTCATATGCGCCGCGCCCGGTCACAGCCTCGATACGGCGAACACCTGCCGCCGCCGAACTCTCGGAAACGATCAGGAATGCGCCCACATCCGAAGTACGCTCCAAATGCGTGCCACCGCATAGTTCATAGGAATGCCTGTGCTGTGGGTCGCCTATGGTAATGGTACGAACAACATCACCATACTTTTCCCCAAATAGCGCCATGGCGCCTTCGCTTATCGCCTGTTGGCGCGATTTGCTGACCGATGTAACGGCATAATCGGCTGCCACAGCTTCATTGACCAGCTTCTCGACCTGCTCGACCTGCTCCGGCGTCATTGCTTCGGGATGGTTAAAGTCGAATCGGAAATGATCCGGCGCGACCAGCGAACCAGCCTGGACTGCCTTTTGACCCAGCACCTGGTGTAGCGCGGCGTGCAATAGATGGGTGGCAGTATGGTTTCGGCGGATGTCATGCCGGCGGGCAACGTCCACAGCCGCAATTGCCAGATCACCGGTTTTCGGATGTCCAAAGACCAGTTCCCCCACGTGGACAATAACGCCTGCTGAAGGTTTACGCATCTCGGTTATTTCGATCTCCCAGCTGCCATCGCTGGCACGGATCGTGCCGGTATCGGAAACCTGGCCGCCGGATTCAACATAGAACCCGGTTTTCGCCAACAATACCTCCACCCTGTCCCCTGCTCCGGTTTCATTCAATAGCTGCCCATCTGCAGCCAGCGCCAAAAGAGGTCCTTCGACCTGCAGCCATTCATACGGGTTATACTCCACCCCGTCCTTGCCCAGCCGGCCGTCTTTCTGCAGTTCTTTGCGTATTCCAGCATAGAACCCGGCATCCTCGCCGCCCATCCTGCCCATGGCTTTGCCGCCTCCGGACGCTAGACGGTGCTCATCCATGGCAGTGCGAAAACCGGCTTCATCCACTTCCAGGTCCTGTTCACGGGCAATATCGCGGGCAATCTCGAACGGCAGGCCATAAGTGGCATACAGATCAAACGCTTTGCGCCCATCCAATGACTTCTGACCGGATTGCTTGAGTGCATCCAGCATGCCCTGCAAATAAGCCGTACCGGATTCCACGGTGCGGGCAAAACGGACTTCTTCGCGCCGCAGATTATCCAGGATGACTTCCCGGCTTTTGACCAGTTCCGGGTAAAAATCGCCGTATGCAAGGATGATGGCTTCAGCAACATTCGCCAGGAAAGGATCATGCAGATCAAGTTTCGTCCCGAAACGCGCCGCCCGGCGGATGATCATGCGACAAACGTAATTTCGCCCCACATTGCCCGGAACCACACCATCCGCGATCAGGAAAGCCGCTGCACGGGCATGGTCCGCGATGACACGGTACGGTGTGAAGTTGGCGAACATTTTTTCAGGGCTATCCCCGGTCAAGGCCCGCACACTATCCAGGGCACCCTGGAAAAGATCTATTTTGTAGTTCGAATCGACCCCCTGAAGAACGGAGACGATCCGCTCAAAACCCATGCCAGTATCCACATGCTTGGCAGGCAGCGGTTCGAGGGTATCCTTGTCGATGCGGTTGTATTGGATAAAAACGTTATTCCACAATTCGAGATAGCGGGTACATTCCCCATTGACCCCGCATCGATGGGGTTTGCCGCGCAGGTTATCGAATTCCTCACCGCGGTCCATGTGGATCTCGGAACAGGGTCCGCACGGACCTGTTTCAGCCATTTCCCAAAAATTCTCTTTACGCCCAAAAAACAGGACATGCACCGGTTGCATGCCAGGCTGCTGCTTCCAAATATCTGCAGCTTCATCATCGGTCGGGATATTGCCCTTGTCATCCTTGAAGCAGGTGGCATACAGGCTTTCTCCAGGCAAGCTCCATACCTGCGTGAGAAGTTGCCAGGCCCAGCTGATGGCTTCCTGCTTATAGTAATCGCCAAATGACCAGTTGCCGAGCATCTCAAAAAAAGTGTGATGGCTGTCATCCCGCCCGACTTCATCCAAGTCGTTATGTTTTCCCGCCACACGCAACACCTTCTGGGAGTCGACCGCGCGGGTATAGGGACGCTTGTCGGTGCCCAGGAAAACATCCTTGAACTGGACCATACCGGCGTTGGTAAAAAGCAGGGTGGCATCCCCGCCCGGAACGAGTGAAGCAGACGGGACGAAGGTATGCTTGTGTTCAACGAAAAAATCGATAAAGGTCTGGCGAATTTCCGCGCCGGTGGGTTTCTGGGTCATTCATGCTCCGATTGAAGTCTAAGATAGGCGAATTATACACAACTATGAAAGGAGTGGGACACGATTATCCATCCGAAAACTAATCTTCCAATTTGAATCTCTCTGCGAGTTAAATAAGAACCTCATTTACAGTATGTGCGGTTATCAGGTGGACCGGCGGGTGCGATGCCGTACCGACTAATAATGCGTACTGACTTAATATTTTCGGATGGGTTCCATCATGATAGTTATTGGAAGCTAATGAAAGTGCTTTATCCAATAAGTGGTATAGAATTGCCGTTGAATAGTAATCTACAAGGAGATAACCATGCAAATCATTTTCAGAATAATAATGAAATGGCTGCCTCTTGCCATCGCCACCGCCGGGCTGTGCGCCCTGGTTTACTTGACCGTCCAGCAATCCCTGCGAATGGGTGCCAACGACCCGCAGATCCAGATGGCAGAGGACGCAGCCAGCCAATTGAATGCCGGCATGAGCATGGATTCCGTCGTACCCTCCGCCAAAGTGGAGATCTCCGAAAGCCTTGCCCCGTTCTTGATGGTTTTCGATCAATCTGGAAAGACGCTGGCTTCCTCGGCTACTTTACATGGGGTATTACCAGTGTATCCTGTAGGGGTGCTGGATTACGCCCGCCAAAATGGCCAGAATCGGGTAACCTGGCAACCTGAAGCAGGTGTGCGGATGGCAACGGTGGTCGTTTCTTATAAAAGTGGCTTTGTGATGGCAGGACGATCTCTCACGGAGGTTGAAAAACGCACGAGCCAGGTGGAGCGCCTGAGCGGATTGGCCATGCTGGGCATCTGGGCCGCAACGCTTATAGTCATCATCCCTGGAGTACTGCTGGGACGCCAAAAAAGCGCTTGATGGTATACTCGGTACAAGGAAGGAACTTCTGGATGCCTGATATCCTCCGACAACCAAGGAAGCCGCTCGTTGCCACCATTCTCCCGGTTTTTAATGAGGAACTAAATGTTAGCGGTGTTCTGGATGTTTTACATGCCAGCAGCATTATCGATGAGATCATTCTCGTCGACGACGGCTCATCTGATGGAACCTATAAGATCCTGAACCGGGCTGCCGCCCTTGACCAGCGCATGCAGGTGATTCGCCATGAGCAGAACAGAGGCAAAGGGCAGGCAATTTTCAGCGGCTGGTCTGCCACTTGCGCACCAATTCTCTTGCTGCTGGATGCAGATCTCAAAGACCTGACTCCTGAACATGTTAATGCCTTGCTGGCGCCGGTGATAGACCATCGTGCGGATATGACCCTCGGTTTGTTCCAGGGCGGCCATTTTAGCACCGATCTATCGCACCGGCTTTCGCCTTTCCTGACCGGCCAACGCGGCCTGCGGGCGGAATTGCTTAAGAACCTCTCGCGCGAGGCGGCGTCCGGATATGGTTTCGAAATCGCATTAACCGTAACGGCTAGCCAGCATAATTATCGGACCCAGGTTGTTGCACTCAAGGGCGTCTGGCATCCGTCGAGCGAATTCCGGGTGGAACGCGGGTTCTGGGGCGGGCTGCTGTGGAAGTCGCACATGTACGGTCAGATCCTGCGGGCATGGTATATATCCTCCCGTGCGCACTATCCCAAAGAAAAGGCTTTCTTCTCGGATATCAGTAAATTCTAATTCCCAGTGCGTAAAATCATTGCAATAATCCTACCCGTTTTTCTCCTGGCTGCCTGCCACCTTCCCCATTTCATTTCGGGCACTGCCACCGCAACGGCCAATTCCCATAACTGTTATTTCAACTGGGCCTCCCAACCCCTGCCGGCTCTTTCTGCGAACGTCCAGGCCGCCATCAACGCAGCCGGACTGAAAGAGGTCAGTATAAAAGCCCAGACATATGGGGAGAACTGCTATGACTCCCAAACTAACAAGCCGTTAAGTTTCAGTACATTGGAGACGGATTTTTATATTACAGCGAAAGTTGCCGATCTGACAGATCTTTCCAATTTGGGAAATTTGCTTGAAAAAATTCTGCTTGTTCTGGATACCATCCCTCCCGGAAAGATTCCCGGCCCTCAGCCAGGAAAAATAGCCGTTTCTTTCCAGGCTGGAAACCAGCAATTGAATATATCATTCACCGTGACGGCAGGGAAATCTGCCCGTTTGCAAGGATTGCACGAAGCGGGGCTCTTCGAAAAATTGCAGCATAAGTAAATTTGTTTCTTTTATTTTCCCCATGACATTCAGCATTTTGCATATCTTTGGTTTCAGCGGGACAGGACTAATTATTCTGGCTGTTCTTTATCCATCTTTGGTGTACCGAGGCAAACTAGGCGAACGCTTTTCTTTGTTCAACCATTTCATTTCTGAACTCGGTGAGCTGGGCGTTTCACGTGCAGCCAGGATTTTTAATACTGGTCTGCTTCTGGCCGGATTGGTTATGCTGCCTTATGTGGTTGGGCTGGGAATCGCATTTGGCAGTCTTTTAGGCTGGCTGGGAACTGCGGCAGGAGTGATAGCAGTAGTGGGCGTGGCAGCAGTGGGAGTTTTCCCGATGAACAATATCGAAGCCCATAAGTTCGCCGCAACAACTTATTTTCGTGCCGGACTGGTAATGGTCTTTTTCTTCGGGCTGGCCATTTTCTTCCAGCCCTCCGGAAAGGGCTTGATCCCTCAAGCAGCCAACCTGCTCAGCCTGCTGGCCTTTCTCGCTTATGGAGCCTTCCTGGCATGGCCGTTGGTCAGGGGAAAAAAGCATACGTCCGCAGATGGCCTTGACCCGGAACAGGAACCCGATCGCCCGCGCATCTGGGCACTTCCAACCCTGGAATGGCTGGTTTTCTTTTCCACCATAGCCTGGTTGTTTGGAATAACTTTTTTTATATAACCACTTCCATGGGAAAATAAAAAAACTGGCGAAAATACATCCGCCAGCCTTTTTTCTCTTGAGATGAGCAGAGTTATTATTTGTTTAATTGAAGAACATAAACAATGACATCCGCAATTTGCTGTTGTGTCAATCCATTTTCAGCTCCAAACGCAGGCATGTCGCGGGCCGGGTTGACCCCGGAAGGAATTGAGCCATTTTGGATAAAGAGATCAAGATTAGCAGCATTCGTTTTGGCATCCATACTTACCAGGGATGGGTCAATCGGGCTAAGGGGTGGCACAGTTCCATCATCGGAACCCGGATTTAGTACATTACCTTGTCCATCCGTACCATGGCACAACTGGCATGAATTAATATAAACTTGCTTTCCAGCCACCGGATCGCCATTCAGGTTGGCGGCATTGCCCGTTCCCCCTGAATTGCTGGGAGCGGCAATCTCGTTCCCCGTAGGCGTCTCGGTAGGGGTAGCATTTGCGACGCTAACCGGTAATCCGGCCAGGGCGATCGGACCATCCGCCGGAACGCTTTCGAGCAGGCGACCGTATGGCATTTGGCGGAGCACAAATAATGCTTGGTTAAGCTTTGAGGATGGCCAGTCTCCCCCACCTAGAATATCCACCCCGGTCACGCTGCCGGCGGAGTGATGAGAACCCGCTTTTATCCCAGCATAACTGCTCAGGTCCAATTGGGCAGAATCGGCCGAAGAAAGGCTTGCATTATGACAGGCCGTACAAGCCAGAGAACCCTGGTACCAAAAATTGGATTGTATGAACAACGGTTGCACATCCGCAAATGTCGCTTCGCAGGCAACGCCATTCATATCGGAAAACAGAAACGGTTGTGTTTCTGGAGAGTCAGACGAGACCCAGGCTGATAACAGCACTCCGGCAGATACTGCACAATTGTCCGAGCTTGATGAAGATGGAAACGGCAAGCCAGTTGCCTGAAGCGAAACCTTTTCCAACGTGGATATAGGTGTATGCGTTAATTGAGACCTTCCGCGTGCCAGGCAATTATTCTCGTAACTGCAACTCCCTATATATATAGATCCGGCGAATCCTATTAATAAAGCTGCCAGGATGAACCCAAGAATGAACACCCAGATCTTAAAATGACGTATCATAAATAGTTTTCCTCCTCATTTGAAGGAGCGGATTGGGTGTGCTCATTTTAATTTCCTCACATAATTCACCACATCCCAACGTTCGCGTACCGTCAAGTTCTCGTTCAAAGCAGACATTTTCCCGGGGACTCCAGTAGAGATGATGAAAAAGATTCCGCCGTCCGAGATCGAATGGATGGGGAAACTGGTCAGGTCGAAGGGTTTGTTCTGCAAGTGGGAGGCAAGCGGCCCATCGCCCTTTCCATCGCTGCCATGGCATACAGCGCAATTGATATTGAATAATATTTGGCCGCGCTGAATGGAGGTCTTATCAGCCGCCACTGGATTGGCAGGTATGCCCAAAACCAGACTATAAGCGGCCCCTTCCAGCGGAATTGCAGCGGTTGCGACTGGCAATGGCTGGCTCATTGGCTGGAATGCCGGTTGGATATCCATGAACGAGATCCAGTTGATCTTGATCATATCAAAAGCAAACATTTCCACAACCACAACGGCAATCAACAAGAACAATCCGGCTATGATCAATCGTTTAAAGGCAGGGTTCATAACGTCGTAGCCTCCACCGGTCTGACCTGTTCAGCGCCCAAGGATGTTAAGGCATCTTCAAATTGTGACTGCTGTTCGACCGAACAGGAAAAAACCAAGGCGATCTTGCCATCACTGATTTCCGGTACGTAAATCTTCGGTTCATAAGAAGGCAAACGGCCGGCCAGGAGCAATCCCAGAAAGGCCGTACCCATCAAACCCAACATGGATAATTCGAAGCCGATTATTAAAAATGGCGGGAATGGGAACACCGGTTGGCCACCCACCGTGAGGGGATATAACCCCGGAATCCCAAAGATCAGGAACAAAGCTGCCACCAACCCGATCATCGCTCCCCCCATGGCCAGGCGCGGAATGATTGTACGAAGGTTGGGGCGTCCCAACACCTGTTGACTGAACGGGATACCGGAAATGACAGTCAACTTTTCATCTGCAACTCCCATCTCATGTAATTTATCTATTGCAATTACGGATGGGTCGACCTCTGAAAAAAGAGCCAGAAGAGTCAAGGTATCAGCCATTTTGCCATCCTTGCCTTAATCGACTTCGCTTATGGTTGGTATTACCGCTTTCCCCACCTTCCGCAGGGTGTGGGCACTTTGTCCTTCCTGGACTTCCCAAACCGGTATCAATGGGATCAGCCGGCTGGCGAGCATATAAAGCAGCATAAACAAGGCGAAGGTACCGATTGTGAGCGGAATCTCGATACTCGGGTGGTACGTCCGCCAGGTGAATGGCATCCGGGTAATATTCAGGGACACAGGAATAATAATGAAACGTTCAATCCACATGCCAATGTTAATCACTATGCCGGTCACCAACATCAACCAGGGTGTCCTTCGCCATTTTTTATTCCAAAGAATTGCCCAAGGAATGACAATGTTACAAATCAACATTGTCACCCATACATAAGAGAATGGGCCATTGGATTGGAAATCGAGCAAAAGCTTTTCAAATTTATTCCCGCCATACCACGGCACCAGATAATCGTTGAAGAAAAAGTAAGCCCACGTCATTGAAACAATCAGGCTTAATTTGCCCAGGAAATCGAAATGCTCCGGCCGGATAAAGTATTTCATATTCTTCATCGTCGATCGAATCATAAAAAGGACAATCATCACTGCCGCGATACCTGAAAGGAGTGCGCCGATCACGAAATATGGGCCAAAAATAGTTGAACTCCAGCCTGGCCGGGTTGACATGGCGAAATCCCAGGACACTACCGTGTGAACAGAGAACATGACCGGAATGATTGCAAATGCAAAGATATTCATGGCTGTTTTCAAGTGCTTCCATTCGGGCTCGGTCCCGCGGAAGCCAAGGGAAAGGGTGCGGTATAAAGATTTTCGCCATCCGGTAGAACGATCGCGTGCCATCGCAAGATCGGGAATAAGCGGCATAAATAAGTACATTGTGCTGGCAATGACATACGTTGTGATCGCCATGAAGTCCCACATCAACGGCGAATGTAAGTTTGGCCAAATATCCCGTCCATTTGGATAAGGAATCAACCAGAAACCATCCCAGACTCGTCCAAGGTGCATAAATATACAAATGGCTGCCTGGATCAAGCCAAAAGTGGTCATCAATTCGGCTGCGCGCGTGAAGGGGCGGCGAATTTCGTATTTCATCACCCTTAAAAGGGCCGAGATGAACGTTCCGGCATGGCTGATACCGATCCAGAAGACCATGTCAACAATGAAAATTCCCCAGTACTCGGGCCGTGTCAAGCCGGTAACCCCCATACCCTCGGCAATCATATAACCCCAGGCACCCACCAGGGCGAACAGGATGGTCAAAACCAGGAAGATCACCACCCCCCAGAACTTCTTGCTGGTTTTTTTCATCGACTCCATTACCATGTCATTCATTTCGCCTCGCGGACGCGGGTCGAACATCAAGTGTTCGCTTTGATCCTGAGGTTCTTTAGCGGGTGCGCCAAGCGATGAAAAGCTTTCAGCCGTTGTGTCCATGGTTGGAATCTCCCGTTAGATAGGTGACCTTGGGTTGGGTGTCGAGCTCTTCCAGTAATCGATACGCGCGCCCTTGTTTGGCAAGTTGACTGACCTGGCTTTCCGGATCATCCATCCGGCCAAAGACAATAGCATAGGCAGGACAGGCTTGTACACAAGCCGGTTCAATTTCGCCTTCCCGGACTTCTCGGCCTTCCGTCTGTGCAGTCAGTTCGGCATGCCGGATGCGCTGGATACAGAACGTGCACTTTTCCATTATCCCCCTTCGGCGCACCGTCACATCCGGGTTGAGTTGGTTGTTTAATGGGACAGGCCTTGAATAATCACGCCAGTTGAATACGCGTACTTGATAGGGACAGTTGTTGGCACAATAGCGGGTGCCAACACAGCGGTTATAAATCTGCGCGTTAATTTGTTCTGAATCGGAATGAACGGAAGCATAAACCGGGCAGGTTGACTCGCACGGGGCATTTCCACATTGCTGGCAGAGGATGGGTTGAAAATTGGTGTAAATATCCGGATATTGACCGGTCCAGAAGCGCTCGGTATGTATCCACTGCATACTGCGCCCTACAATGACATCCTGTTCACCAATGAAGGATATATTATTCTCCATTACACAGGCGGCCACGCAAGCCTGGCAGCCCGTACATAGGTCCTGGTTTATTACCATGCCCCACTTGGAGGGTGTGATGCTGCTTTTCAAACCGGACATATTGAACTCCTAAGGTGTATCGTAGACGCCCTGGCGACTCTCAAAGCGCGCCAGAGTCACTTGCCGGCCGGTCTTCTCGATTTTTACTTTGACCGAGGATAAAGCCAGGTCGCCTGCTCCGTTTACACGCGTCCCCAGCAATTTGGCCAGATTGGCACCCCTGCCTCGAGCATAGCGGCCATAAGCGCTATGACCTTGTCCGAACGGCATGGCAAGCGTGTCGGGACGGATTGCAGGATACAAATAGACAGAAACTTCCACTTCCCCAAAAGGACTGGTGAGCTTTACAACATCATCGTCTGAAATCCCAAGCTTGCTGGCGGTATCCGGATTCATCTCGACCCAACTATTCCAGACCACTGTGGTGGTCGGATCAGGTATCTCCTGCAGCCAGGGTTTGTTCGCTCCGCTGCCATCGCTCAGAAGCGTGGAAAAGAATGGCATTAGATAGAATTCCCCATCACCATCAAATTCAGGTGTAGATTGGCCCAGGCTGCCAGCCAGTGCGGTCTGCGCAGCCGGAATGCCCAACCCGGCCTCCTGGTTCCACCAGCCGCCATTTTGCTGCCACAAAATCCAGAATGAATTTATATCATTGGCGGTAAAAAATCCTTTCGCTGATACCAGACCAAGCAGGGATTGTTGCAGATAATCGATCTCGTCCTTGTAGGGGACGGCAGTCGCCAGGTCTCCCCCAATCGACTGGATGGCTGCCAGGAATAAATCTGCCGTAGCGCGCGTGTCGTAAAACGGGGCCACTACCGGCTGTAGACCGGAAATGACCGGCCGGTCTGTACCGGTCATGATCTTTTGATAGCCCCACGCTTCGAGGCCAGTGTGATCGGGGAAAACATAATCGGCCTGCATGGCGGTCTCATCCGGGAAGGATGCGAAGGACACCACCAAAGGAACCTTGGATAAGGCCTGTGCAAAGCCGGATGAGTCCGGGAGTTCGTAAAGAGGGTTGACGCCGTGGATGAAAAGCACTTTGACGGATCCACTTGACATCCGTTTAATCAGATCCTGGATGTCAGTTAACGTATTCGGTATGTTGGAATTTGCATCATGGACAGGTAAGCCCGGGGAGAGAAAAACCCCGCCTGCCTGACCGAGGTTATTTACCAGTACGTTTAAGGTAAGGATCGCCTCGCCAGCCTCCACCCCATTACTTGCCGCAAGTGCAGGTCCCCCCGGAATCGCCAGGGCATGTGCAGCATCGGAAAAGATTTGGGCGAGGCGGTGCAGGTCACTATCGCTCACCCCGGAGGCTTTAATGACCCCGGGCACATCCACATTTTTATAAGCGGCTGGAATTGCTCCAGCGCGTATCTCGGCAACCAGCCGGCCGATGGCGAGCGCCACCAGCCCTTCCGTACCTGGAGCGACCGAAATCCATTCATCCGCCACCGCAGCCGTCTGAGACATGCGCGGCTCAAACTGCACCAGGTAGCCGCGCTTTCCAGCGTGACCCTGGCGCATCAGCGCAAATCCGCGTGCGTAAGCAACGGGGGATTGGTAAGTTTCCAGGAAATTGGCACCGAAGGAGAAAGTTACATCAGCATTCGCAAGATCAAAACTTGGGAGCGTCGGGATGCCAAAGGTCTGATCCGCCACCTTCGCCAGAGTGGCCCGGGCTTCAACGGTCTCGAATGCACCATATCGCAGAATTTCTGGCGCACCCAGTGCTGTCGTTATCTCGGTAGCCAGATCTGCCAGATGATCAGAAGTAAGACCGAATAGAAAAGCAATTTCTCCCGGTTGATTCTTTGTCAGAGCCTGGCTGATCACCTGGATGGCATCATCCCAGGTTGTTTTGGTCAGCACTTCACTCCCGCGTTGTGGACGTCTGGCTGGGAACTGAATTCGATCCGGATTATATAGTCCCTGCAGGGCAATCTGGGCACGGGCACATGTCTTGCCCAAGCTGACCGGATGATTCTTGTTGCCTTCTATTTTTATGGCACGCCCCTGCATAGTACGGACAACCACCCCACAACCCGCCGGGCACTCGCGACAAGTACTGGCAAAATACGTACTGCTACCATTGTAAGTGTACTCCGGCATCTGTGCGTAAGGCTCACGCGTGACGTAACGGGAAAGAGGGCCACAACCGGTCAGAACGGCGGCAGTAATGCCTGCACCACTTAGTTTAAGGAAATCTCGCCGGGAAATTTGACTGCGCATTGTTCGGTCCTTTCGTGCCCGGTTATTTATGACAAGTCAAACAATCGGTAAGTTTAGTTTCCATTACAGGATCGTTCTTGTAACGTGCACGATGGCAGTTCAAACACCAACCCATATTCATTGCTTGCGGCACAGCGGTGGTCATCTGGCTGACCTCTCCATGGCAATTCTCGCAATTAATGCCGGCAAGGATATGCGAACTATGACTGAAGGTTACAAAGTCAGGCAGAATTGCCACTGGCACCCATTTTATAGGTTGGTTATTCTTTAAATATTTTGCCAGAATATTCAATCCGAGGGTGGTTTGCGCGTCGGTACTGGGGTTGGCAATCTGTTGGTGGCATGAATTACACATGGTAAGGGATGGCAAGCCGGCTGAATCACTCCGCATGGCTCCCGGATGGCAGAACAGGCATTGGATCCCCAGGCTTACATGCTTGGCATGAGAAAATTGGAATGGTTGGGATGGAGGCACCTGAGTCTGGCGAATGCCATATACTGCGCCTGCCAGCAATACCAGGCAAACACCCCCTAGTACAATCTGAATAAGAGGTTTTTTTAATGCTCCTGAGATCAGACCGACCCAGTGACTTAGCTGATTTGTAAATCCAGATTGGTTTTCCACCGGTCCACTTCTTTCTGGAATAAATCCTGTAGCAGTGAAAGTGAATCTTGCCAATTCTTTTCTATATTATCTGGCAATAGCAGCCGTGACAGCCAAAAAGGAATCAGTATGGATTTCAGCCAAGAAAACCTGAAATCCTTAGGATCGGTTTTATTTCCTGAACCCCCAAAGTCAACAAAATTAATTCTCGCAGTACCAATTTCCCCGACTAATGTGTTATCCAGAATGGAAACTATCCAAACCTTCTTTTATCTATTTATATTGTCTATTTGGAACTATATTTATAATATATTTTATCTCAGTTTTATCAATTTATCCAATAGTTTTAACTCTTCAC
>Ga0182021_10006809_pt1 | contig 13561 bp, 11 predicted proteins | sample 612E3MmetaG_FD_120493 | JGI IMG/M metagenome (GOLD analysis project Ga0182021, IMG submission 120493) | Permafrost microbial communities from Stordalen Mire, Sweden - 612E3M metaG (Illumina Assembly) | ecosystem: Environmental > Terrestrial > Soil > Wetlands > Permafrost | place: Sweden...
TCGTCCAAGAGATCATATGTTTCTCCCGGCTTAACTTGTCCGATTTCGGCTGAACCAACCGAAGCCGATTCCCTAACCCGCAAAAAACCGGTGGGTGTTGCTAAAATTAAAACCTTGGCAACTAAAAGAACCGCTGAGGGTGAAGAGCTTAGCGTTGCCGAAGCGGTTGCCTCCCCGGGATTAATGCCTAAAAATATTAGCGCCTCAAGCTTGTAGCCTAAAACAGCTCTTATTCTTACGATTTTATCTTTGTATCCTTCTTTTGTTAACTTTAATTCATGGTCTGACTCTGTAATGTTTTTAAGTAAAATTGGAGACTTACCGACCGAATTGTTATCCAAAAAAACTTGTGCAGAATCCGGAAAAGAAATAACGGAAACCTGGGCTTGGGTTTTATCCGTAAGCTCCGAAAGGTTTATTATACTTCCTTCGGAAAGTGCAGCCTGCGCAAAACTTCTATCAACTACCGTTAGGACCTTAGGAGAAATTGATATTTTTTGTTCGAACGGTTGAAAATCTCCCTGTGTTGGAATAAGCTTTATCGTGTAATCTCCGGTGTCTATCATACTTTTTAAATCACACTCACAAAGTGGAGTTTGACCAATTAATTTATCATTTAAATAAACCTTCGCATTTGGGTTTGACGTAACCTGTAATGCACCTCTCCCGTTTCCTCTTGTTACAAACAATACGATTATTGCAAAAACTAAAATCGCTACTAAAATTGGAGCTAAAAGATAAAAAATTCTTTTCATAGACAAATTCAATTATATATTAAAAAATCGCATAAAAAAACCGCCTTTTGGCGGTTTTAATTTGGATTAGTAATCCATTCCACCTGGCGGCATACCCGGAGGCGGAGGAGTTTTTTCAGGAATATCCGTAACCAAGGCTTCTGTTGTTAAAACCATCATCGCAACGCTTACTGCATTCTGTACCGCAGAACGAGTTACCTTTGCAGGATCTATAATCCCTGCTTTTATCATCGACCCATATTCCATTGTCATAACATTAAATCCAAAATCATCTTCTTTTGATTTCTCAACATTTTTCAAAACTACGGCCGAATCCGAACCTGCATTTTCCGCAATTTTCTTAATAGGCTCTGCTAGAGATTCATAAAGTATGCTAATTCCAACTCTTTCGTCTGAAGTTGTTTTTAAGTTTTTTAATAATTTTTCTAATACCCTTCTTGCCCTAAGCAGAGTTACTCCACCACCCGGAACAATTCCTTCTTCAAGCGCTGCTTTTGTAGCCGCAACCGCATCGTTTACCCTTTCCTTTTTTTCTTTCATTTCTATTTCCGTTGTTGCACCGACATTAATTACCGCAACGCCACCTGAAAGCTTTGCTAATCTTTCCTGAAATTTTTCTTTATCAAAATCCGAGGTTGACTCATCTATGCTTCTTCTTATTTGCGTTATTCTTGCTTTTAGTTTTGCCGGGTCACCCCTGCCACCGATTATTCTTGTATTCTCTTTGTCTGCCCAAACCTTATCTGCTCTTCCGCAGTCTTCGATTGTTACGCTCTCAAACTTTCTGCCCGTATCTTCAGAGATTACTGTTCCGCCGGTAAGAATTGCAACATCCTCAAGCATTTCTTTTCTTCTGTCTCCAAAACCCGGAGCTTTTACCGCCAATGTATTAAATGTTCCCTTTAATTTGTTGACAACTAAAACCGCTAATGCTTCTCCTTCAATATCATCGGCAATAATCACAAGATTTTTGGATACCTTTACTAAATTTTCCAAGAAAGGCAAAAGTTCGGCAAGATTGGAAATTTTTTTATCTGTTATAAGAATATATGGGTCTTCTACCTCTGCCTCCATCTTATCGGGATTAGTCACCAAATATGCCGACGCATAACCCTTATCAAATTCCATTCCCTCTTTGTAGTCAACCGATAATTCCGTTCCTCTTCCCTCTTCTACCGTAACAACGCCATCTTTACCTACTTTTGATAAAGCATCGGCGATTAATTTTCCTATCTCTTCGCTTTGAGCAGAAATTGTAGCAACTTTTGCAACGTCGCTATCTTTTACGGGAACCGACATTTCTTTAATTTTTGCAACAACCTCCAAAACTCCCTTTTCAATTCCGACTTTCATGATCATCGGGTTTACATCGGTATTTACCTTATTAAAACCTTTGTTGATAATTGATTGGGCTAAAAGTGTTGCCGTAGTAGTACCATCTCCCGCAACATCCGAAGTTTTTGAAGCTGCTTCCTTAATAAGCTGTGCGCCCATATTTTCAAACGGGTCTTTTAATTCAATTTCCTTTGCAACAGCGACTCCATCATGAACAACATTTGGCGCTCCCCATTTTTTATCCAAAGCAACATTTCTTCCTTTAGGTCCTAGTGTCGTAGTAACAGCGTTTGCAAGTTGATCTACGCCTTTTTTTAAAGCTGCTCTTGCGTCTTTTGAATATTTAATTTGCTTTGCCATATTATTCTAAAACTGCCAAAATATCTTTTTGCTCAACCAAAATTAATTCTTCTCCGTTTATTTTAACTTCGTTTCCGCCCCACTTTTTATACATTACTTTTTGTCCAACTTTTACAACGATTGGTTCTTTTTCTCCTTTTGGGGTTACTTTACCCGGACCAACTGCAACTATTTGTCCCGTTTGGGGTTTTTCTTTAGCATTATCGGGCAAAATTATTCCCGATGCGGTTTTAGTTTCCGCTTCCAGAGGCCTGATTAAGATGTTGTCGAAAAGTGGCTTAATATTGCTTTTTGCCATAAAATTAAGAATCAAGTCTTTATTAAAAATGTCACTTAGAATAAGTGACTGCTAATTTATACACTAAATACGGGTTAATTGTCAAGAGTTATTGTCTTTTAAAATGCAATAAAAGTTGAAACTACCGACTCTCTTAACTTATTATGTAATCATGCAACTTATTCTTAGGAAAATTTTTCGCAAAAAACTACTTATTGCATTTACTCTTTTTGTTATTTTACTCCCTATTTTCCTGATTCAGGTTTACAAAACCCATCCAACCCTAGCTAATGGCTCTAATGGAGATATTGGAACATTCTCTACAACCGGACAAGCTCAGCTTCCGCAGGGGCTTACTGTTCATTCGACAGTTACCGCAATAATAGGCGGCACAGTATATATTTATGTTTTGGGTGGATATAGCTCTTCAGGAGGAGGTTATCAATCTACGGTTTACAAGGGAACGATTGACAGCAACGGTGATGTGGGAACTTTTGATACGACCAACCAGGGACAACTTCCGCAAACTCTTGACAATCACACAACCGTTACTGCAACAATTTCAGGAACAACTTATATTTATGTTTTAGGAGGATACAGTAGTTCAGGAGGAAGTGATCAATCTACGGTCTACAAGGCACCAATAGACGGGAGTGGAAACATCGGAGTATTTGATACCAGTAATCAGGGTCAACTCCCGCAAGCGCTTGATTCCCTTACAACCGTTACGGCAACCGCAGGCGGAACAACATATATTTATGTTTTGGGAGGATATAACAATGGTGATCAATCTACGGTTTACAAAGCAACAATTGACAGCAATGGCGACATAGGAACTTTTGATACGACCAACCAGGGACAACTTCCGCAAGTGCTTGATTCCCATACAACCGTTACTGCAACCGCAGACGGAACAACCTATATTTATGTTTTGGGAGGATATAATGGTAGTGGTCAATCTACGGTTTACAAAGCACCAATAGACGGGAGTGGAAACATCGGGGTATTTGATACCACTAATCAAGGACAACTCCCGCAAGATCTTTATATTCATACAACCGTTACAGCAATTATTGAAGGGACAAATTATATTTATGTTTTGGGAGGATATAACAATGGTGATCAATCTACGGTTTATAAAGCAACAATTGATCCCTCAACGGGAAACATAGGAACATTTGACACAACCAACCAGGGTCAAATTCCGCAATCTTTTGAATCATTTACAACAGTTACCTCAACAATCGGGGGAACAAATTATGTTTATGTTTTGGGAGGAGGTTTTGGTGAGGGGGGTCAATTACCTACGGTTTATAAAGCTTTAATCACAGAGTTAGCTCCTACTCCAACCGATACTCCTACCCCAACAAATACACCAACACCTACCTTGACCCCGACTCCAACAGGAACGCCAAGTGCAACTCTTACCCCAACAGATACACCAACACCTACCTTGACCCCGACTCCAACAGGGACTCTGACTCCTACTCCGACTTTGACAAGTACGCCAACTCCAAGTGCTACTCTTACGCCGACTAATACGCTTACTCCTACTACAACTATTGGGTTAAAACCGGGCCTTGTAACCGGGAATCCTAACCTTCTTACAGCAGGAGCAATTGGCATAATGCTGACTGTTATCGGGGGAATATTAATGCTGATGCTTTAACTTTGTAACATTGAAAGTAGCGCTTTTTGTGGGATTTCAACTTTTGAAACGTTTGTTAGTTTCAATTTTCCTTTTTTCTGAGCTTCTAATAATTTATCTTTTCTCGTTCTATCTCCTCCTGACATTTTTGCCAAAACATCTTTTCTAAAAGGGGATATTTCTGCTCTTGCAATAATTTTTGCTCCAACCGCCGCCTGAATTACTTGCTTAAATTGCTGCTTTGGCAAATATTCTTTAAGTTTTTCAGTCTTTTGTCTACCTATACTATCTACTTCATCCTTATAAACAAGCTCCGACAATACATCTACGGCGTTATCATTTATTAAGATATCCATTTTAACCAAATTTGCCTGCCTATATCCGGTTATTTCGTAATCCAAGCTTGCAAACCCTTTGGAAACAGTTTTTAATTCTGGCGATAAACCTCTTATAAACATTGAGTAGGGCATTTCGTATTTTAAAATTGCATTGGTTTTGTGATAAGAAATATCTATTAGAGAGCCTTTTTTATTTTGACAAACACTCATAACAGCTCCAACATACTCGGCAGGAGTAAAAACCGTTAAATTCATGTATGGCTCTAATATTTGTTCGCCTTCCTCTTTGTACAAAACTCTTGGCATTGTTAAAAGAGGCTCTACTCCGCTTTCTTGATTTAACCGTTCTTTAACAATTTCTGCATGCAGGAGTCCTAAAAAACCTACTCTAAATCCGCTTCCTAAAAATGCTGAATATTCGTTAGAAACGCTTAAGGAGCCGTCGTTTAAAGAAAGTTTTGTTAAGGCTTCCCTTAGGTGTACGTATTCGTTGGAAGTCTTAGGATAAACTCCGAAAAACACCATGGGTTTTGGTATGGAATAACCCGGTAAAGGTACTACTTGCGAATTTTGAGTCGTAATCGTATCCCCAACCCTTGTTTGTTTTATGTCTTTTACTCCCGTAACAATATATCCGATTTCTCCTGCAGTTAATTCTTCTTTAGAAACTAAAAACGGAGAAAAATACCCAACTTCGGAAACATCAACCCTTGTTTTGCTTTGAATAAAATCTATCTTATCCCCGTTCTTAACCCTTCCGCCAAAAAGTTTTGTAAAAATAATTACACCTCTGTGCTCATCAAAAACTGCATCAAAAACTAAAGCCCTTAGGGGAGATTCTTCCGAAACGTTTGGCGATGGAATTTTTTTAACAACTGCTTGTAAAAGCTCTTCAACGTTTTCTCCTGTTTTTGCACTGACATAATAAATTTCATCTTCTTTGAATCCAAATATTTCCATCAGGTCTTTTTTTACTTCTTCCTTGTTTGCGCTATCTAAATCTATTTTGTTTATCGCAGGAATTATAAAAAGATGTTCCTTTTTTGCTGCTTCAAAGTGCGCCACGGTTTGTGCCTGAATTCCTTTTGTTGCATCTACAAGTAGTATTGCTCCTTCGCAAGCTGCCAGAGTTCTTGAAACTTCGTAGGAAAAATCCATGTGTCCCGGGGTGTCTATTAAATCCAAAACATAATCTTGTTCGGCAACTTTATATTTCATTTTTACGGGCGCAAGCTTTATGGTTATTCCTCTCTCACGTGATATTGGGTTTTGGTCCAAAAACTGCTCTTTTAATTTTTCCTTAGAAACAGTATTTGTAATTTCCAAAAATCTATCTGCAAGCGTTGATTTTCCATGATCAATGTGAGCGATTATCGCAAAATTGCGAATGTTTTTATAAGACATGTTTAACAAGAGTGTATTTTAGGGATTAAATCTGGTTCCGTCAATTGCCTCATCGGATTTGGTAAGAATTTGTCTCCAGTCTCCGATTTTTTTGAAAAGAAGAATAAACATGCTTGCTTCTTTCACATCGAAAAGCCAAGTCAAAAACAAATAGAGAGAAAGACCTGCAAAGCTTGAAATCCCTGTTAAAAGAATAAGGTTAATTGTTTTTGTGGTATCAAAAACCAGCTGATCTAAAAGTTTTATGGGAACATACAAAGCAAAAGCAGTAAGGCCGCTGGCTATAAAAATCTTCGTAACGGTTTTCATAAGCGGCCATTTATCAAAGCCTCCGGTTTTTCTGTCCAGAAAAATGAAGAGAATTAAAAAATTAAGTATTGATGCAATAGAAAAAGCAAAAGCAATTCCCACAACGCCCAAATGATAATAAAAAATAAAAGCTGCGCTTAGTAAAATCATCAAAACAGTTGTTGCGCTTCCGATAATAAGAGGTGTTTTTGTATCGTGTAGTGCATAAAAACCCCTGGAAACAAGATACACAAGGGCTTGAGCAAAAATAGAGATACTAAAGTACGAAAGCGTAGTACCCGTTAAAACCGTAGCTTGCCAATCAAACTGCGCGGCTCCAAAAACCAACCTAACAATGGGAATTCTCAATACCAGGAAAAGTACGGAAAAAGGAAGAACCAAATAAAGCATCTGATTAAAACTTGTTATAAAAGTAGCTCTAAAATCCTCAAGTTTCTCTTTTTCTTTAGAAAGAACCGGAAATGCAGCTTGAGCAATAGCTTGTCCAAAAAGAGCGACCGGGGCAAACGCAAGTGTCTGAGCATAATCAAAGATTACATAATTTCTGCCGGGGTTTTGCAGAAATGAAACAAGAGTAACCGTAATTAATGTCCCTATTTGGAAGATGGTTATTGAGATTGTCCTTGGCCAAATAAGCTTGAAAATATCTATTACGCCTGAGGATTTAATCCACTCCAGGGAAAGTGTCGGTTTGAAAGAAAAGCCCAATTTCTTAACAAGAGGGACTTGAGCCAAAACAAAAATAAGAGCGCCCAAAACAACTCCGTAAGCGGCTGAAAAAATTCCTACAAAAGGCGAGAGAAACAAAATTCCTAAAATTATTCCTAAGTTATATAACGCCGACGCAATTCCCGGAACAAAAAAATGGTTATAAGATTGTAAAATTGCCGAAAGAAAACTCCCAATTATAAAAAGTATTTCTCCAAAAATTACAATTCTTGTAAGTTGAGCCATTAAATCCAATTGGCCGCTTGAAAATCCGGGAGCCATAATCGAAGAAAATTCTCTTGCGAAAATAAAAAGCAAAAGTGAAAATACTGCAAAAATAGCAAGGCTTATTACAAGAAGAGTCGATGCAACTTTATGGGCATATTCTTCTTTGTTTTTAGCAAGATAGTCAGAAAAAACGGGGATAAAAGCCGACGACAGCGCTCCTGCAATTATTAGTTGGAATAGAAAATCAGGGAGTCTTGTAGATGCAAGATAAACTCCAAGCGTATTAGACGCCCCAAAAATTGCAACAAGCAGTCTTTGCCTCACAAGTCCCAAAACCTGCGAAAAAATTATCGTTGCCATTATGACAACTGCTGCTGATAAAATATTGCTTTGTCGTCTTAAAAGGAGATTAAGGCTTCTTTTAAAAAAATCCGTTGGCATATGTTGTTTTTTACAGTATAGCATGTTAAAATAGCAGCGTGCCAATCATAAAATCTGCAAAGAAAAAGTTGAGACAAGACAAAAAAAGAGAGAAAGCTAATAAGCTTGTGAAAACGAGTTTTAAGAATGCCATAAAAGATGCTCAAAAAGCCAAAACTTCGGAAAAGGTTATAAAAGCTATAAAACTTGTTGACAAAGCGGTAAAAGCAAGGGTTATTCATAAAAACAAGGCCGCAAGAATTAAATCCGGACTTAGCAAGCTTGTCAAAGGAACAACCGCAAAAGCAAAATCTGCACAAAAAACCGTTAAAAAAACAAAGCCCCAAAAAGTCAAAAAATAAAGCTGTTTTCCTTTGACAAAAAGCATAAAAACCCCTAGACTAAAATTAGTATGGCGAAAAATTCCGCTTCTATTAATTTATTAAAATCAACCAGAAACGAAACGATTGAACAAATTATAAATTGGGCCTTAACTATTGGGAGAACGCTTGTTATAGCAGTTGAGTTAGTTGCTTTATGCGCTTTTATTTACAGATTTTCTCTCGATACCCAACTTCAGGATCTTAGAACAAAAATAAAGGACGAGCAAACTATAATAGGATTTTTAAAACAAAATGAAGATACCTTTAGGAATCTTCAAAATAGGCTAAGCATTGCATCTTCGGCATCAACAACAGGAGAACAAAACGCAACAATTTATAAAGATATACTTAATTTTGCTCCAACTGAAATGACTTTTAAAAGCGTTACCTTCTCTACTAACAAGGTAAATATCCAAGCTGATGTTAGCTCTATTAACAGTCTTAGTGTATTTATCGCTTCTTTAAAGGCTTATTCCGCAACAGACTCTATTTCCTTAGATAAAATAGAAAATAATGCCTCAAGCGCACTTATTTCTGTTAGCGTTACGGTTAATCTAAAACAAACGAAAGGAGGAGTAAATGCAGTTTCCAAAAATTGATAATCTGGAAAATGAATTTAAAAAAGAAGAATACGCTAAATACCTAATCTTAATACCTCAATTAAAGGAGGAGAAAACGCAAAAATTTATTACAATTGTTCTAACGCTGTTAATGTCTATTCTTCTTGGGCTTTTTGCTATAAATCCTACTCTTTCAACGATCGCCAATCTCCAAAGACAGATAGATGACGATAAATTCGTTGACCAACAGTTGACTCTAAAAATAAGCAATCTCTCAATCTTGCAAACAAAGTATGCAGCAATTAGAGGGGATCTTAGCATAGTTTATGATGGAGTCCCCAAAACCCAATTGTCTCCTCTTTTGCTTGGGCAGATACAGTCTATTGCTAAAGATTCTAATGTTGAAATTATTAATCTCCAAACATTTCCCGTTGTAAATTCAGAAAGCAAAGATATAAATAAAAAATATTCTTCGTTTAATTTTGAGGTCTCTGCAAGCGGAAATTATAAGGATATGTTAAGCTTTATTGGCAAATTGGTAAATTTCCAAAGAGTGGTAAGTATAAACAGCATATCCATATCTTCTGTAAAAAATAATAATACCAATTCTTTGCAACTTGATATTAACGGAAGCGCTTTTTTTAACCAGTAATATGAAAAAGAACGACATTTTAATTATACTTATTCCCACTTTTTTATTCGTTATTGCTTGGATCGCGTTTAGCGTTTATCATAATATTGTAACGTCAACAATCTCTGAGGAGCTAAATATGCAAATCTTGCCTATTTCATCAAATTTTGATACAAAAACAATAGATGGTCTTAAAAATAGACAACGAGTCGAACCCGTTTATCAAATCGGCAAGGCTTTGCAAAGCAATAATCAAAATGCGTCTATTTCGCAAAATCAAGCAAGCAATGCAAGCTCTAACACGCAACAGGCAACAACAGGAGGTAATCTAACACCATGAAGCAATCAATTTGGGATAAGAAAATACCTACACTTCTTGGGCTTTTTCTTATAATTGTCGGTATCGGATTAACAACATTTCTCGTAAATCAAACTGCGCTCTTTAAAACAAAAGCCAGCCCTTCGGATCAGCCTCAAAACGTAAGGATTACAAACATTACGGATAGTGCTTTTACGGTATCGTATACAACGGCTGACGCCGTAATCGGCTCAATAAATTATGGAAAATCAACAACACTAGGACAATCTGGGCTTGACGACAGGGATCAGCAGTCTGGTGACTTTGCCGCCCATACAATTCATACCGCAACCGTAAGAGGATTAACTCCTCAAACAAAATATTATTTTAAAATAACAAGCGGACAAAATACGTATCTCAACAAAGATCAACCGTTTACTGTATTAACCGGGCCCGCGGTTACGGATTCTCCACCCGCACAAAGCCCCATTACTGGAAAAATTGTTCTTCCTAATGGAAATGCACCCCAAGAAGCGCTAGTCTATGTGACAACGGGTGGGGCCGAGGTCGTTTCTGCTTTAGCAAAGCCCGACGGAAGTTTTATTGTTCCGCTTAATTCGCTAAGAACAAGTGACCTTAGCTCTTATTATTCAATTGCAAACAGCGCAAAAGTAGACGTACTCGCAATCGGAGACTTATTAAGCTCCAACGTTTCCCTATCTTTGAATAAAAGTCATTCTATACCGACAATAACTCTTTCTCAAAATTATGATTTTTCGCAAGCGACATCCCCCACTCCGGGCACAACTACGACATCTGAAGCCTTTCCTGCGTTTACAAGTACGTCATCTGCAACCGGCAATGATCCACAAATACTAACCCCTCAGGATAACCAAAGCTTCACCGACCAACAACCAAATTTTACGGGTAAAGCACTCCCCAATGAAAGCGTCCAAATTGTAATTCATTCGGACACAACAATACAGACAAAAGTCGTAACAGACGAAAACGGAAACTGGACCTATAGGCCTTCAGATCAACTTTCTCCCGGAACACATACAATAACAATACTTGCTAAAGATGCGTCGGGAGTTGTAAAAGCCGTGACCCAGTCTTTTGTTGTTTATGCAGCGGGAACACAAATTAACCCCGCAATTCCTACGGGTAAAGTAACTCCAAGTCCAAGTCCCAAACTTACACCAACATCAACGCCGGGTGCGCCCACTCCAACAAACACTCCAACGCCAACGGTTACTATAATTGCTTCTGCGCCTTCAGCAACTCCAACAAACACCCCAACGCCTACGGTTACTTCTGCGCCTACAAACAGCATCAGTGGTAGTACCCAATCTGCCACTATCACCATTCCCGTACAAAGGTCGTTGCCTCAAACCGGAAATCCATCTATAATAACCGCTGGAATCATGGGCATTATCGCCATGGTGATAGGCGGCCTCCTTTTTCTTCTGACCCGCGGAGGCATTTAATCTTATGAAAATTGCAGTTATCGGAGCAGGATTTACCGGACTATCCGCAGCATATCAATTGCTAAAAGAGAAAAACGATGTTTATGTTTTTGAAAAAGACCCCGAGCCAGGAGGACTTGCGATAGGATATAAAGAAAAAAAATGGAATTGGTCTTTAGAAAAACATTACCACCATTGGTTTACGAACGATAAAAGCATTTTGGATTTAGCAAAAGAAATAAATTATGAAGTAATTATAAAACGGCCTAAAACTTCTGTTTTTGTAAAAAATAAAATCTACCAACTAGATTCTCCATTAACGGTTCTGAAATTCCCCCTTATTTCCGTTTTTGAAAGATTAAGGATGAGTGCTATTGTTGGTTTTTTAAAATTCGACCCTTTTTGGAAACCGCTTGAAAAATATAAAGCCTCTATTGTATTACCAAAAATTATGGGTAAAAGACCTTACGAGATGATTTGGGAACCTCTTTTTATGAATAAGTTCGGACAGTTTGCAAACAACGTTTCCCTGGCGTGGTTTTGGGCAAGAATAAGAAAGCGAACGCCTTCCCTTGCCTATCCGGTCGGTGGATTTTTAAATTTCGCAAACAAACTTACTAACGAAATTGAAAAGCTTGGAGGAAAAGTATTTTTTAAAACAGAGATTGTTGAACTTAAAGAAAACGGTAAGATATCAATTAAGATTAAGGATGAAAACGGTAAAGACAGGGAGGAAGTCTTTGACAAAGCCATCGTTACGCTTCCTTCATTTCTTTTTTTAAAAATCTCGCCGCAACTTCCAGCTGATTACAAAAATAGCCTTGGCAAGCTAAAAGGCTTAGGGGCCACAAATTTAATTCTAAGATTAAACAAACCATTTTTTAAAGATAATACATACTGGTTGAATGTTTGTGATAAAAACTCTCCGGTAATGGCAATCGTTGAACACACAAATTTTATGGATAAAAAAAATTACGATGGTGAATATATAGTTTATTTGGGAAATTATAAATCTTTTAACGATCCTTATTTTTCGATGACAAAAGAAGAAATGTTGAAAAAGTTTGATACATATTTAACAAAAATAAATTCCAATTACCATAAAAGCATAATCGGTTACGAATTGTTTAAGGCTCCTTTCGCTCAACCGGTAATACCGATAAATTATTCTAAGATACTGCCTTCTTTCTATACACCAATGAAAAATGTTTTTCTGGCAAATATTGAACAGGTTTATCCTTGGGATAGGGGTACAAATTATGCAGTAGAGCTCGGGCAAAAAATAGCAAAAATTCTAGTAAATTAAAATGTTTAAAAAGATAAATTTGGATAAAAAATTTTACACTAGATTATTTATTGTTTTTTTGGTATTTGTTGCAAGTTTGCTCCGATTTTATAACCTAAACTGGGATAATGGCAGTCTTTTTCATCCGGATGAAAGAAATATCGATAACGCCGTAACAAAAATAAAATTCTTTTCTCAACTTGATCCTCAATTTTTTGCTTATGGAGGTTTTACAATTTATCTTTATAGAATAACCGCAGATGTAGTTTCTTTTATTACAAAAAACGGCTCATGGACAATGGACTGGGGTGACATAAATATCATAGGGAGATTTTTTTCTGCTCTATTTTCAACCCTAACAATAATTCCTCTTTACTTTTTAGTAAAGAAGGTTTCCGACGAAAAGTCTTCTCTTGTGGCAATAATCTTATATGTGTTTACTGTTGCTTCCATACAAACAGCGCATTATGGGGTTACGGAAAGCCTGATTACATTTTTTGGCGTTATCATATGTTTGTTTTCAATAAAAAATTTCAGGAACATGAATATTTTTATAACGTTTTTTTTAGGGTTAATTTCGGGAATAGCTATTGCTGCAAAGACATCCTCCCTGTCTTTTGTCTTAATGCCCTTTGCTTCCTATTTACTATCTTTAAGAAAAGACGGTTTAATAATTAAAAGGGTGTTAATCAATTTTTTTTGTTTTTCGGCAATATGTTTTATTACTTTTACTTTTTTTTCTCCTTTTACCTTTCTTAATTGGAATAAATTCACTGAGTCCATGAAATATGAATCCGGGGTTGCAACAGGATCACTACCCGTTGTTTACACACTGCAATTTGACAATACTATCCCATATATTTTCCAAATACAAAATTTGTTTTGGCAACTAGGACCAATGGCGTTAATTTGTGTAGCCGGATTTATGTATGTCCTTTATAGGGCACTTCGTACAAAAAACAAAGAACTGATAATTTTTATTCTGTTTCCTCTCATGTATTTTTTGTATGTTGGGTCCTGGCATACAAAATTTATCAGATACATGGTTCCCATAATACCCTTTTTGATAATTTCGGGAAGCATTTTTTTAACCCATATCCGCTCTAAATTTAGAAAGGCAGGAAATGTTTTGATTATTCTTGTTGTTCTGTTAACA
>Ga0182021_10006810_pt1 | contig 13561 bp, 10 predicted proteins | sample 612E3MmetaG_FD_120493 | JGI IMG/M metagenome (GOLD analysis project Ga0182021, IMG submission 120493) | Permafrost microbial communities from Stordalen Mire, Sweden - 612E3M metaG (Illumina Assembly) | ecosystem: Environmental > Terrestrial > Soil > Wetlands > Permafrost | place: Sweden...
CACCAGGATCACGCCGAAGATGCGGACCGGGAGGACGGCCATCAACGGCGGCATGCTGTGCCCGAGTTGCGCCGTGCTGTAGATCGTCACGCCGAAGGCGAGGGCCGCCACGGCTCCGTAGATGGTGGCCCGGCGCTCGTCGCCCGGCTTGGGACCGCCTGTTTGCGCGAGGCCTTCGCCGGCCACGGCCGGCTCGCCCATTCCGGCCGGGTCTGCCGCCTTGCCCGACGCCAGCGCCACGGTGGCGATGCCGGCGACGATCACGCACAGCATCAGCGCGACGGGGATCGTGAGACTCTCGCCCGCAACGACCGCGAGCATTGCGGCAATCGCCCCTTCCGTCGAGGCCAGCGCCGTCACCACGCCGACCTTGCCGAGCTTGAGCCCCTGATAGACGAGCAGCAGGCCGATGACGCTTCCCAGGCCGGAGCCGGCCAGCCACACGGTCAGCGCCGGCGTGATGGGAGGGACGGGCCCGGACGCGGCTGCCAGAGGCCCGGCGATGATCAAGCCGACGAGCATCATCCAGGCAACGGTGGACGAGGAGCCGATGAGGCGGCTGGATCGGGACGAGGTGAGATTCGCGGCGGCCCAGAGGAAGGCGGCGCCGAGTCCGCCGAGGATTGCGATCATGCGTCAAGTTTGGGGCACGGCGCCTCGTTTCGCCGACGCGCTGTGGCGCCCGCGTCGCGACGTGCCCGCCGACGGGCGAGCCGGGGTGGACCGAGAGCCGCGTCCGGCCCTAGATCGCCCGCATCCGGTTGTTCTTGGGGTTGTGCTCGACCTCGGCCAGGCCCAGGGCCTCCATGAGCGGCGGCACATACATCCCAAACCGGCCGCGCAGCCCCTTCTTGAGGCCGTACCAGCCTCCGACGGGGTTTCCTGCGGAACGGCCCCAGGCCTCGACCGTGCCGTCGGCAGCGGGTTTCTGCTCATCGGCGCTGCCGAGCAGCATCCAATCGCCGTGCTTCCTGAGCATTTCGTGCAGGTCGTCCAGGCAGCGCAGCTGGTAGCGCAGGACCGTGGTGCCCACGGTGCAGATGAGCGCCGGCGGATCGGCGGCCTCGTCCTGGTACATCTGATACTCGCCCGTGCCGCTCGGAGTCTTGAGCTGCCACGGGTCTTCTTTCGTGCCGATGCCCTGAACCTCGACTGCTGCCATCACGCCTCCTTATGCCGCCGGATCACCTTTGCGGCGACCGTACAGCGCAGAGTCGCGTGGCGCCCACAGCGCTCGCGGCCGATCACGTGGCGCGACGATCGGGCCGGTCAGGATCGGGGCCGACGAACCTGAACCGCTTCCGAGGCCAGGTGGCGGATGCTCCGATGGAGGGCGATCGTCTCTGTATCGCGCGGTACCGCGGGCAGCAGCGTTCCGCCGGCCGTTCCCCAGCGAGCGGCCACATCTTGCGGCGCTTCGTGCCGCAAGACCGCCGCTGCCTGCACGGCCGCGCCCATGCTCACGACCTCGCGGACGTGGGGCACCACGATCTCCTTGCCGGAGAGTCGCTGCGCCACGCGCTGCCAGGTGGCGCCGTGCGCCCCGCCCCCTACCAGGATGAGCGGCGCATCCGGATCCACGCCGGAAGAGCAGGCATCGATGGCTTCGAGCGCCTCGAGCAGTCCGACGATCGCGCCTTCGTAGGCGGCCATCAGGATTGCCCGCGGATCGGTCGTGTGGCGCAGCCCGAACACGGCCGCGGCGGCGTCCGGCAGATTCGGCGTGCGCTCGCCGTCGAGGTAGGGAAGTACCACCACGCCGCCGCTCGGCGCGACGCTCTCGCGGTCGAGCTTCAGCCACCCTGCCACGCGATCGACCGCGAGGGTGCAGTTGAGTGTGCAGGCGAGCGGCAGGAAGCTGCCTGTGGCGTCCGCGAACCCTGCGACATCGCCCGTGGAATCGGCGGTGCGCGTCTCCGAGACCAGGAAGACGGTCCCGGACGTGCCCAGGCTCAGCACCGGCACGCCGGATCGAAGCCCGAGGCCGAGCGCCGCGCCCATGTTGTCGCCGGTGCCCGGGCCGACTACCGCTCCCGCGGGCAGCCCCGATGCCGCGGCCGCGGCGGGCGTCACGATTCCGGCCTGTTCCATCGGACCGAGCACTCGCGGCAGCATATCCTCGGTCAGCCCCAGCGCCGGCAGCGCGAGGACTTCCGGGCTGTACGACTCGGTCTCGCTCGACCACCACGCCGTCCCGGAGGCGTCGCCCCGATCGGTGACGCCGTGGCCGCTCAGCCGCTCCGTCAGGAAGTCGTGCGGCAGGCGGATCGCCGCCGTCCGGGCCGCGATCTCGGGCTCGCGGCGGCGCAGCCAGGCCCATTTCGAGGCGGTGAACGAAGCCACGGGAACGACACCGATCCTGGCGGCCCATCGCGTCGCCCCGCCGAAGCCGTCTACGAGATCGGCCGCGTCCGAAGCGGCTCGCGTGTCGTTCCAGAGCATCGCCGGCCGGAGCGCTTTGCCGGCTTCGTCGAGGCAGACGAGGCCATGCTGCTGGCCCGCGATCGATATGGCTGCCACCTCGCCCGCGAGGTTCGTCTGACCCAGCGCGGAGAGGAGCGCCTGCCACCACACTTCCGGGTCGGTCTCCCGGACGCCCGCGCTGCCCTCGACCGAATGCTCGGCCCGGCCGAACCCAAGAGTCTCGCCCGAGTCGGCATCGACGACAACGACCTTCGTTGCCTGCGTAGAGCAGTCGACGCCGGCCACCAGAGTCCTCATCGACCTCTCCTTTGTGTCCACCGAAATCTCAAGAACAGAGTAAAGACTGACGCCGGTCCGCGTTTGGCGCTCGCGGCAGGCGGGCCGGCGGCTACGGCGCGGACGGCGCCCTGGCCACGAGACTGTGCGACGGCGCTACGAAGCTCAGCCCCTCGACTTTGCCTCGGCGACCGCCTTGAGTACCCGGCATGCCCGGAGTGTCACCCACTTGCTCGGCCGGCCGGGACGATCGATGTCGATCCACATCTTGCGCTCATAGCGATGACGGTTCGGCCAGCGTCCGTCGGCGTCCTGTCGGGCGACGACCCAGTCGACGGCCCGATCGAGTCGCGGATCCGCCGCCATGCCGGCCTCGCACAGCGCCTCGAGCGTCTCCAGGAGATCGGCGCTGTAGCCCGATGGGAAACCGAGCTTGAACCAGGTGCCGCTCGGCTCCGTATTGGGGCCCATCGGGTAGTCCGCGGCCGACGGATCGCGGCCGAGCAGGAAGGCCGCTCCGTCTTCGATCGCGCGCGCGACCGACGCCGGTCGCCGGCCGGCCGGCACTCGCGTCAGAGCTCGAACGGCCTTCACGGCGCCCCAGGCGCAGGGATCGCCGTAGTTCATGGCACAGCGGAAGCCCGGTCCCGTGGTCGCCGACTTGTAGAACGCGATGTCGCCCCCGCCGGTGATCGATGCCGCCTGGTAGGCCATCGAGCGCTGAACGCGCGGGTCGTCGAACATGCCGAAGCCGATCAGGGCACGGAGGAGGTTGCCGTTCAGGCAATGCACCACGCTGGAAGGAGCCGGCTGGGCCGGCCCGGGGCCGGAATAGCCGAAGCCACCGCTGCTCGCCTGGGCATGGCCGAGCAGATACTCACAGCCCGCTCGAATGCGAGGATCGTCGCCGTCCGCCCCGAGCTGGTCGAGGAATATGAGCTGCCATACGGTCGCGGTGTACTTGGGGCTGTAGCCGTGGCCCGGTTTTGCCCACCAGCCCTCAGTGGTTTGAGCGCCCAGGATCGATGCGATGGGATCGGCGCGCATTGCGGCGGCGCGAGCCGCGACCACTTCCGGATGGTCGCTCGGAAGGTCCATCAACTCCTTCAGAGCCAGGTGCCGCACTGCCGGCGTCGACTCGTCGAGCAGCCACGGCAGCGGGTTCGCGTTGACGCGATCGACCCAGCTGTTCACGGGCTGAATCTACGACGGCGGCGAATGGGCGTTTCGTCGACGGCGCCCCGCCGTTCGGGACGGAGCCGCCACAGCCGCCACGCCGCGATCAGCAATGGTGGCCCCATCACGAGCGGCCCTATGACGGCGACGCCGGCCGGCGCCACGCCCGAGAGCAGATCGGAGACGAGCATCAGGCCGTACGCGGCGACCGCCAGGGCGGCCATGGCTGCGCCCACCGGCCCGAGCGGCGCCGCCGCTACGCGTTGTTCGACGGCGCGGTAGCAGAGGTAGACCGTGAAGGTCGTCAGCAGCCAGCCCACGTAGTTCTGGATCGGGATGCCGAAGTACGCGCCGCCGTTCTCCCATATCCACGCCCGCGCCGACGGTCCGGACAGGATCGGGTCCACCACGAGATCCCACACCGTCATCACGACGGCGCTCACGGCCGCGAGCCGCAGCAGCGCGCCGACGCCGGCCGGCGTCCCGGTCGCGCGCCGGTGGATCGCCAGGTTGGCGATCACGTAGCTCGGGTAGATCATCATGAACCAGGCCAGCGGGATCAGAAATGGCACCTGCGCGAGCTTGGGGCCGAGGTAGTCGGTGTAGTGGTAGGCGCCGAAGACGAGCCCGGTCGCCACGCCGACCTGCTCGTACACCCACGAGATCGCCGCGCTCAGCCCGAAGAAGACGAGCGTCAGCCGTCCACCGAGCGAATACCAGGCGTGCGTGAGACTGAACAACGCCAGGATCGAAGTCAGGACGGTCAGCTCGGCGGGAAGCTTGGGCAGCCGAATCAGGCCGATCAGAAGTAGCCGGATGACACCGTCGTAGGCGAAAACGGCCAGCAGGACGCAGGCGGCGATCGGTAGGATTCGGGCTCGCATCGACTTCTCTCTGCTCGAATTCGGGTCGACTCGAAAGGCACGATACCGCGCCTCGGCCAGTCGGTGGACCCGGGTCCCGGTGCGGTGCGATCCGATCGGCGGTCCGGTAGGGTCTGGGCTAGTCGTGGGACCCCCCATGACCACGGTCCTATTGAATGGGACGTTTCTCAGGCCACCCTTGACTAATCATGGCCGTCCATCCTTCCGTCGCGTCGCAATCATCCCTCGCCCCCTCTGGAGGCCGCAAATGAGTTCGGGCCAGGAGGCGCCGTCCCTCATCCAGTACGCCTGCGAACGCTGCAAGACGAGGTTCGTTTTGCCGCCGTCGCGGCGTCGACTCGGGTTCGGCGGACGCCTCAAGGCGTCCGGCATGGCGCTCAGCCGAACGCTACGTTTCCACGAGGGTCTGGGATCCACTTATGACGGCGCGCGCCGGCAGCTGCTGGCCAAGATGGACGACGACGCCTACCAGTCGTTCGTTCAGAGCTTCAAGTTCTGCCATGAATGCCGGCAGTTCGTCTGCTCCGAATGCTGGAGCGCCTCGCGTAAGACCTGCCTGGGTTGCTTCGCCAAGGCCGCCGGGACGACTACAGCCCGACAGCGCCCGCCGTTCGCGCCCGTCGGCCCCGCAATCCCGAGACCGGTCGTCGCAGCGGCTCCGGTCCGCCGCCGGCGCCTGCGCGCCGACGCCAGCCTGCTGGTCATGGGCGCGGCCGTGATCCTGCTCGTGGTCGAGCTGTTCGTGATCCTGCCGGGCGGCCTCAACAACCGAAGCGGGGACGACAACCCTTCAGCGAGCCCGATTGCCGCCGTTGACACCCCGACTGCCTCCCCGACCGACGCCCCGACGGCGTCCCCGACCCCGTCGCCTTCGCCGACCGCGACTCCCACGCTGGTGCCGACCGCCAGCCCGACCGACAGCCCGACGCCCGCCGCCACGCCGACGCGTGCGCCGACCGCCAAGCCGCCGGCCCCGAAGATCACGCCGTACCCGCTGCCGACTATCTCGTGCAGTCCCGGCAACGGCGTTACGTCCGTCGCCGAGGTTTGCACCTGGGCACGCCCAACAGGCGCGAAGGCTCAGTGGTATGTGGACAGCGGGACCGGGCAGTACAGCGCTGCCAAGACGATGAGCGTCACTCTCGACAGCGTAGTCAACGGCGGCTCGCACACCATCTACCTGGTCGTCTCCGGCCACACGTCTAACGTGGTGCACATCTTCATCACCTCGCCCTAGACGCGACAGGCCAATAGTCGTCGCAGCCCCCTCGATTCGACCCGGCCGCCCGGACCGGCTTGAGGCGCACCACCGCTGACCATTCGCCCAAAATTGGTGCGTTAAGACCGTGACAGCGGGCGCCCCGCGCTGTACAAAGTGCGGGTGGGTACGCCCACCGTCGTCACTCGGGTCCCCGTTCCCGCCCGCCCGCCCTCGAGGATCGTCGCCTCCGCCGTCAACGGCTGCGCCGACCGCCTCATCCCGTCACCCGGACAGGTGGACCGGTTCGATCGCGCGCTCTCTTCCCCGGTATCTCGCCGGCCGACCAAGGCCGCTGCGACCTGACCGGTCGACCACACGGAGCGCACGGCTTCCGACCTGACGGCGGATCTCGGGGGAGCGGCTCTTGGAGCGTCTTTGGCTTAGAGGAGTGAGCGCATGTCCGCAACCGTTGTCGACCAGGGGGGCGCGCAGGCTGAGGAAGTCGGCCTGAAACGGGTCCTGGGAACCCGGGACCTCATTCTCTTCGGCGTCACGATGATGTTCCCGCTTGCGCCGATCGCGATCTACCTGGACGTCACCGGCGCGACGGGCGGTCACATGGCAATGGCCTACGTCGTGGCCATGGTGGCGATGATGTTCACGGCCCTCAGCTACGGCGCCATGGCCGGCGCGTTCCCGAAGGCCGGCTCGACCTACACGTTCACCCGCAACGGTTTGAACCAGTACCTCGGGCTGCTGGCCGGCTGGTCGATCATGCTCGACTACCTGCTCTTCCCGACGCTGAACTACATCATCCTGGCCTACCTCGCCTCGACCCTCATCGGCGGCGTGGATTACTGGGTCTGGGTCATCGGCGCAATCGCCGTGGTCACCTTCTTCAACCTCGTCGAGGTCAAGTGGCTGGCCCGCATCTCGGCCATCCTCGTCCTGGTCTGCATCGTCGTGATCGGCTGGTTCGTGCTCGCCTCCATGGGCTTCCTGGCCGGCGGCCACGGCGAAGGCACGGTCATCTCGACCAAGCCGTTCTTCGGCGACGGGCTCACCACGGACATGCTGCTGGCCGGCACGGCCATCGCCTGCCTGTCCTATCTCGGCTTCGACGCCATCAGCACCCTGGCCGAAGAGACCCGCAACCCCGGCCGGAGCGTCTCGATCGCGATGGTCGTCGCGGTCGCAATCGTCACGGTCCTGTTCATCGTCCAGGCCTATTTCGCGCAGCTGGTCCACCCCGACTTCACAAATCTCCCTCCCGGGCCGGACGCCTTCACCCAGATCTTCCGTGACGCGGGCGGCGAAGTGCTGGCCAAGGTTCTCGCCATCGCGGTGGTGACCGCCGCAATCGCCAACGGCATCGATGCCACGGGCGGCGCGTCTCGCCTGCTGTACGGCATGGGCCGTGACGGCGTGCTCCCCAAGCGAATCTTCGGCTACCTCTGGCCGCGCTCGGCCACGCCCGTCATCAACGTCGCGATCATCGCGATCGTCTCCGTCCTGCTCGCGACCAAGGACCTCTCGATCATCATCGCGATGATCAACTTCGGCGCCCTGTTCGCCTTCTTCCTGGTGAACCTGGCCGTCATCAGCCACTTCGTCATCCGGGGCGGACGGCGTTCCCCAGCGGATCTGCTTCGATACCTGGTGGTTCCGGTCGTCGGCGCCGTGGTGATGATCTGGCTCTGGTTCAACCTCCAGAGCACCAGCTGGATCATCAACCTCAAGGCACCGAGCGACATCCTGCTCGCCGCGCCGGTCATCTGGCTCGGCCTCGGCATCGTGTACATCGTTGTGGTGTCGCGCGCCTTCACGAAGCCGCTCCCCGAGCTCAAGGAGACTCACCTCTAGCATGTCCGGCACCGACGAGGAGCGACGGCCCGGGAGGGCCGTCGCTATGCCGGTTGCGCCGTATATGGCCGTCGGCCTTTCGACGATCGTCTACGGCGTGGCCGAGCGCAAACACATCAAGGTCAATCTCGACATCATCGAAGACAACATTCACGCGGCAATGTCGATGGTCAACATCAACATGCCGGTGAAGCTGATCGCCCTCGCGGAAGGAGCCCTCACCGGCTTCACCGACGAAGCCTTCGATCTGCCGCACACGCTGGCGGCGCGCGAACTGTTCATCGACATTCCGGGCCCGGAGACCGAGCGTCTCGCGGGTCTGGCGAAGATGTACGGGACTTACCTCATCGTCCAGTGCAAGGCGCGCTGGCCCGAGGTGATGGACAACCGCTTCTTCAACACGCTCTTCATCATTTCGCCGGCCGGCGAGATCGTGCATCGCGCCGCAAAGAACCACATCTGGTGTCGCGAGCGCTCGTGCACGCCGCACGACGTCTACGACCGCTGGGTCCAGCTTTTCGGCGACGGCATCGAAGCGTTCTACCCCGTTCTCCGGACGGACGACATCGGCAACATCGGGACGATCTGCTGCAGCGACGGCGAGTATCCCGAAGCCGTCCGCGCCCTGGCGTTCAACGGCGCCGAGGTCGTGTACCGCCCCAGCGAGGCGATGCCGATGACCGGCAACTCGTATCCGGGCGGCGGCGGCTGGATGGTCCAGAACCGCGGCCACGCTCAGTTCAACAGCCTGTACATGGTCTGCCCGAACGTCGGTCCGGTGTACCTGCATCCGAAGATGCGCCATCCGGTCGACATCGCCGGGGGCAACTCTCACATCGTCGACTACTACGGCAACATCATGTCCTACTCGGCATCCGGGGCGAACACGATGGTCGCGGCCATCCTCGACATCGAGGCGCTGCGCCAGTTCCGGGCGATGAACCTGAACAGCAACTGGATGAAGGACCTCCGGACCGAAGTATTCCGGCGCATGTACGAGCAGCCGATCCATCCGAAGAACCTGTGGATGAACGACGACCCGCTATCGCATGAGCCGGTGGACGAGATATACCGCGACAACATTCGCCGTCTGGTGAAGCGCGGAACGTTCACACCTCCGGCAATCGACTTCCCGGGCGCCGTCTATCAGGGCGAAGCCACGTCTGCGGAAGCCTGGCAGGAGATCAAGCACTTCTGGGACGGGTGGGGCGAAGAAGAGGACGCGAAATGAGCGCTCGGCTCGTCCACCGCTACATCCCCAACACCGCCCCGGGCGTGCGCGAGCGGATGCTCGCGGAGATCGGCGTCGCGTCGGTCGATGAGATCTACGAGGAGATCCCCGCGGCGCTCCGGTTCGCGGGCCGCCTGGACCTCCAAGCGGAGCCGCGCTCCGAGGCGGACGTCGCCCGCGAGCTGACTTCGATCCTGGCGAAGAATCGCAGCACCGACGAGCTGCTCAGCTTCCTGGGCGCCGGCTGCTGGCCGCACTACGCCCCGGCGCTCGTCGCCGAGGTTATGGGCCGCTCGGAATTCCTGACGGCTTACGGCGGCATCGAGGTCAACGACCACGGCCGCTTCCTGGCCGTCTTCGAGTACCAGAGCATGATGGGCGACCTGCTCGAGATGGACGTCGTCGCGGCGGCGGTGTACGACGGCACGACCGCGAGCGGCGACGCAATCCACATGGCCTCGCGCATCACCGGCCGCAAGGAGCTGGTCCTGCCGCGGCTGATGGACCCGGACCGCCTCTCCGCGCTGCTCAACTACAACGGCCCGTGGTTCGACACCGTCTTCGTGGACTTCGACCCGGCCACCGGCCAGATGGACCTGGCCGATCTTGCGGCCAAGGTCTCCGATCGAACGGCCGCGGTGTTCCTCGAAAACCCCACGTACCTCGGAACCATCGAAACGCAGGTGCAGGAGATCTCGCGCCTCGCCCACGCGGCCGGCGCGTTGCTGATCGCCAACGTCAACCCGGCCTCGCTCGGGGTGTTGGCGCCTCCCGGCCAGTACGACGCCGACATCGCGTGCGGCGACGGACAGCCACTCGGCCTGCCTATGTCGTGCGGCGGCGCGCGGCTCGGCGTGCTTGCGTGCAAGAACGAGGTCCGCTTCGTTCACACTCTCCCGATGACGATGGTCGGCATCCTGCCGACGACCGTTCCGGGCGAGCGCGCCTACACCTGGCACGCGCTCTTCGATCGCATCTTCTACGGCGAACGTGAAGCCGCGCGCTCGTTCAGCGGCACCTCCTCGTTCCTCAACGCCATCGGCGCGGGCGTCTACATGGCCCTCCTTGGGCCGTCGGGGATGGCCGAGCTGGGCCGCTCCAACATGCAGAAGGCCGCCTACGCGGCGGCTCGGATCGGGGCGCTCAAGGGCGTAAAGGCGCCGGTCTTCGCCGGTCCGCACTTCAATGAGTTCGTCGTCGACTTCGCCGGAACGGGCAAGTCCGCGGCCCAGGTCAACGCCGCGCTCTTGGAGCGGGGGATCCTGAGCGGCAAAGACGTCTCGGGGGAGTTCCCGGCGCTCGGGGCGGCGTCGCTCTTCTGCATCACCGAGAACCACACCCAATCCGAGATCGACCGCCTGGTCGACGCGATCGCGCAGGTGACCCGATGACTCACATCGATGAGCAGGCTGCCGAGGCCGCCCGCTATCTCGAATACCAGGCCATCGACACCGGCTATCGGGCAGTCCGCTGGCACGAGAAGACCTTGTACGAACAATCGCGTCCGGGTTCGACCAACGCGATCCTGCCGCCGGTGGAACCCGGGATCGTGGCGCTCGTCGGCGACGTCGCGGCGGCCTTGCCTGCGGCGGCCCGCCGAGCTCGCCCGCCGGAGATGCCGGAGCTTTCCGAGCCCGAGATCCTGCGCCACTACATCCGCTGCTCCCAGATGACTTACGGCTACGACTCGGGCAACAGCATGGGCCTCGGTACATGCACGATGAAGTACAGCCCGCGCATCAACGAGCAGCTCGCCGCGTCGCCCAAGGTCAAGGCTCTTCACCCACTCCAGCCCGAGGAAACGATCCAGGGCATCCTCGAAATCATGTACGGCATGCGGAACTGGCTGTGCGAGCTCGGCGGGATGGACGAAGTCACGTTCCAGCCTCGCGGCGGCGGACACGGCGCGTTCACGGACGCGTGCATGATCCGCGCCTACCACCACGCTCGCGGCGACGACCACCGCGACGAGATCATCACCTGCGCGGTCTCGCATCCATGCAATCCGGCCACGGCATCGGCGGCCGGGTTCAAGGTGATCAGCCTCTATCCCGACGAGATCACGGGCGAGCTGGGCATCGACGCTTTGAAGGCGGCGATCTCCGACCGAACGGCCGGCATCATGATGACGGCGCCCTACGACACAGGCGTCTTCGACAGCCAAATCGCCGAGTACGCGCGGCTGGTCCACGAGGCCGGCGGCGTGGTCTCGCTCGACCAGGCCAACTTCAACGGGGTCATGACCCGGATGCGGGCCGGCGACCTCGGGGCCGACATGGTCCACTTCAACCTGCACAAGACGTTCTCCACGCCGCACGGCTCGTACGGCCCGGGCGCCGGAGCGGTCGCGGTCAAGAAGGCGTTCCGCGACTTCCTGCCGGTGCCGGTGGTGGAGTTCGACGGGACGAAGTACCGCCTCAACTCCGATCTGCCGCACACGATCGGCAAGGTCGGGACGTTCATGGGCATGGTTCCCAATGTCGTGAAGGCTTACGCCTGGGTTCTCTCGATGGGCGCCGACGGCCTCCGCGAGGCGTCCGAATGGGCGGTCATCAACAACAACTACCTGATCAAGAAGCTCCTCGAAGTGCGCGGCGTCGAGATCTCGTGGCCGAACCGCCGCAAGCTCCAGGAGGCGCGCTTCTCGCTGGCGAAGCTTCACGACGAGACCGGCGTCAGCACGACGGACTTCAACTACCGCCTTGCCGACTTCGGCGTCCAGACGTACTTTGAGAGTCACGTGCCCCGGATCGTCGACGAGCCGGTCACCCCGGAGCCGACGGAGTCGATCTCGAAGGAAGACGTGGACCAGTTCGTGGCCGCGTTCCATCACATCTCGGCCGAGGCGTACTCCAACGCTGAGATCGTGAAGACGGCCCCGCATCGCAGCATCGTCCACCGCGAGATCCACGACTACGAGAACCTGACGCAAGTCCCGTTCACGTGGCGTGTCTGGAAGCGGACGCATCCTGACGGGTAGTGGCCCGGCCGTGAGCGAGTTGAGTGGCGGTGCCGAGGCGAGCCGCCGGAGCGGGGCCGCGCCCGCGCGGCCCGGTGGCGGCGCGCCCACGCCCGCGCGGCGCCGCATCGGGCTGATCGTCAATCCGCTGGCCGGGATCGGCGGGCGGGTCGGGCTCAAGGGCAGCGACGGGGCCGAGACGGTGGCGCGGGCGTTCGCCCTCGGGGCGGTGCCGATGGCCGGCGCGCGCGCCGCGGAGACGCTGCGAGCCCTTGCCGGGGCGGCCGCGGGCACGGCCAATGGCACGGCCGCCGACGCGCGGCGCGGGCACTCCGCGGCGATCGAGCTCGCGACGTACCCGGGCGAGATGGGCGCAGACGTGGCGCGCGAGGCCGGCTTCGACCCGGTCGTGCTCGGCTCGATCGAGGCCGGGGCAACCACGGGCGCCGACACGCGCCGCGCGGCCGAGGCTCTGCATGCGTGGGGGGCCGAGCTGCTCGTCTTCGCCGGCGGCGACGGAACCGCGCGCGACGTCTTCGCCGCCGTGGGCGGCTCGGTGCCCGTCGTCGGGATCCCGGCCGGCGTCAAGATCCACTCCGGCGTCTTCGCCGTGAATCCTCGCCGTGCCGCGGAGCTCGTGGCCGAGTTCCTGGCCGGGCGCGCCGGCCTCGAGGACCGCGAGGTAATGGACATCGACGAGGAGCTCTTCCGCGCCGGAACCGTCGCGGCGCGCCTGTTTGGGTATATGCGCATGCCGTACGCGCGAGCGCTCGTACAGGGCGCCAAGGCCGGCAACCCGGGCGGTCCATCGACACTTCGCGACGTCGCCTTCGGCGTCCTCGACGAGATCGACCGGGATCCCGGCGCTTACTGGATCCTCGGTCCCGGAACCACGGTCAAGGCGGTCGCCGACGAGCTGGGGATCGAGAAGACGCTGCTCGGCGTGGACCTGCTCCACCGCGGCCGTCTCGTCGCTGCGGACGTCAACGAGTCTCAGCTCCTGGCGTTCCTGGCGCGCAAGCCCGAGAGCGTTCGGGCCCGCCTGGTCGTGACCGTCATCGGCGGGCAGGGTTACCTGTTCGGTCGTGGCAACCAGCAGCTGAGCCCGGCCGTGATCCGTGCCATCGGCAAAGCGGGCCTCGTGGTGGCGGCCACGCTCGACAAGCTCCACGCTCTGGGCGGCCCGCTCCTCGTCGATACCGGCGACGCCGAATGCGACGCCTACCTGTCGGGCCACATCAAGGTGATCACGGGCGAAGCCGATCGGGTGATCTGGCGGGTGACGGCCTGACCTTTCGACCGGGGCTGGAGCGCGGCCGCCGCTCGCCGAAGTCGAGTCAGCCGGTCGGGGCGTAGGTCGTGAGGCAGACCCGCACCGCGCAGCGCCGCGCCACGATGCCGAAGCCGGGCGGGAGCATTGGGGCAGTCGCGCCCGGATCTGCGACGTAGAAGATCGTGCCGCCGGCCGACGCGACGTCGGCGGGGACCGAGTGGACGACGGCATCGGGCGGATACGCAGCGGTGCCGAAATACCAGGGAGGATCCAC
>Ga0182021_10006811_pt1 | contig 13560 bp, 11 predicted proteins | sample 612E3MmetaG_FD_120493 | JGI IMG/M metagenome (GOLD analysis project Ga0182021, IMG submission 120493) | Permafrost microbial communities from Stordalen Mire, Sweden - 612E3M metaG (Illumina Assembly) | ecosystem: Environmental > Terrestrial > Soil > Wetlands > Permafrost | place: Sweden...
AACTCCAGCCGCCGGCAAGCCACTATCAACTCGTGCAACGGCCTGCGATCCTGACGTCTGAGGAGCGAGCGCCAGCAAGCAGAAGAAGAGCACCAGCAGGAAGAACGGGCTGAGGAACCATATCCACTTGGCGACGGACCTGCGTGGCCGGTCCCCTCTAGATGCGTCCTTCGTCACGCAGCCTCCTGGCGTCGTTCAACACGGTGGCCGCGTGTCCTCGGGCGCCCACACGTTGATAGGCTAGCAGAATGCGACCCTCCCTGTCGACCAGGAAGGTGTCCCGTTCGTCGCTACTGGACATGTCGCCCTTGAGCGTCCCATAGGCCGAACCGATCGACCGGCCGTGATCGCTGGCAAAGGGAAACTTGATCTCGTACATGTCCCGAAACCTTTGTAGACGAGGAACAGGATCGACAGAAACGCCCACGACCTTGACTCCCACCGCCTCGAACTCGGGAAGCACTTGGTTGAACTCAACCGCTTCGGTTGTTCAGCCCGGGGTCAGCGCGCGGGGAAAGAAGTAGAGCACCAGCGGCCCTGATGTGAGCAGAGCCGCTAGGTCCACCTCTCCGTCGCTGCCGGGAGCCACGAAGAGCGGGGCTTTGTCGCCAACTGCCAGCATTTCGCTCTTCCTCCATTCGGAGGCTGCTAGACGTTCGCGTCCGGGGGGACGATCCGTCCCTGAGCGGCCTCGTACTTGTGGACGTTGTCCTCCATCGCGTTCACCATCTGCCGCATGTGGGCGGGGCTGGTGATCACGCGCGCCACGACTTGGCCGTTACCCCCGGTAACAAGCGCGAAGTCGAGCACGAACTCATGCGTCGTGTGCTGAATCAACATGGTATTGGCATATACCCCGGCGCTCACCGCTTCAGGCATCCGGAGCTTGATCTCGGGAATCCTATGGCCGTTGCCACCGCTCCCCTGATGCGCAGACGGTCCCACGGGCACTTCCATTTTGGCCTCCTACCGGGTACGAGCGCCCGCCGGGACACCCTCCCTCATCAGATCGGTGAACTGCTTGAACAAGTAGTGACTGTCGTGCGGGCCTGGCCCCGCCTCCGGGTGGTACTGGACGCAATAGGCGGGAGTCTGGAGAAGCCGCAATCCCTCCACGGTGCCGTCGTTCAGATTGAGGTGCGTGATCTGAGCCGGGCCGAAGTCGGTGTCGAGCATCATGTCCCTTGCGTCGAGCCCAGCGACGCCACCGTCACCCACCACCGACCCGCTGGCCATGGCCTCGCGGACGACGGCCGGCGGCTCGACCGCGAAGCCGTGGTTCTGGCTTGTGATCTCGATATGCCCGGTCAGGTAGTTCCGCACAGGATGATTGGCGCCCCGATGGCCGAACTTGAGCTTGTACGTGGAGAGCCCCACGGCCAAGGCGAGCAGTTGGTGCCCCAGGCAGATGCCGAACACCGGCACCCGGCCCAGCAGCCCGCGGATGGTCTCCACTGCGTAGCCCACAGCCGCCGGATCGCCGGGGCCGTTAGAGAGAAAGACTCCGTCCGGTTTCAGAGCCAGAGTCTGATCCGCGGTCCAATGGGCGGGGACTACCGTCACCTGGCAACCCACCGCGGAAAGATTCCTGAGAATGCTCCGCTTGATCCCATAGTCGTAGGCGACCACCCGAAAGTGAGTCCCGGCCGCCGGAAGCGCCGCGGCCCCGCACCCTGCCGCGGAAGTTCCCGCGGGCCATTCGTAGGGCTGCGCGCAAGTGACCGCACTGGCAAGGTCAAGCCCCGCCATGTCGGGGAACGAGCGCACTTCGGCCAGCAGGTCGTCTACGCTCAGATCCCCTCCGGCAGCCACACAGGCGCTCATCGCCCCATGCTCCCGAATTCGCCTGGTGAGCGCCCGGGTATCGATGCCTGCCACGCCTGCCACGCCGCGGGCCGTGAGCCAGTCCAGCCACGCCTCCGAGCAGGTGCCGTTCCAAGCTGTGTTCTTGGCTTCGCGAACGATGATGGCCCGGGAATGGGCCGTGTCGGATTCGAGAAGGTGATCGGACGCGCCGTAGTTGCCGATCATGGGGTAAGTGAAGGTCACCATCTGTCCGTAGTAGGAAGGGTCGGTGACCACCTCCTGGTAGCCGCTCATGCTGGTGTTGAAGACCACCTCGCCCAACACGCGGCCTTGCGCCCCAAAACCGAACCCGGAGAAGACGGTGCCGTCCTTGAGCACGACGTAGCCCGGGACCTCGCCCCGATACATCAGGCCTCCCCCCGGGCGCGCGCGAAGCGGCGCGCCCCGTCGACCACGGTGAGCCGCACCCGTCCGGTCAGCGTCTCGCCCAGGAAGGCGCAGTTGCGGCTCTTGCTCCTCAGGTTCGCCGGGGTCACCTGCCATGTCTCCAACAGGTCGGCGACGCAGAAATTGGCGGGCACGCCGGCTGCCAGCATCGGCTCCGGCAGCCCGAGCACGCGGCAGGGCGCCCCCGACATGGCCTCCACCAGCCGGGCCAAGGGCAGCAGGCCGGTCAGCACCAGACCGGTGTGGAGAGCCGCGAACGCAGTTTCGAGCCCGGTGGTGCCGGAGAGCGCGTCCTCGATGGGCACCTCCTTCTCCTGCGGAGCGTGCGGCGCATGGTCGGTCCCAACACAGTCGATGGTGCCGTCCGCGAGAGCGCGCACCAGGACGTCGCGATCCTCAACGGAACGGATGGGCGGGTTGACCTTCAGGTTCTGATCGAAACTGGTCAGCCGCTCGTCGGTGAGCAACAGGTGGTGAGGGGTCGCTTCGGCCGTCACCGGCAGCCCCTCCCCTTTGGCTCGGCGAAGCAGACGCACGCTGTCGGCGGAGGAGAGGTGTTGAAAATGCACCAGCGGGACCGTCCCCCGGCGATTGAGCGACGCTTTCCCGGCCGTAGCGGCCAGACGTTTCTCTTCGGCATCCACGTAGCCGACGATCTCCAAGTCCCGCGCCAGCGGACCGGATTCACCCACCGACGGGATGCCCCTTAGCCCCAGCCGGGCGCTCCACTTGCCCTCGTTCATGACCCCATCCACAGACAGGCTCTTGTTCTCCAGATGCAAGAGAAGCGGACGACCGGTTCCTCGCGCGTAGCGTAGTGCGTGAAGAAGGAGGTCGGCATCGGACACCGGTTTGCCGTCGTCGGAGTAGGCCACCACCCCGGCGGCGGCCAGATCACGCATCTCGGCCAGCTCTTCGCCTTTCAGGCCCTTGCTGACCGCGCCGACTTGACCGACATACACCACGGCATCCTTGGTCGCCTGGTCGAGCACCCAGGCCGCCAACGGGCCTGAGTCGATCACCGGATCGGTGTTCGCCATCCCCACCACCGCCACGTAGCCGCCCGCGGCCGCAGCCATCGAAGCAGAGACCAGGTCCTCCTTGTACTCGTGGCCCGGAGTGCGCAGATGCGCATGCGGGTCGACGAATCCCGGGAAGACCCAGCATCCGGCCAGATCGTCCAGCACTTCCACGCCCGCGGGCCGCTTCACCCCGTCGCCGAGAGCGGCGATCTTGCCCCCCTCAACCAGGAGATCGCCCTCTAGGTCCACACCATGTTGAGGATCGAACAGGTGGACGCCGGGAAGAAGGAATCGTTCGGAGGGAAACGCGCGACAGGCAAGTCTAGGCGAAGGATGCGGACTGGCGCCCATCCAAAGTTCCTTTCGGTCTCACGGGACTCGTTTAAAGGTCGTCTAATGGTATCGCGGATGGGCAGGAGGTTCCAGGGTGAGCGAGTGGCTCCCCGATCTCATGCTCCACCCAGGAGGGAACCGACGTCCGCGCCTGCCGCAGAGCCCTCCGATGCGCTTTGCAGGCCGGGTCGTGATACCCCAGCAAGGTCCAGAACCGCGGGGAATGGTTCAGCTCCACCGTGTGGCACAGCTCGTGCAGCAACACGTAGTCCACCAAGGGCGGGAGCAGGAACAACAGGTTGGCGTTGAGTGAGATCGTGCCGTGGCGCGAGCAGCTGCCCCAGCGCGATCTCTGCTGCCGGACCGTCACCAAACGGAACTCCAGCCGGTGTTGCCCAGAAAGATCCGCCAGCCGGGGAACGAGGCCGGCCTTCGCCTTCCGACGCAGCCAGCGGCAGAGCGCGTCCCGGCATGCCGAGCGGTCGGCCAGATTCCCCGTGACCACCAGCCGCTGCCCGGGGCGTTCGCGCACAGTCGCCCCAGCAGGGTCGATGGCGCCCCCCACCTCCATCGTACCCCAGGCGCCAAACTGCTTCGCCCGGTATTCGACCTCCCACTCCTCACCCACGGCGGGCAGGACGATCCGTTCCGGAAGCCGTGGCGGGTCCGCTTGCAGCTCCCGCCGCCTCGCCTCCACTTGGCCGGCGGCCCGTTCGATCCAGTCCCTCCTACTTTCGACCAGGGCCGGGATCTTGCGACGATCGAACCTGCGCGGGACGACCACCTCCAGCCCCCGATCGACCGTCATCACCAGGCGTACCCGCCGAGCCCGCTCGCTAACGCGAACGGAGTAGTCGGGCGGCACGCCCCCGCCTCGCACCTCTGCTATCCCACCAACTTGGCGATCAGGGTGATCTCCGGTACGGCCGCGAGCGCCTTTGACACGGGGCATTCCGCCTTCGCTCGTGCGGCCAGTTCCTGGAACTCGGCCTCGCTCAGGCCCGATACCGTCGCCTCGCTGTTCAACTCGATCTTGTCGATCGTCGGTCCCGCTCCCAGGTGCACGCTGGCCGTAGTGAAGACGCGTTCTGGTGGATGGCCCTTGTCGGTCAACAAGGAGGCTAGAAACATGGAGAAGCAGCCCGCGTGCGCGGCGCCCACCAGTTCCTCGGGATTGGTCCCGGAGGCCTCCTCAAAGCGAGAGGAGAACGTGTAGGGGCCTTCATACCGGCCGCTGGCCAGCTTCATGGTGCCGGCGCCCTCTTTGAGGCTGCCCTTCCAGGTGGCTTCCGATCTGCGTACTGGCATCATCCACTCCTCTTTGGTCTGAGACGGCCGACAGCTCGCTGAGCCACGAGCATCTAGCCCGCGTCCTCGTCCACATCGCGGCCGGCGGGCAGGTTCTCTCCAGTGCTCACACCGGTGACGTCACGTGCGCCGGTCGCGGCCAGAGCCTCTTCGTCTACCACGCCGGGTTCAAACGGAATGGCCTCCGTGTAGACCATGGCGGCCTGCTGCTTGAGGATCTCCCACCGCGTGCGCACGTGCCTCTGCGCTTTGTCCCACAGCATCTGGGCAGCTTCCGGATGCACCTTCTTCAGCATGTTGTAGCGGTTCTCCGTGGGCACGAAGTCGTCCACCGGCAAGGACATATCCTTCGAATCGATCTGGAGCGGGTTCCTACCCTGCACGGCCAGACGTGGGTCGAAGCGATAGCAGATCCAGGAGCCCGACTGCACAGCCGCCTTCTGGTGTTCGTACCCCTTGACCATGTCGAAGCCCATGCTGATGCAATGGCTGTAGGCGATGATGAGGCTCGGCCCGTCGTAGGACTCCGCCTCCACGAAGGCGCGCACCGTCTGCGAGTCGCTATACCCCATGGCCACCTGCGCGACGTAGATGTTGCCGTAGGTCATCGCGATCGAGCCTAGGTCCTTCTTGCCAATGGTCTTGCCCCCGGCTGCGAAGAGAGCCACCGAGCCCATGGGCGTAGCCTTGGAGCACTGCCCACCGGTGTTGGAGTACATCTGCGTGTTCAGCACCAGCAGGTTGATGTTGCGCTGGGAGGCGAGCACGTGGTCGAGGCCGCCGTAGCCGATGTCGAAAGCCCAACCGTCGCCGCCTACTCCCCAGACGCTCTTCTTCACCAGATAGTCCGCAATCGCGAGCAATTGCCCGTGGCGGGGATCGCCAGCACTGCCAACCACGGGGGGGCCGCCGCTCCCAGCGGGCTCACCCATGATCGACCGCAGCTTCGCCTTCAGCTCGGCCACCCGGGCCCGCTGAGCCGCGATCTCGGTCTCGTCGGCTTGCTTCGCCGTCAAGAGCCCCCCGGCCAGCTCGTGCCCGACCTCGTCTCGCAGTGAATCCACCAATTCGCGGGCGAACTCCGCGTGTTTGTCCACCGTGAGCCGGAGGCCGTAGCTGAACTCGGCCGCATCTTCGAACAGTGAGTTGTTCCAGGTAGGGCCGCGGCCGTCCTGGTTGGTGGCGTAGGGCGTGGTGGGCAGGTTCCCGCCGTAGATGCTGGAGCAGCCGGTGGCATTGCCGATGAGCAGCCGGTCACCGACAAGCTGCGTAAGCAGCTTCAGGTAAGGCGTCTCACCGCAGCCCGCGCAGGCCCCCGGATACTCGAACAGGGGCCGCAGCAGCTGGCTGCCTTTGACGCTGTTCACCCGCACTTGCGAACGGTCGGGGTCGGGGATGCCGAGGAAGAACCGGTAGTTCTCGCGCTCCTGGTCGCGAAGCGGCGGCTGGGAGGCCATGTTGATGGCCCTCCGTTCGGGTTCCGACTTGTGCCTGCCGGGACAGATCTGCACGCAGACGCCGCAGCCGGTGCAATCCTCGGCGGCAACCTGGACGGTCCACTTCTTGTTGGCGTACTCCTTGCCTTTGGCGTCCAGCGACTTGAAGGCGGGCGGGGCTTTCTCGAGCACCTCGGGATCGTAGACCTTCGTTCGGATGGTGGAGTGCGGACAGTGCAGCGAGCATTTGCCGCACTGGATGCACACGTCCGGTTCCCAAACGGGGATCTCATGAGCGAGGTTCCGCTTCTCCCAACGGGTGGAATCCACCGGCCAGACACCGTCATCGGGGATCTGGCTCACGGGCAGCCTGTCGCCCTCGCCCGCCATGATCCAAGCCGTCACATGCCGCACGAACTCGGGCGCTTCCGGTGGCACCAGCTTCGGCTTGCGGTGAGTGCTGGTGACCGCCGCGGGCACCTCGATCTGGTGGAGGTTGGCGATCGCCTGGTCGACAGCGTTGTTGTTCATTTCGACGACTTTGTCGCCGCGTTTGCCGTAGGTCTTCTTGATGGCGCTTTTGATTGCGGCAATGGCTTCCTCGGGCGGGACGATGCGCGAGAGGTAGAAGAAGCAGGTCTGCATGATGGTGTTGATGCGCCCGCCCATGCCCGTCTCTTTTGCCACCTCGTAGGCATTGATGGCGTACACCTTGAGCCCCAGTTTGATGATCCACTCCTGGGTCTCCAGAGGCACGCGGTCCCACACCTCCTCGGTTGGGAAGGGTGCATTGAGCAGGAAGGTGCCCCCGGGAATGGCCGACGCCAGCGTCTTGTAGCGTTCCATGAACGCCCATACGTGGCAGGCGATGAAGTCGGCCTTGTTCACGAGGTAGGCCGAGCGGATGGGCTGTGGCCCGAAGCGCAGGTGGCTCACCGTGAGGACGCCCGACTTCTTGGAGTCGTAGAAGAAGTAGCCCTGGACATAGTTGTCTGTATCTTCGCCGATGATCTTGATAGAGTTCTTGTTGGCCCCCACCGTGCCGTCGCTGCCTAGGCCGTAGAAGAGAGCCCGGTAGACGTTGGCCGGCTCGGTGGTGAACGACTGGTCGTAGTCGAGGCTGGTGTGAGTGACGTCATCGACGATGCCCACCGTGAAGTGGTTCTTGGGCTCCGGTCGCGCCGCCTCGTCGAAGACGGCCTTGACCATGGCCGGAGTGAATTCCTTGCTGGAAAGCCCGTACCGTCCACCGATGACCTTGACCCGCAGTCCGGATTCAGCCACCGCGCTGACCACGTCCAGATAGAGAGGCTCGCCCGCCGAGCCGGGCTCCTTGGTGCGGTCGAGCACGGCCAGGGTCTTCACCGTCGCGGGCAGAGCCGCCGCGAAATGCTCGACGCTGAAAGGCCGGTATAGCCGGACTTTCAGCACCCCCACCTTCTCGCCCCGGGCGGTGAGGTAGTCGACGGTCTCGTGCGCTGTCTCGGCGCCCGAGCCCATCAGCACGATCACCCGTTCGGCGTCGGGCGCGCCGTCATAGTCGAATAGGTGGTAGTTCCGCCCGGTCAGTCCCGCCAGCCTGTCCATGTACTCCTGCACGATGCCGGGACAGTCCAGGTAGTAGCGGTTGACGGTCTCGCGGCCCTGGAAGTACACGTCGGGGTTCTGACTCGTGCCCCTCAGGGTCGGCCGGTCCGGCGTCATCGCCCGTTCGCGCACAGCCAACACGTGCTCCTCGTCGATCATGGCCCGGAGTACGTCGTCACCCATGAGCTCGAACTTCTGCACCTCGTGGGAGGTCCTAAAGCCGTCGCAGAAGTGGATGAACGGGATGCGCGACTTGAGAGTAGCCGCGCTACCCACAAGGGCTAGGTCATGCGCCTCTTGGACCGAGCACGACGCCAGAAGCGCGAAACCCGTTTGCCGCACCGCCATGACGTCCTGGTGATCACCGAAGATGCTGAGGGCCTGAGCGGCGAGCGACCGCGCCGTCACGTGCCAGCACGTCGGCGTCAGCTCGCCCGCGATCTTGTACATCGTGGGGATCATCAGAAGCAGACCCTGGCTGGCCGTGAAGGTGCTGCTGAGCGACCCCGCTTGGAGCGCTCCGTGCACGGCCGCCGCCGCGCCGCCCTCGGACTGCATCTCCACCACCACCGGCACGGTCCCCCACAGGTTCTTCTTGCCCGCGGCGCTCCAGGCATCGGCATGTTCGGCTATTGGGCTGGACGGAGTGATCGGGTAGATGGCGATCACCTCGTTCACCTTGTGCGCGACGTGCGCGATAGCCTCGGTGCCGTCCATCACTGCCATGTTTCTTGCCATCGGGTCCTTCTCCGTGGGATCTCCCCGGTCACCCGGGGTCTGGTCTACGCGGCGCGGGGGTAGTGCTTACGCGGCGGTCTCCTCAGTGAGGCTGCCGGCGAGACACTGGTACAGAATGGCCATGCGTATGGCCAGGCCGGACTCCACCTGATGAAGGATGAGCGAGCGCTCGTCGTCGGCCAGATCGGCGGAGAGCTCCACTCCGCGATTGATGGGACCCGGGTGCATCACCCGCTGGCCCGGCTTGACGAGGCGGGGAGATAGTCCCCACAGCCGGCTGTACTCCCGCAGCGACGGGACCGGCGGAACCTTGCCCTTGGCCCGTTCGAGCTGCATGCGAAGCAGGTAGATAACGTCGACCTCCCCGAGGGCGTCAAAGTCGTTGTAGATGGGGACGTCCCAATACTCGATGCCGGGCGGCATCAGCGTCGGCGGACCGACCAGGCGCACGTCGATGCCCATCTTGCGGAAGCCGAACAGGTCGGAGCGCGCCACCCGGCTGCGCAGGATGTCACCGACGATGGCCACCTTGAGCCCCTCGAGCTTGCCGTAGACGCGCCGCAAGCTGTACAGATCCAGCAGGCACTGGGTGGGATGCTCCCCGGTGCCGTCGCCCGCGTTCACTACCGAAGCGTTGGTATAGCGAGTGGCCATCCGCGAGGCGCCCACCCGGGGATGACGCATCACGATGATGTCCGGCCGATAGCTGTCCAGGGTGAGGATGGTGTCTTTGAGGCTCTCCCCCTTGGACACGCTCGACGACGACTCCTTGATGTTGATCACGTCGGCCGAAAGCCGCTTGCCGGCCAGCTCGAACGACGACTGGGTGCGTGTGGACGCCTCCATGAATACGTTGACGATGGTGCGGCCGCGCAGGCTGGGGACCTTCTTGATGGAGCGCGACGGGACCTCGAGAAAGCCGTCACTCAGCTGAAAGAGATTCTCGATGTCGGCGGCGGTGAGGTCGTCGATGGAGATGAGGTTCATATGGATACCCTTTCGGTCTCACAGGACACGTTTAAAAGGTGAACGTCCAGACCGATTGTATCGCGCCGCGGGCAGCTACTCCAGCACGGGAAGGTGCGCAAGGGGCTTGCCAGGCGCCGCGCTCAAGCGGGGCAGGCCCGGGTGCTATTCCTCGATAAAGACCTCGTCTGCCCCATCCACCTCGGCGAGATGCACGACCACCTTCTCGCTACGGCTGGTGGGCACGTTCTTGCCCACGAAGTCTGGTCGGATAGGCAGATCGCGGTGACCGCGATCGACCAGCACGGCCAAGCGCACTGCGTGGGGACGCCCGTAGTCAAACAGGGCATCGATGGCCGCCCGGATGGTGCGGCCCGTGTAGAGGACGTCGTCCACTAGGACGATGGTCTTTCCGTTGACATCGAACGGGAGATCGGTGGAGCGGGCCTTGGGTTGCCCGTACTCTCTCCCCAACCGCATGTCGAGGTCGTCGCGGTAGAAGGTGATGTCGATGGCGCCGGTCGGTGGCCTTACCCCGTAGAAGGTGCCGAAGAGCTCCGCAAGCCTGGATGCCAATTCCACCCCGCCGCTCTGGATGCCCACCAGTGCCAGGGCTGCCAGGTCCTGGCACTGCTCGCCTATCTCGTGCGTCATTCGGGCGAGCGTGCGCCCGATCTGCTCCGCGTCGAGCAGGACCTTGAACTTGGAGTTCGTTTCGGAATGAAGCCCCGGCCGCCGATCGCATCCTGACGGCGAGGCGTCATTCTGAAACGAGCTCTTACTCTGATCGGCGCCGTCATCAGCCACGACCCTCACCACCTTCAGTCCCAGCCATTGTGCGCTTTTCCGGCACGGGCCTCACCACCCTGTCGGAGGTACCGTACCTGCGCCCTGCAGCGCCGTCAAGCAGCACCCTTCAGCTTTTGCTCCAGCGCTTTGTGCAACTCATCGTAGGAGGCCGCGAAGGCCTGGACTCCCTCCCGTTCGAGCTGCGCCGTGACATCGTCCATTCCGATACCTGACTTCTCGAGCGCCTCCAGGTGCGCCCTGGCCTTATCGAGACCCACCGTGACCGTCTCGGCGGGCTCCCCGTGATCACGGAACGCGTCCATCGTCTTGATGGGCATGGTGTTGATCGTGTCGGGGCCGATCAACTCCTGCACGTACATGATGTCGCTGTAGGCGGGGTTCTTGGTGCTGGTGCTCGCCCACAAAGGCCGCTGTACGGTAGCTCCCGCTACCCGCAGGGCCTCCCACCGCGGGCCGGAGAAGGTCTCCCGGAACATCTGGTACGCCTGCTTGGCGTTGGCCACGGCCGCCTGTCCGCGCAGTGACTTCCACCCAGCCACCTGCCGTTCCGAACTCGTCGCATGCTCCACCAGTGCGCCCAGACGCTTGTCCACCTCGGTGTCGACGCGGCTCACGAAGAAGCTGGCGACGCTGTGCACCTTGGCCAGTCCCAAGTCCCGGTCTGCGGCCGGCTGGCGCACCCTGAGAGCCTCAAGCCCAGAGAGATAGGCTTCCATCACTTCCCGGTAGCGCTCCAGCGAGAAGATGAGGGTGACGTTGATGGAGTACCCACGGGCAGTCAGGTCACGCGCGGCCGCCACGCCCTCCACGGTCGCGGGCACCTTCACCAGGATGTTCGGCCGATCGACCAACGCGAACAGGCGCATGGCCTCGGCCATGGTACCCCGGGTATCGTAGGCCAAGCTCGGCGCCACCTCGATACTTACGTAGCCATCACGTGCCGAAGTGGCGGAGTAGACGGGCCGCAGTTGATCGGCGGCTAGGCGGATATCCTCCACCATGAGGGTCTCCATGATCTCGGCGGACGTCGCTCCCATACTCGCTAGGCTCTTGAAAGCGCCGTCGTAGCTCGTGCTTCCACTGATGGCCTTCTGGAAGATCGTAGGGTTCGAGGTGACCCCCGAGATCCCGTCGTCTCGGATGAAGCCTTCCAGCCGGCCCGCCAGCAAGAGGTCGCGGCCGATGTCGTCGCACCACACGCTCTGCCCGAACTCGCCCAGTCGGACCAGGGGATTGCCGTTCACAACGCTCCCTCCCTTCTCCTTCTCTTGGCACACCAGGTCGCGAGGGCTACCGGCCCAGTACCTCGTGAGCCTTCTCGACCACACGAACAGCAGTGAGGCCGAACTCTCTGTAGAGCACTTCTGCAGGCGCCGAGGCCCCGAAGTGGTCAATGCCGATCACGGCGCCTGCATCACCTACATACCGCTCCCAGCCGAATGATGAACCAGCCTCGATGGCCACCCGAGCCCGGACCGCGTTGGGCAGCACCGACTCTTGGTAGACCGCGTCCTCAGCCTCGAACAGTTTCCAACTAGGCATAGACACCACTCGGGTCATGATCCCCTCGGCCGAGAGCGTGTTCGCTGCCTCCAGCGCGATCGGCACTTCCGAACCGGTGGCGATCAGGATGAGGTCCGGCCGGGACGCGTAGGCCCCGGCTTGGCCCATGGCGGCGGAGGCCGGCGGATCCGAGAGCACGTAGGCGCCCTTCAGCAACCCCTCTGCAGCAGCCAACACCGACCTATCGAGCACGGGCAGCGCCTGGCGCGTGAGCACCAGAGCGGTGGGACCTTCCCGGCGTTCGAGCGCGGCCTGCCAGGCGACCACGGTCTCCGCCGCGTCCGCAGGACGGATCACGGTGAGTCCGGGCATCGCCCGCAGCGAGGCAAGATGCTCCACCGGCTGATGCGTGGGGCCGTCCTCGCCCAACGCGATGCTGTCGTGGGTGAAGACAAAGACGACGGGCAGCCGCGATAGAGAAGCCAGACGGATGGCCGGCCGCATGTAGTCGGAGAAGACGAAGAAGGTGCCGCCGTACGGGAACAGGCCCTTGTGGTAGGCGAGGCCGTTGACGATGCCCCCCATGGCATGCTCGCGCACTCCGAAATGGAGGTTGCGGCCGCCCGGCGCACCGGGCTCGAAATCGCCAAGACCGGCCAGGTAGGTGTTGGTGGACGGCGCGAGGTCGGCGGAGCCGCCTAAGAGCGTGGGGATCACTGCCGCGAGAGCGTTCAGCACCTTGCCCGAAGCCGAACGGGTCGCAACCTTCTCGCCGGCGGCGAAGGTGGGTAGCTTGTCCTTCCACCCTTGGGGCAACCGGCCGCTGAAAGCCTCCTCCCACTGCCGGGCAACATCGGGATGCGCGCCTTCGTACCCGGTCAGCAGGTCCTGCCAGCGAGCCCGCGCCGCGGCTCCGCGCGCGGCGACTCCCCTGTATTGTTCCCGCACGCGCTCCGGGACGGCGAAGAACAGGTCTTCAGGCCAGCCGAGCGCCCGCTTGGTGAGCACGCACTCTTCGACGCCCAGGGGCGAGCCGTGGCTCTCGGCCGTGCCCGCCTTGTGGGGGCTACCGAAGCCGATGATGGTGTGCACCTTGATGAAGGACGGTCTGCCGGTCTCGGCCCTGGCCGTCGCAAGGGCGCGGTCGATAGCCTCCAGGTCGTTGCCATCCTCGACCTCGAGCACCTGCCAGCCGTAGGCCCCGAACCGCTCGCCCACGTCCTCAGTGAAGGCCAGGCTGGTGCTGCCTTCGATGGAGATGTTGTTGTCGTCGTACAGACAGATCAGCTTTCCGAGCTTCAGGTGGCCTGCCAGGGACGCCGCCTCCGACGACACGCCCTCCATCATGTCTCCATCGCCCACCAGGACGTACGTGTGGTGATCGACCACGGTGAAGCCCGGGCGGTTGAACGTCGCGGCCAGGAACGCCTCGGCGATCGCCATGCCCACCGCGTTCGAGAATCCCGCGCCCAGGGGCCCGGTGGTGGTCTCCACCCCAGGCGTGTGTCCGGACTCCGGGTGGCCGGGCGTTCGGCTTCCCCACTGACGGAACGACTCCAACTCCTCGATGGAGAGTCCGAAGCCCGACAGGTGGAGCAGGGCGT
>Ga0182021_10006813_pt1 | contig 13558 bp, 10 predicted proteins | sample 612E3MmetaG_FD_120493 | JGI IMG/M metagenome (GOLD analysis project Ga0182021, IMG submission 120493) | Permafrost microbial communities from Stordalen Mire, Sweden - 612E3M metaG (Illumina Assembly) | ecosystem: Environmental > Terrestrial > Soil > Wetlands > Permafrost | place: Sweden...
CATGGACCAGATGATGGTGACCCAACTCATGGAATGCGGCAAGATGGGCGAGGGGCGGTGGGGAAAAGCTGAAATGCTGAAAGCTGAAAACGGAAATGGAGGCGCATGGGGCCAAGCGCGGGGAGCGGGGGAACCCAGTGGTCAGCAATACGTGAGCACTGATCGGTGATCAGTGACCGGGGCCGAGGGGCATGGTTCCGCAATCCGGCCAGCAGCCGCCCTGCGCCGTCACGTCTCCAACGGAGACGCTGCCCCGCGCCTTGCACATTCCAAGCTCTCATTTCGGTAAAGAGGATAGCAGAGGCCGCCCTCCCGCGCCAAGCTGGGAGAAGGGGAGACGGGGGTTGCGGCAGACACGCGTCAATGGTCGGTGATCAGCGGCTCGCGGCTATTGCTTGAGCGAGTCGAACCAGGTTTTCGCGGCGGTTAAAGCCGGGAGGAAGCAACCGCCGCGGTTGGCGCTGGGCAGCGGATCCATCAGTTGCACCTGCGCGGCGCCGCGCGCCAGGAAGTTGCTGCACGCAACCCCGCACCAGCGCCTGCTGGTGCTTCTTCGCCGCAAGTCCAAGCAGGACAAGAGGTTACGCCAGAATCTGGGCAACGGCCCTTAATTTAGGGGCTAACAATCCTTCGGTAAAGTCGGCCATCCTCCCTTATGTCCACGGCAGTACAACGGTAGTGCAACGGTAGCACACCGGTAGCACTACGGTAGCACTCCCATGTGGAACTGGATCCACATGGGAGTGGTTCCGGTGCACTACCGTTGCACCACCGTTTCCACATGGGAGTGCTACCGTTGCAATACCGTTGCACTACCGTGGAGTCGAGGGGTAGAGGGGCAAACGTTACCGAAAAAGCGATGACATCGCGCCTCGCTTCCCCAAAGCGTGAATGCACGTCACAAGTTGTTGCCGGCAAAGCACTTCCGGAATAAGTCCTGGGCAAAGACCGAAACAACCCCGAAATCCGAGGTGCGAAGGCCGAAGAACAGCGAGCGCGGCGTCAGACTGTCCGGCGCTTGGCTTGCGCAATAGAGGTATGACGATTGAGGCGCATTCGGTTTTCGGCGGCTGGTTTGCAGGCGAGCGCCGAACTGACCCCGTAGAGTCAACCCGCAGCGGCTTCAGGCGGTTCGAGCAGGCGGCGCGGCAGGTCCCGCATCCCGTGGACCACTGAACCAGGAAACCACGCGCGCGACAAAGGGGTTTCGGCGCGACTTAACCTTGGATTCCTTAAAGGCACCGTTGAGAATGAGCGCGGGGCGGGCCTTCTGGGCCAAACCCAAGTCCACCAGCCAGACCTCACCGCGCTTCGGCACCCGCCTCCTCCTCGTCCAACTGTGCGAAACTTCGGGCGGCAATGGCCGTCAGGTCGCCATCCGACAGCGGGCCGTAATCTTCCGGGACGACGCTGCGGGCGATGGCCTCATAGACGTTCCATTGCGCTTCGCGAGGCAACTCTTTGAAGTCGTCCAACAAGCTTTGGCGTGCAGGATGGCAATCAGGTTACCCGCCCGGACGTAAGTCTCGTATTCAGACTTTTCCTCTTCGGTCAAAGCTCCTTCTGTGCAGCGATCTGCCAGTTCGTCAATGCGTGCCTGGAGCTGGGGATCTGCGCGCAATTGGACGAGGCTGCGGGCCACTTCCGGGGTCAGACAGTCGCTGACGGGCTCCAGCATCCGGTCAAGATAAGTTGCCATTTCCAGGTGGTTAGCTTCGCGCTTGTGCAGGAAGCAGTCAATTGGACTGTCATATTCCGAGCGAACCGTGGCTGGTGGTCGCAAAGCCGGGGCTCCGACGGCAACCTCGCTTCAAGTCGGATTCTCCGGCACACCGATCAAGGGCAGGAAGTCGGAGACCGCGATGATCGGAATCCCAGCCGCTTGTTTAAGCGCAAGCAAATGGCCTTTATCGCCAGTCACCACATAATCGGCCTGTGCTTGCGCGGCGCATTCGATGAACATTTCATCATCCGGATCGGCGGTGGAGGCTGGCCGAGGATCGGGAACATACAGATGACCGGCGTGCTGGATGGCGCTGAGCCAGTCCGTGGGCTGCTTCGCCGGGTAACGGGCGGCGAGGCGGGCAATGACTTCTTCGTATTCCGTGAGGATCGGGTGGCTGATGGCGAGGTCGTATTTCCCGAGCACCCACGCTTCGAGACAGTGCGCCGGCTTCCCGCGCCAATATGTCGCGCTGGCGACGATGTTGGTATCCAGAACGACAATCATCGCCGCTGGGCGCGCACTGCCCGAACAACTTGTTCAACAGCAGCGTCATCGTCCGGTGCGGGCTTGGGCTGAGAACGGCTGCGTTCCAGCAGGGCGGCGCATTGTTCTGGAGTCAGAGGCTGGTGCTTGCGCAGGACGATGGAGCCTTTGTAAAACTGGACGTCCAGCGTGTCGCCGGGCTGGAGTTGGGCGTTTTCGCGCAACTCCGGCGGGAGCACGATTTTGCCGTCGTCAGTCAGAACTGCGTTCATGTGAGCAAGGTAAGGGTACTTTGAGCGCAGTCAAGGCAAGTACACGCGCTGATAAGCGGTGACGACGTGTCAGTGCTCGACCAATCGGTAAAAGCGCGCTGGGTAGTTGGCGGAGCCGGCATCGCGCAGCATCAAAAAGCCGTTGTTCAGCGTGAGTGCGCCGGGCAACGGGGTCCAATCCACCAGGTTAACGCTGGCTTGCGCCTCGAACGACGCCAGATTCGCTGTCGAGAGCTGTCCGCCATCGGCATCCTGGGACAGAAAGGCGAGGCTGCCATCCGCCAGGCGCAACGGCGTACCGAACCGTTGCGGGACGGCGACGCGCAAGATGGCGTTGCTGCTCGAGACATCGCCGCCGGGATTTGAGACCATCACCGAGTAGGTGCCGGAATCCGATCGCCTGGCACTGGCCACCTCGAGGGCAGTTCCCGTGACTCCTGCCAGGCCTTCGGCAGCTTGGCAAACAGTGTCAGCAGTTGGGTCAGCAGCAGCACCACCCAATCGCCGAAGTGTTCATCCAACGTCACAAGGGTCCGCTCCTCGCGGATGGCGCGCTCGAGGACCAGCGCGTCATCAGCCCGAGCTTGGCCGGTTTCCGCGGCGCGCACAACGTCGTGTCCGCGCGAGCGCAAAAGCCCCGCCAGTTCAGACCGCAGGCACTGGTCCAGGTAAAGCCGCACGGAAAATCACGCCGGGTTGAATGCGTCAATCTCGGTGTGCAGGACGGAATGCCGGGCGTAATCCAGAACGGCCCGAACGTCGGCGCGGGTCAGTTCGGGGTAGCCGTGCAGGAGCGAATCCCACGACTCGCCCGCGGCCAGTTGCTCCAGAACCGCGGCCACAGAAATCCGCGTGCCCTTGATGACCGGCTGGCCGCCGCAGACGCGCGGATTCATTTCGATTCGGTCATTCATACGCTGAAACATACCCAACGCCCATGAGAACGACAAGTGCCATGGCGCATCCGACCACCCGGACGTGGACCGGCCGAACGGGCAAAGCGAGCGTCCTGATGCCCGGTTCCTGTCACGGATTTAATTGGCGTCATAGCATTTTGGGGGGGTTTGCCGGACTGGTATCCACTTTTGCGGCCCAATTGCCAGATTGCGGTCATAGTGCCGTGATGAGTTGTTACGAGCCAAATTGACGTCGTAAAAAGTGCCGAACTAGCGTCGTGAGGTCTTTGCCGGATTGCCGTGCTCGCATCGTACTTTGCTGCCAAATTGCCGAGCTGCCGTCATAGTGCTGTGACGGTCTGGGCAAATTGGGAAGGTGTTAGTGCGCGAAAGACCGCCGCGGGATTTTGGCGCGCTGACATCGTAAGAGGCGGCGGTTGGTTTTTGGAGCCCGAGGGTCAAATTGGCATCGTAGAATAAAAGCGGTGACGACGCATCAGTGTTCGACCAATCGGTAAAAGCGCGCCGGGTAGTTGGCGGAGTCGCGATCGCGCAGCATCAAAAAGCCGTTGTTCAGCGTGAGTGCGCCGGGCAACGGGGTCCAATCCATCAAGTTGACGCTGGCTTGCGCCTCGAACGACGCCAGATTCGCTGTCGAGAGCTGTCCGCCATCGGCATCCTGGGACAGGAAAACGAGGCTGCCATCCGCCAGGCGCAACGGCGGACCGAACCTTTGCGGGACGGCGACGCGCAAGGTGGCGTTGCTGCTCAAGACCTCGCCGCCAGGATTTGAGACCATCGCCGAGTAACTGCCGGAATCCGATCGCCTGGCGCTGGCCACCTCGAGGGCAGTTCCCGTGGCTCCTGGCAGGTTCGTTCCACCCTTGAGCCATTGAAACGTCAGCGGCAATGCCCCGCGGGCGGCAACCTGCAGGGTGACTTGGTCCCCCATCCAAGCAGTCTGGCTGACCGGTTGCTGGGTAATGACCGGCGCCGCCGTGAAGACCACCTGGTCCACCCAGCCCGCATCCTGGCCATCGCTGACACTGGCGTCCTTTTGATAGGTCCATTTGAACGTATGCAGCCCTGCGGGGACCGCTATCGTCACCTGTTGCCAAGAGACCTCGCCGGAGATTGGCTGCACGGGCGACTGGCTATCGAGATTGAACATCAGGAAATCGAACCCTTCCTCGGAAGAGACCTTCCACCAGAACGTTAAGGAGCCCGGCCCGGTGGCGGTGGTCTGAAGGACGGATTGCTGACTATTACCAACGAGGCCGCTTTGGGCGGCCGCATCGCCGTCGTGCGTGACGCGAATCTGCGGGAACCAGGGGGCGTTGGTGGGTGTGGTGGTCCACGTCAGATTGGTCGCATTGAGAGCGGCGGCGAGGGTGCCGGAGTAAGGAATGGTGAGGGTGGCGACCGCGGTGGTCGCGGTGCCGATGGCATTAGCGGCAATCATGCGGTAGCTGCCGGTGTCTTGACCCTGGGCGTTGGTGATGATGAGCAGGGCGTTAGTGGCGCCGGGCAGATCTTGGCCGTTAAGCTGCCATTGATAGCTCATCGGCTGCACGCCAGCGGCCCGCGCGTTGAATGTCACGAAGGTCCCTTTCGACACCGTTTGGCTGACTGGTTGCACGGTCACCCAGGGCGAGCCGTTTGCAATGAGAGCGACGCCAAAGCCCGATTGCACACCGCCGCCGGCGATGGCCACGAGGTTGCTTAAACCCGGCGGCAAGGGGTTCTTGCCCTGGGTACCCCAGGCAACAGCGGTCCCGTCCTGTCGCAAGGCCAGGCTCAACGTGCTGCCCCCGGCAACCGCGACGACGTTGGATAAGGTGGACGGCACATTGGTGACGTCGGACGACCCGACGCCCCACGCGACAACCTTGCCATCCTGCTTCAAAGCGAGGCTGTGAGACGCGCCTGCGGCGATGGCGATAACGTTGGATAAGCCCGCCGGAACATTGGTTAAGACCGGCGTGCCGTTGCCCCAGGCCAGGACAGTGCCATCTCGCCTCAAGCCCAGAGTATGGCTGGCCCCCGCAGCAATGGCGACGATGTTAGACAGCCGGGCGGGCACAGCAGGCGAGGTCGTGCTGCCCCAGCCCACGATGGTGCCGTCGGCTTTGAGGGCCCGGCTGTAGGACGAACCGGCGGCGACGGCGGTGACATTGGACAGGCCGGTCGGCACGTTGGTCTGGCCGTAAGCATTGTAGCCCCAGGCCACCACCGTGCCGTTTGCTCTCAGGGCGAGGCTGTGGTCGCGTCCCGCGGCGACGGCGACAACGTTCGACAAGCCCGGCGGGACATTCGTGACCGCAGGAGCATCCGTGAAGAGATACCCACTGTTGACCATCCAGGCCTTTACGGTCCCGTCGGGCTTCACGGCAACGATGTGCGAGCCGCCGGCGGCGATCGCGGTCAAGTTGCTTAGGCCGGTCGGGAAATTCGTCAACACGGCAACCGGATCGCCCCAGGCGGCGAGGCCCAACACGTTTAAGAGAGCCTTGGCGCTAATGACCTCGCCAAAGGGGTTGGTCACCACGGCGTTGTAGAAGCCGGCTTGGGCATAGCCCAGGGCCGGGCCGTCCAGCACCAGCGCAGTTTGGGTTGCGCCCGGAAGGTCCGCGCCGTTAAACCGCCATTGATAGGCCAACGGGAGCGAACCCCTGGCGCTGACCGAGAAGGCAGCGTGCCGCCCCAGAGGCACTGTTTGGGCGATTGGCTGGGTAAGAAGGTAAGGAGGGCTATCCGTTACCGTGAGCAGGATGTCGGTTTGCACGGCGCCGTACAGGTTGCTCACCAGCATCGTATAGGTTCCCGAGACAACTGGTTGCGCATTTGAGAAGGCGAGCGCACTGGTGGTTGCGCCGGCCAGAACCGTCCCGTTGAACCACCATTGATAGGTGAGCGGACTGGTCCCGTCGGCCGAAACCCACAAGGTCACATCCGTCCCGGCGCGCACGGTTTGATCGGGTGATTGGCCGAGCACGAACGGCGGGCTGACGACCGTCAGCACGGCTCCGGCGCTGCTAACGGAGCCGAAGGCGTTGGAGACAACCACGCTGTAAGTGGCCGAATCGCGGGGCTGCACGCCCGACAGAGTTAGCGCCGCCGTGCTGGCGCCGCTGATCCGCCCGCCATCGCTCAAGGGTTGGCCGTTCGCCAGCCACTGGTAACTGAGTGGGGCCTGACCCGTGGCGGACACCGAGAAGGTGGCATTCGAGCCGCGGAAAAGCACCTGGCTTTGCGGATCGGTCAGGATTTGGATCGGTCCATAAAACACCAACGCGAGGCTATGGTAGCCGCCCCCCGCAATGGCGGTGGCACCGACTAATTGCGCCGGCACATTGGCCTGGCCGGAATCCGGAAACGCGCCGTGCGCCCCCCAGGCGGTAATCGTGCCGTCAGACTTGAGAGCCAGGCCGTGATAAGCGCCGCCGGCGACGGCAACTACATTGGATAAACCCGGTGGGACGCTGCTCTGGCCGGAGGAGTTCTCCCCCCAAGCGACGACGGTCCCATCAGCCTTCAGGGCCAGGAAATGAGTATAACCGGCGGCGATAGCGATGACGTTGGACAGGCCCGCCGGGACGTTGGTCTGGCCGTAAGCGTTCCAGCCCCAGGCGACCACCGTGCCGTCCGCCTTCAAAACGGCGCTGTCCTCGATGCCGGCCGCGACGGCGATGATATTGGAAAGACCCGGCGGCACATTGGTCGGGCTGTAGTTGTCGTTGCCCACGCTATAAGTGGCGATGGTGCCGTCGGATTTGAGCGCGAGCCAGTGATACCACCCGGCGGCAATGGCGCTCACACCGGATAACCCGGCCAAGTGAAAGTCGAGCCCGTAAGCGCCCCAGGCAACCGCTGTGCCATCGGACTTGAGGGCGAGGCTATAGTCGGAGTTTGCGGCGATGGCCGTGACGCCGGATAACCCGGCTGGCACATCGGTTGCCCCGGCAGAATTGTCTCCCCAAGCGACCACTGTACCGTCGGCTTTCAAAGCCAGACTGTGCCGGTCTCCGGCGGCCACGGCCCTGAGGGTGGTCAGGCCGTTGGGGGGGCGGGTTTGCCCGTTCGAGTTGTCACCCCAGCCGGCCACCAGGCTGGCGCGGGTGCCTGCTGGTGCGCAAAGCGCGGCGAACAGGCAAATGATGCGGAGGCACTTAAGGAGGTGATGACATGAGTTCTTCATAGCATCTGATCAGGTTTAACCAACCGATGGAATTTGCGTATCAAGGCCCCGCCCGCGAGGGGAGAATTGATGGTTGGCGTGTTCATTTCTCACCACGTTGAATAATACTAATGGAGGGCCGGCTTGCGTCAAGCTGGAAACCGAGTACAATGGCAACACCGTTGGAATTGGACTTCGCTTCGCGCATCTGCTACAAATCCGCCCATGCGTGAACGCATTGGCATTCTTACCGGTGGCGGCGATTGTCCGGGACTCAACACGGTCATTCGGGCCGTCGTGAAGTCCGCCAGCAAACGCGGCTGGGACACCATCGGCTTTCTCGACGGTTACGAAGGCTTGCTCGAGCCGCTGCGCTACCGGCCTCTGGATTACAAGGAAATGGACGCCTTGCTCTTTGTCGGCGGCACCATTCTCGGCACCTCGAACAAGGGCCGGTTTGCCGCCAAGACCGGCCACGGCGAAGCCACCAGCATCCCGCGCGAGATTCTGGCCCAGGCGAAGGCGAATTTCCAAAAGCTGGGGTTGCGCGCGCTGGTGTGCGTCGGTGGCGACGGCTCGCTGAGCATCGCCCAGCAACTCTTCGAGCATGGCGTGCCGGTGGTCGGCGTGCCGAAGACCATTGACAATGATATTGAGGCGACCGTCATCACGTTCGGCTTCGATTCCGCCGTCGCCTGCGCCACGGACGCGCTGGACCGGCTGCGCACCACCGCGCAAAGCCACGACCGCGTCATGGTGCTCGAGGTCATGGGCCGTTATGCCGGCTGGATCGCCGCCCACGCCGGCATCTCCGGCGGCGGGGATGTGATCCTGATCCCGGAGATTCCGTTTCGCTATGAGGCCATCTGCGCGAAGATTCTCGAACGTGAACGCGAGGGCAAGCACTTCACGCTCGTCGTCGTCGCCGAAGGCGCGCGCGAGCAGGGGAAGGACTATGTCACCGCGGGGGCCATGGAGAAGAATCGCGAAGCTCGGCTGGGCGGCGTCGGCGCGGTCGTAGCGGCTGAAATCCAGAACCGCACCGGCAAGGAAACCCGTGTCTGCGTCCTGGGCCACCTGCAACGCGGCGGCGCCCCGACGTCGTTCGACCGCCTGTTGTGCACGCGGTTCGGGGCCTGTGCCGTGCAGCTCATTGCCGAGGAGAAATACGGCTACATGGTTGCTCTGAAACCGCCCGACACCGTTGCGGTTAAGATCTCCGATGCGATCGGCCGGCTGCGCACCGTCCCGCCCAACGGCGACATCGTCCAAACCGCTCGCGCCCTGGGGATCAATTTCGGCGATTAGGAGGGGATATTTCCCAGCGCGGCAGGGCGGAAAGCAAAGCCAGGAAGATTTAAGACAGGAAGATATCTTGGGAAAAGAAGGGGTTGCGAGAGCGTTACACCGTCGAGCGCGCAACGCCGGCATTGCGAGCGGGCTGTGCAGTTTCAGGCTTAGCAGTGTCCGGGCACAGCCATCGGCGACTTCCTCCCCCACTCGAATTTGTCGAGGCCAAAGACCTGAAGAACGTGAAGACCAGCGGCGACACCACCACAGCCGAAGTCACCGGCACGTTCACACTCAAAGACATCTCAAAAGAGATCACGGTGCCGGTGAAGTTCACTTATCTGAAGGACAAGCTCGGCAAACGCGTGCCGAACCTCAATGGCGACCTGCTGGTCATCCGCGCTGATTTTACCATCAAACGCAGCGACTTCGGCCTCATGCCGGGCCAGATGGAGGAGAAAGTCTCTGACACGATTGAGCTGACCCTCAGCATCGCCGGCGCATCGCCGAAGTGAAGGGCCTTGGCGCGCCGCTGAGTTAGGGCAGGGCAGGGGACAGCGGTGCTCTAAAGCCAGTCAGGTCTCGCCCAAATCCGAAGACCGAAACTCGAATTCCGAATCTTAACGCAGAGACGCAGAGCCCGCAGAGAAGCAGGAAACGGCCAACTTCCGGATGCAGAAAACCCCGAATGTCTCTGCGATTCTCTGCGTCTCTGCGTTAGAGGTTTCGGCTTTCGGATTTCAGCTTTGCCGTGGGGCAGGGCAGGGGACCGGGAATTTCCTTTTCTTCCACAGGAATGCTGCTATCTTCCCGCCTCACGCAACTGAGCAGATGGACGCAGCGCACATCCGAAATTTCAGCATCATTGCCCATATTGATCATGGGAAGACGACGCTTTCTGACCGGCTGCTGCATCGCACTGGCACCATCACGACGCGTGAGATGGAAGACCAGTTGCTCGATTCGATGGACCTGGAGAAAGAGCGCGGCATCACCATCAAGGCCCACCCGGTCACGATGCGGTACCAGGCAAAGAACGGCGAGACCTACGAACTGAACCTGATTGACACCCCGGGACATGTGGATTTCTCCTACGAAGTCTCGCGCAGCCTCAGCGCCTGCGAAGGGGCGCTGCTCGTCGTGGATGCGGCGCAAGGCGTCGAGGCTCAGACGGTCGCCAACGTGCACCTGGCCATGCGCCAAAACCTCGCCATCATTCCGGTTATCAACAAAATTGACCTGCCGCACGCGGATATCCCGCAAGCGAAGCAACAGTTGGAAGACATTCTGGCCATCCCTGCCGACTCGGCCCTTTTAGCCAGCGCCAAGGAAGGTATCGGCATAGATGAAATTCTCGAAGCGATTGTCGCGCGGATTCCGTCGCCCAAACCGAGCGGTGCGCCCTCCGTTCAGGCCCTGGGCTTCGATTCCTATTTCGACACTTACAAAGGGGTGGTCACCCACGTGCGCGTGTTCAATGGCGAACTAAAGCCCGGGATGCAGGTCAAACTCTTGCACTCCGGCAGAAATGTGGAGATCAAGGAGGTCGGCAGCTTCAATCCGAAACCTTACGTGCGCGAGAAGCTCGAAGTCGGCGAGACGGGTTACATGACCGCCAACATCAAGAGCCCACAGGAAGTGAAGATGGGCGATACCATCACCGACTCGCGGCATCCGTCGCCGGCGTTGCCGGGCTTCAAAGAGATTCATCCGATGGTGTTCAGCGGAATATACCCGATCAATACGGGAGACTACGAGCACCTCAAGGCCAGCCTGGGCAAGCTGCAGTTGAACGATTCGGCCTTTGCGTACCAGCCCGAAACCTCGGTGGCACTGGGATTCGGCTTCCGCTGCGGATTCCTCGGCCTGCTGCATTTGGAGATTGTCCAGGAGCGATTGCGACGCGAATACGGTATGGACATTATCGCCACCTACCCCAGCGTCATCTATCGCGTAACGCTCACCGACGGCACGGTGAAGGAAATAGACAACCCCGCCTATCTGCCCGAGCCAACCTTCATCGGCACGATTGCGGAGCCAATGGTCAAAGTGTTCGTCATTTGCCCGAACGAATACATCGGGGACATGATGGCGCTGATTACCGAAAAGCGTGGCGCGGTGGACCAGACCGAGACCCTCGACTCGCGCCGCGTCATGCTGACCGGCCTGCTGCCGCTCAACGAGATTCTCATTGATTTCCACGACCGCATCAAGAGCATCACCCGCGGCTATGGCTCGATGGATTACGAACACGCCGATTACCGGGAGTCGGACATGGTCAAGCTCGACATGCTGGTGAACGGGGAGCCTGTGGATGCGTTCTCCTGCATCGTGCATCGGGACAAGGCAGAGGGCAGGGGACGCGCGCTGGCCGCGAAGCTCAAAGAGGTGATCCCGCGCCAGCAATACGCCGTGGCCATTCAAGCCGCTATCGGCGGCAAAATCATCGCGCGGGAGACCGTTGGAGCTTTACGAAAGGATGTGACGGCAAAATGTTACGGCGGCGACATCACCCGCAAACGCAAGCTTCTCGAAAAGCAGAAGGAAGGCAAGAAGCGCATGAAATCGTTCGGCTCCGTGAACATCCCGCAGGAAGCCTTCATCGAAGTGCTCAAAGCCTGAGTCTCATTCACTCGTATAACTTACTTAACTTATTAACCCGTTTAACTCATCCCGCGCCCCATGATTCTGAAATGGCTCCTTTCCAAAACAGTGCGCCAGGCCGTCGCCATGCGCAACCACGTCCTCAAGCTCCTGAACCACCAGCGTGACATTTTGGCGCCCCAGGCCATCGAGGCCGTCCAGACGGCGATGGGGAATTGCCAGAAGGCCGTGGCGGACGGCGCGGATAAAGCAGCCCTGGAACAGCAGATGGAGAATCTGGAAAAGGCCGCCAACAAATGGCTCAAACCTTATCCCAGTGCCGCGTGGCGGGAAAACGTGGAAGTGCTGCTCGTGGCGCTGGCTGTGGCGATGGGCATCCGTACCTTCTTCCTGCAACCGTTCAAAATCCCGACCGGCTCAATGCAGCCGACGCTCTTCGGGGTGACCTCCAGCAATCTGATGAACGACCCAAGCGTGAAGATTCCTACGGGCCTGACGCGAGTCCGGGAATGGTTTGCGGGCGCTTCCTACCTTCACAAGGTGGCGAGCGAAGAGGGCGCACTGGAGCGCATCGGGCAGCCATTCCGCATTCTCATCTTCAATCTCTGGCAGACGCTCGTCGTTGGCGGCAAGACCTATATTCTCTGGCTCCCGCCGGATTATGGCAGCGAAACTCTGGAATCCCGCGCCGGACTGCAACTGGGCCAGACCTTCCGCAAGGGCGAGGACATCATGAAGCTCCGGGTTAACGCTGGCGACCATCTGTTCGTTGACCGTCTGACCTACAATTTCCGCCCGCCACAGCGCGGTGAAATCACCGTTTTCGAGACCAAGGGCATTGCGGAGGAAAGCCGGCTTCGCTTCGGAATCCCGGGCGACCAATTCTATATCAAACGCCTCGTCGGGCTGGGCGGCGAAACTTTAAGCCTAAAGCCGCAGTACGAGGTGGACGGCATTGCGAAGATTCCCGGAACTGTGCCAGTGGGGCAAGTCGCCATTGACGGCCAGTTGTTGCCTGCGTCCACGCCGCATTTCGAGAGCCTATACTCCTTTGGTGGCGCATCCCGTGCCTCAAAAGTGCTTCAGTACAAGCTAAATCACTACTATGGCCACGCATTGATCGGGTTATTGGCGCCGGGCCAGGAATACCACATAGATCAGGGCGACTATTTTGTCATGGGCGACAACACCATGAACAGCTTGGATTCACGCTACTGGGGCGGCTTTCCCAAGCAAGCGGTTATCGGCAAATCCTGCTTCGTCTATTGGCCAATCACTGAGCGTTTTGGCTGGGGCAATCGCTAAAAGGCAGCAATTGGGCCACTCAGCGTCCGGTAATGTCTGTGGCGCACAATGTCTGTTATATTTAATTGAGCGTGCCCTTAGGAACGCTTAATAGAGGCTGTTGAGCCCTCCACAGGGGCAAGTAGATTCCCCGAGCTCTGCGCTTCCAATAGCGGCCAGCGCGGATCTCAAACCGCGACTGCCCGTTGGTAAGCCTTTAGATACTCGGCGACCGTGCGGTCCCAGGAGAAGTCCGCAGCCATAGCATTCTGCTGGAAATGCTTCAGCAATGCGGTGTCCTCGAAAAGCACCAGGGCCTTGGTGATTCCTTTCGCCAACGCGGGGGTCGAGTATTCAATGAACTTTATGCCGTTGGCCTTCGCGGGATCTTCTCGAACATCAATGACGGTGTCGTCCAGACCGCCGGTGGTGTGAACGATGGGAATGGTGCTGTAACGCAGGCCGTACATCTGGTTCAGGCCGCAAGGCTCAAAACGCGAGGGCATGAGGAAGAAATCGCACCCGGCTTCGATGCGGTGGGAAAGTCCCTCGTCAAAGCCGATTCGCACGGCAACCTGAGAAGGGAAACGTTGGGCGAGGTCCTGATAAGCGCGTTCAAAGGCGGGGGCGCCGCTGCCCACGAGAACGAATTGAAGGTTGGCGCTCGGGATTCTTTGCTCCAGGGCGGCCAGCATGAGATCAACGCCTTTTTGTTCGGCGAGCCGGCCAATGCTGCCAAATAGCGGGATACTGGCATCGGCCGGCAAGCCGAATTCTTGCTGCAATTCAAGTTTGTTCGCGGTCTTGCCACTGAGGTCGCCGGCGG
>Ga0182021_10006814_pt1 | contig 13558 bp, 10 predicted proteins | sample 612E3MmetaG_FD_120493 | JGI IMG/M metagenome (GOLD analysis project Ga0182021, IMG submission 120493) | Permafrost microbial communities from Stordalen Mire, Sweden - 612E3M metaG (Illumina Assembly) | ecosystem: Environmental > Terrestrial > Soil > Wetlands > Permafrost | place: Sweden...
ATAGTAAATTCAAGGTAAGAAGCTGATCTTAAACATGTGAATGTAAATGGCCTTTTTTTATTCCTCCATGCCGGAGTGTTTATTGATACCTCAGTAGCCTGACCGGGAATGAATGAATATCCAGCCGGTTTTTCAACCTGAAACCTTCTAACATCATGTGTCACCTGTTTGATGTTAAGGATTTTGACAACATGTTCTTCCATAATTGTATAGGTTTTATTATAAAACAAAATATATCATTTTTTGTTTAAAATAATTGAGACAAAAATTGTGAAATATACTGGAAATGAAATGGTTAAAATGTGAATTAAGTACAATACGAATCCAGTTTATAGCGCAACGGTTTCATTATACATGATAATCTTCATCATGATAATTCCTTTGCAATTCCTCGAGTTTTTCTTTTCCGTAGCTGAACCGGGTAATAACAACAAATAATACAGGAACCATAAAGATTCCGATAAAAGTTGCTGCCAGCATACCTCCAAGAACCGTCCATCCTATTGTCTGCCTGGCGACTGCTCCTGCTCCGGTTGCAAAGATCAACGGTGAGATTCCGAAAACAAAAGCCAGGGAGGTCATAAGAATTGGCCGTAATCTCAATCGAATTGCCTCAAGGGTAGCTTTAATAAGTTCCATACCATTATCAACCCTTTTTTTGGCAAATTCAACGATCAGTATTGCATTCTTGGCTGCAAGGCCGATAAGGGTTATTAAACCAATCTGGGCATAAACGTTATCGCTCAGTTTTGGGACGAGTGTCAGTGAAAGTATTGCTCCAAAGGCACCTAAAGGTACTGCAAGTAAAATTGAGAAGGGAACGGACCAGCTTTCATATAAGGCTGTAAGAAAGAGGAATACGAACAGAATGGATATGGAAAATATTAACATGGATTTTGATCCGGCTTCAAGTTCTTCATGGCTTAAGCCTGTAAATTCGTATCCATAACCTGCAGGCAGCACAGATGCAGCTGTTTCCCTGAGAGCTTCAATTGCCTCACCGCTGCTATATCCTTTTGCAGCCTCCCCGTCAAATTCGGTGGCACGGTATAAGTTATAATGCGAGATAAGTGGTGAACTTTCTATAATTTTGTAGCTTACAAAAGCATTCAACGGTATCATATTCCCTTCATTATTGCGCACATAATATTTATCAATTGTAGTTATCTTATCTCTGTATATTGTATCAGCCTGAGCCACGACTCTGAAATTGCGCCCATAGAGGGTGAAATCATTTATGTAGAAACTCCCCATGTAGGTCTGAAGGGCATTGAATACATCCGAAATTCTTACTCCCAGCTTTTTGCATTTTTCCCTGTCGACAGTAATTTTGTATCCCGGGGTATTTGCCGTGAAAAATGTGAATGCGCTACCAATCTGCGGACGTTTGTTTGCTTCAGTCATGAAATTCCGGACTACATTCTGGAATCCTTTTATATCGTCATTAGCTTCACGCTGCTGTAAAATGAAACTGAATCCTCCTGTGCTTCCCAGACCAGGGATTGCCGGTGGGGCTATAACGATAATACGTGCCTGCTTAATAGCAGAAAATCTTTTGTTGAGTTCAGCGATCATTCCCTCAAGTTGTTCAGTTTTTTTCTTGCGTTCATCCCAGGGTTTTAACTGGCAAAAGATGGTGCCACTGTTTGATTTTGTTGAAAATGTAATAACATTAAGACCGGCAATGCCAGCATAGTGGTCTACTCCCGGCACCTTATCAAGCGTTTTCATCATAGTATCTAATACGTCCACAGTGCGGGCAGTTGAAGCGGCTTCAGGAAGCTCGAAAGTAATGTATAATCGTCCATTATCCTCAGTCGGAATAAAACTTGTCGGTTTATTTTTGAAGAGTAAAAGAGTACCAAAAATAAAAAGAACCAACATGATTACTACCAATCGGGCATATTTAATAACTACATTGACGCTTGAGGAATATGTATTTAAACTCTTTTCGAAAATTCTGTTGAAAAGTTTGAAAAACTTACTTAACACCCTGTTCCTGATTTTAGATTTGGGAACCAGCAGGAGAGAGCTTAAAGCGGGTGTAAGCGTCAGGGCAACAAAAGCTGAAAGCAATACTGAAATTGCAATGGTTATGGCAAATTGCTGGTAAAGTTTACCGACAATTCCCGGGATAAAACCAACCGGTACAAAGACTGCAGCAAGAATCAAAGCAATGGCTACGACAGGCCCTGATATATCCTGCATGGCTTTGAATGAAGCCTCCTGTGCTGTAAAATGTTTATCATCAATATAATGCTGGATTGCCTCCACTACAATAATAGCATCATCCACAACTATACCGATAGCCATCACCAGGCCAAAAAGGGTTAATGTATTGATTGTGAATCCCAGTGGGGCAAAAAACATAAAGGTTCCTATAATTGAAACCGGTATCGCCAGTATCGGTATGACTGTAGCCCTCCAGCTTTGGAGAAAAACAAAAACCACAATTACAACTAGCAACAATGCAATTGATAAAGTTTTTACAACTTCCTGAATGGAAACTTTTACAACTGAAACTGCTTCGAAGGGGACATTGTAATCTATATCGGGGGGGAAAGACTTGCTCAATCTGGCCATCTCAGAATATATTCCATTAGCTGTCTGCATGGCATTGCTTCCCGGAAGCTGGAAAACCAACAGAAATGAAGACGGCTTACCATCAACAAATGAGAAACCTGAATAATTGAATTTGCCCAGTTCGACTCTTGACACATCTTTCAGATAAACAAGTGATCCGTCAGCCGGGTTTGTTTTGATAATAATTTCACCAAAGGCTTTTTCAGAAGATAGCCTTCCTTCAACGAATGCAGTATATTCGAAAGGCTGGGTTTTTGACTGGGGTGAAGATCCTACTATACCGGCAGCCACCTGAACGTTTTGCTCCTGAACTGCCTGAATTACATCTGCTGCAGTGAGGTTGAGGTGGGCCATCTTTTCAGGATTCAACCAGATACGCATACCAAAATCATCTGCCCGGGTAAAAACATCACCGACACCCTTTACCCTTAGAAGCGCATCCCTGACGAATATATTTGTGTAGTTATCCACAAATTTAATATTATGAGTACCCTTTGGTGAATAGATGGCTACAAGCATTAGAATACTGGGGGTTCTTTTTCTAATGGTAATTCCTAAATTTTTTACCTCATTCGGCAGGTTGGGAGTAGCTGCATTTACTCTGTTTTCAACATCCAGGGCAGCAATATCAATGTTTGTCCCGATGTCGAAGGTTATATTCATGCTCATATTCCCGTTGTTGGAGCTGTTCGATTGCATATAAGCCATCCCCGGGACTCCGTTTACCTGTGACTCAATCGGTGTTGCAACGGTCTGTTCCACTGTCTGGGCATCGGCACCGATATAATTTGCCGAAACCTGAACTACAGGCGGAGTGATGTCGGGGTACTGGCTTACCGGCAGACTCACAATAGAAATAACTCCAAGAATAATAATAATCAGAGAAATTACTATGGCAGTATTTGGTCGCTTTATGAAAAGATTGGCAATCATAACCGGCTTTCTTAAATTATTATCGCTTAATCATTTCCTGTTTTCCTGATGGACTTCCAATCTGAACCATCGATCCGTTATGTACTTTCTGCAGGCCTTCAAGAACTATTTTATCACCTGGTTTGACTCCCTGTCTGACTACAATCTGATCTCCCAGATTCGATCCGGGTATAATTTTTACTTGTTTAACTTTCATGCTATCAATTAAATAAACAAAAAATTCCCCCATTTGCTCTATTACTGCTTTATATGGAATAACAAGCTGTTCGCCTGAATTTCCTCCTAAGACGTTTATCTTGCAATTCATTCCTGTCCTTAAACTTCTTTCATGATTTGGGAAGACCAGTCTTATCTTTATTGTACCTGTTTGCGGATCGACCCCTCTGTCGATCACGCTTAATTCTCCATAAAACGGATAAAGGGAGTTATCAGGTAGAGTTATACTGAAGGTTGAGTCAATTCCGGCGGCTTTATTTTTCTGCATAGCAATAAAACCAGGAAGTGATCTTTCATTAATAATAAAATCAACGGCAATCGGATCATCTGAAGAAATAGTATTCAATAATGTCTGTCCAGAATTTATAAATGTTCCGGGTTTGACCAGGGAAAATCCGATAGTCCCGGAAAAAGGAGCGGTTATAACAGAATAGTTATAATCGGTTTCAGTATTTAAAAGTGCAGCTTTTGCTGATAAAAGTTGTGTCCTGGTATTTTGCAGATTTGTTATGGCATCATCAAATGTCTGTTTAGCGATGGCATTCTGTTCATTCAGTTTTGAATACCTGTCGGCATCACGCTGAGCCTTTTGCAAATTGGCCTCAGCAATATCTTTATTGTTCCTGGCTTCATCAAAAGCAGCCTGATATTTTCTTCTGTCAATTTCATATAGCTTATCACCTTTCTTAACCTGAGATCCCTCCTTAAAATAAATTCCGGTAATAAAACCGCTTACCTGGCTGTGAATCTCCACCTCATTCAGGGCAACGACTGTTCCCGGATAGGAGTCGTAAAAATTTACTTTTTGCGGTTGCACGGTATACTCCACCACAGGTACCGGACCGGCTGACTGATTTTGCACACTTTTCTTTTTACAGGAAGATAAAGAAAAGACAACAGAGCAAACTATCAGCAGATTAAATATGTAATTGTTGCGCATGACACTTAATCATAAAGTTAATAGTCAACTGATACTTTTCCAGATGCACGCAGTACATCAATTTTACTGAACTTCAGCATAAACAGTGCATTAAGGTTATTGATCCTGGCTGACATAAGGTCGGTTTCAGAAACTATTACTTCGAGATAAGTCTTAATGCCCTGATTATATTGTAATTTAACGGTACTATAAACATCCTGTGCAATCTCAATATTTTGCTGAGTGATCAGGTATGCAGCCAGGTTGCTTTTATAGGAAGCCATTGCACTGACATATTCAGAATTTATTTCATTCCGGATGTTGAGAGTATCAAGAGCAAGCCTTTCATATTCCAAATTTGATTTCTTTATATCATGAGCTCTCTTAGTACCCTCAAATATTGGAAAGGATAAAGAAAGCCCGATTGCTGAGTTTGGAAAAGAGCGTTTGTAAAGCTGGCTGAACTCATCATTCTGAAATACAATATTATAATTTGCAAATGCCGAAAGCGATGGAAGAAATCCCATGCGGTAATATTCAATTCTCGACTTCTGAAGCTTAAGGTTTGTCTGAAGCAGTTGATATTCAATACGGTTGTAAATATTCAGATTTTGAAGAGTATCAAGCATAACATCCTTTTCCATTGAACTGACATTGGAGTTTAATGTCAAAGGTTTTTCGTTGGGGTATCCCATCAACTTTTTCAGATAACTAAGTTTGGCTTTTATTGATTCTTCTGCATTTTTTTTCTGCGACAATGCGGTATTCAGAGAAATAGTAGCTCTCTTGTAGTCGATCATATCAGCCGTGCCATTCTGATAAAGTGCATAAGCATCTTTCATGCTTTTTGATAACCTCCCGATTTCTTCATTGACTATGTTCAACTGTTCATAAGAAAGGAGTACATCATAGAAAGCTTTGTTAATCCCGACTACAATTTCAATCATGGCATTATGAGTAGTCTGGACTGATTGAGTACGGTAATCCCTTGCTGTTCGTCCTGCAATATACACGTCACTGTTAAAAATATTCTGAGTAGCTGAAAAAGAGATGTTCGAGTTGTTTATTACTCCATTGGTTATAAGTATTTTGGGACCTGTAAGGTTTGTAATATCGGGAAACAGAGAAACTGGTTGTTTGAGATAATGCTGAAGTCCGGCTGAGGCATCTATCTGAGGTAACCAGTCAGAAAGTGCAATCCGGATAGTCTGATTGGTAATCCCTTCATCAATTTTAAGTTGCTTCACCAATGGCTGATTTTGCAAAGCATATTTAATACAATCGTCAATTGTGGCGCTGTCAGATCTGAAACTTTGCAGATTTTGGGCTTCTAAACCGGAAGCTGAGAAAATAAGGAGAATCCCTGCAATCAAAAAGCCGGCTTTATTTTCAAACGATTTTCTTTTTATTAGGTATTTCCATCCCATAATAAATTCAATTCAATTCAATTAATAGTCAGGGGAACGTATTATTTTTCAGATCCGGGAGTTTCCAGTTATTTCGTTATTAATTATTCCTCAAAATTATATCTACTAAAATTGAGCATAATTAATTTCAGATTAAACATGGATTAAGAAGCTATTAATTGTTCTTCAGAAATTACACAAAAAATCTCAATTTCTTCGGGATAAATAATTCTGACTATGTGGTTTTAAGGAATAACATGTATTGACATTAGTTTAAATATCAGCACATTATAACTATATTCAGGAAATGTGAGTTATTTAGACTACCTTCGCTGCCATTCAATCCGGAAAGAATTAATCAACCGGACAATTTTCACTTAAATAAATTTTGATGCATTTTGAAACATTGAACATTATTGAACCAATTCTAAAAGCAATAAAAGAAGAAGGCTATACAATTCCAACCCCAATACAGGTACAGGCTATTCCAATCGTCATGAATGGGACCGATCTGATCGGTTGTGCTCAGACCGGAACCGGTAAGACAGCTGCATTTGCAGTACCAATACTTCAACTGTTAAGCAAAAACAGGTCATTCGATAAAAAAAGAAAAATCAGAAGTCTGATAGTTACGCCAACAAGGGAACTGGCTATTCAGATTGAGGAGAGTTTTAAAGCATACGGACGTTATACCGGTTTAACCTGCACTGTAGTTTTCGGTGGGGTTAACCAGAACCCGCAGACAAACGCATTACGCAATGGAGTAGATATTCTTGTGGCAACACCCGGAAGGTTACTCGATCTTATGAACCAGGGATTTATATCACTGAAAGAGGTGGAAATATTTGTTCTTGATGAAGCCGACAGGATGCTCGATATGGGATTTATTCATGATGTCAGAAGGATAATCGCTGCGCTTCCACAGAAAAGACAATCACTCTTCTTTTCTGCTACTATGCCGGCTGAGATTGTAAAGCTTGCAGGTACAATTGTATACAAACCTGTTAAGGTTGAAGTAACTCCGTCTGCATCCACAGTCGATATTGTAAACCAGTATGTTTACTTTATTGATAAAGGCAATAAAAATGCCCTTCTGATTGAGTTGTTAAAGGATAAAAAAATCAAGACCGCACTGGTTTTTACCCGCACTAAATTCGGTGCCGATAAAGTGGTTAAAGTATTGAAAAAGAAAGATATCACTGCTGAAGCAATTCATGGAAACAAGGCTCAGAATGCACGGCAACGTGCCCTTTCAGGCTTTAAGGCACAGACAACAAGGGTTCTTGTTGCAACCGATATCGCTGCACGCGGTATTGATGTCGATGACCTTGAGTATGTAATTAATTATGAGATCCCGAATATTTCTGAAACCTATGTCCATCGAATAGGCCGTACGGGCAGGGCAGGGGCGAACGGAACAGCTATTTCATTTTGTGACGCGGAGGAAAAGGAATATTTGCGTGACATAGAGACGCTTACGACAAAGAAGATTCAGGTTATCGATGATCACCCGTTTCCATTGATAGATAATTATCCGGTTAAGACTACCAGACAGCAACATGGTCAACGTACTCCAACCCGGTTTGGTTCGGCAAAGAATCTTATTCCTGACAACAGAAACAGGAAAAGGTGACAGGCGACTTTGAAAGCTGTTTTTCAGAATTGTAACTTCACGGCTCTTACCAACGGCTATTCATCTGTTGAAATCTGTTATCCAGATCTTCTCGTGATGCTTTGATATGCCCTTCAGTCATCCCATATCCGATTTCGAAGATATTGTTTTTAACACCTTTCATTACAGCAGCGACAAATTCTTCAGGCTTTAAATCAATTTTATAACTGCTTCTTCCGGCTCTTCCTTCCTTGTTTAGTTCGGTGTCAACTGCCGGAGGGACCAACTCAAATACTTTGATTCCTGTTTTTAAAAGCTGATGTCTAAGCGCCATTGAGAAAGCATGCAGTCCGGCTTTTGTGGCGCTGTAAACAGGCATTCTGGCAGCAGGAACATAACCCAGTCCTGATGAAATATTGATTATTGCTGCCTCTTTTTTTCCGGTTATAAGCGGTATAAACATACCTGTCAGAATTATTGGGGCTTCCAGATTGATTTTGACTTCATTTCCACCCTGCATGTATTCTGATATCCCTTTTGTGAAGTCAATATCCCGTTGTATACCTGCATTGTTAACCAGGATATTCAAAGCGCTAAAATCGGCAGATACCCATTCTATAAGTTTTTTGCGATCCGCTTCTTCAGCTACATCACAAACTTTGATATGGAATTCAGGATGCCTTTTTTGAGCTTCGAGAAGTTTTTCTTCCCTTCGTCCGCAGATGATAACCTCATTCCCGGCTTCCAGAAAGTACTTAGCCATTGCGTATCCAATTCCTGTAGCTCCTCCCGTAATCAGAACGGTATTTCCTGAAATATTCATTTTTACCTCCCTTATTATTTTTTCAAAATTTTGAATCAGAATATATTATTAATGATTACCGTTAGTTAAATCTTAATAATATTTCTTTCATTACAACCTTCAAATTATCAATACTATAAGATCAATAAACTAAATAGTTTTTTTGTCCTGTCCCTCAAGATGATTCCTGGTATCGGCAGGAGTTCCGAGAAGAATAGCAATCCATCTGGTGTTTTCATTTTGCTCAAGCGCTATTTTTATTGAAGTCGTCAGCGGAACTGAAAGAAACATCCCTACTGTTCCAAGAACAAATCCCCAAAAAATAAGTGACATGAATACCACAAGTGTAGATAAACCCAATCCTTTACCCATGATTCTTGGCTCAATAAAATTCCCCAGGATATTATTCACCGCCATAAAGGATATAAGTGTCCATACTGCACTCCCGATTCCCAGTTGTAGTAATGCAAATACCAAAGCCGGAATTGCTGCGATAATGGACCCGATATTTGGAATATAATTCATCAGACCTGCAATAAGCGCCCACAGGATTGCATAATCCAGGCCGATTATTGTCAAAGCGATAAATATCAGGATACTGGTCACAATGCTGATAATTGTTTTTATTCCAAGATAATGACGAATGTTGTAGATAATTTTTTCAAGATAATCCAGTGATTCGGCTGGTCCTTTGAATACTGCCCTGATTTTTTCAGGGATGCTGCTGAGTTCCAGAAGCATGAAAAGTATAGTGAGAAAAACCAAAAAAGTATTTCCCAGCATATTTACCAGTTCATTTATGGCCATAACAGTAAAATTAAGTACACGGGTAGGATCAAGCAGATTTGGAAACTCCTCTTTTGTAACCTTAATCCTATGATTGTTAAGAAATTGAATAAAAGTATCAATGATTGAATTCAATCCGGCTTCATATTTTTGTATATCTGATGTAAATGAGGAAATTGCGCCTCCGATAAGATACCCTAATCCAAAGAATACGGAAAGTATTCCTATCAAAACAATAAGAACAGCCAAACCTTTCGGAACCTTCTTTTTTTCAAGCCAGTAAATAGGTTGAGCACAGATAATACTTATAAAAAGAGCCATCAAAAATGGCGCTATAATAGATTTTGCAAAAATCATTCCGGCAATGATTATAATAAATGCTGCAATTTTTTGCACATGAAAAGATTGTTCAACTCGTAGATTATTCATAGTTTAATCTTAATTATGAAACCGCCATTTGACAAATCATGAAGATATGACCTTAACTGATGATCGCCGGAATTCACAATATTCTGGTCCTGATCTATATAATTCCAGGTAAAGTCTGAATAAAAAATTGAAAGAACTGCACATTAAATTTACGCTTTTCTCTGATAACTGATTAGTGAAAGTGGATTTAGCCTTAATTTTTATTTGTATATTTACTAATGTTATATGTTCATTCTTGAATCAGGTAGCAAACTGATTGACGATACTTTAGAATAGCATCACTTCTTTTTGAATTGTTTTTAGTACAGCAATAAAGAATTATGAGAAAAAAAGTATCTTTTATTATTCCTGCACTAAATGAAGAGAAAAGAATTCCAGTTCTTATCGCTAATATCCAAACCCTTGATGAAAAATACAACTATGAAATTATTGTTTCAGATGGCGATAGTTCTGACAAAACCAGAGAAATAGCTGAGAAGATGGGGGCAATTGTAATCAGAGACAATGAAAATGCTCCAAAAACCATTGCAAATGGCAGAAATACGGGTGCAAGGCTGGCTTCGGGAGATTTATATATTTTTTGTGATGCTGATACAGTAATGAAGGATCCGGACTTGTTTTTAGAGGAGGTATTTTTAGTATTCGGAAATCCAAAAATTATCGGAGGGGCTCCGAGATTAAGCATTTTCCCTGATGAAAGTAATTTAAAAGATAAGGTATTTCATTATTTATTTAATAGTATTATACACTTCAGCTTTATAACCAGAACTCCTTTATGCGGAGGTCAGTGCCAGATTGTAAGAAATAGTTCATTCAGGGAGGTGAACGGTTATAATGTGAGCATTGTTCACGGAGAAGATTCTGATTTCTTCAGACGACTGCGGAAACGAGGGAAACTTTATTTTTTTTCAAAGCTTGTTGTTTATGAGTCACCCAGGAGGTATCGGAAATTCGGATATATAATTCTTCTGGTGCAGGGGGTATTTAGTCTTGCTTATCAACAGATTTTCAAAAAAAATATATTTAAAGAGTGGAGGAGGATAGGGCAATGACCTTTTTGATTATGTGTCGGTAATAAGTGGGAGATTATATTACTTTATCATTTTACATACTATGCTTTTCCGATAATTATGCTGGTCATGGTTAATGAACCTGCCACGGCTTTGTCGTTAAATATTTTTACTGTTTCATTTTTTTCCTTCAGAGCCAATGAATAAAGCAGAGGAAGAAAATGGTCGGGCGTGGGAATTGCCAGATTGAACGCTTTCCCCTGTAATTTATAATCGATCAGAGATTTATGATCGTCTGAAAGGATGAAATTTTTAATTTTTTCATTTACTTCAATTGCCCAGTCGTATCCAAATCCGGGCTCGTTAAGTTTTTCCCAGTTAACCAAACCCAGGTTATGAACAATATTACCGCTTCCAATAATCAATACACCTTTTTTACGAAGAGATGAAAGTTCTTTCCCGATGTCATAATGATACTGAGGCGATTGGTAATAATCCAGACTTAACTGAATTACAGGAACATCTGCTTTGGGATAAAGATGTTTCAGTACACTCCAGCATCCATGGTCAAGACCCCATTTATCGTCCAGCCCGACTGTGGTCTTTCTGATCAGATTTTTAGTTTCCATGGCAAGGTCAGGGTTACCTGGTGCCGGATATTGTACTTCAAACAACTCACGGGGGAATCCGCCAAAATCATGAATAGTTTTTGGTTTTTCCATTGCGGTAACATGTGTTCCCCTGGTTTCCCAGTGTGCCGATACACACAAAATTGCCTTCGGTACTGACAAAGTATTTCCGATGGTGCGCCAACCTGTAGTAAACTCATTTTCTTCAATTGCATTCATCGGGCTTCCATGACCCAGAAACAGAACCGGCATTTTTTCATTACTGTCGAAAGGACCGGCTTCTTTATTTAAATCGTTTAGTTTCATTAATTCTCCATTTTGCACATCTATTCAGAGGTTTCCATTTTTGATTTTGCTTTGATGCACCATAATAACTCCTTAACGAAAACGGACGCTCTTTTATCCATTGTTTGTTTGTCAGCCGGATTACCATTCTCATCAAAAGAGCTGGCTACATCAGGAACCGGGAACCTTGCCGGGACAGTCCATGCCCTTATCTTCCAGAGTGTGAACTGTAAGGAGATAATTACCTGGGTGCCGCCAAAACTTCCATCGGAAACAGTTGAAATTGCGATAGGTTTACGATACCATTCGTCATAAAGAAGGTCAATTATATTTTTAATACTGGCAGGATAACCGCCATTATATTCAGGTGTAACTATAATAATACCTTCAGCCGATTTTATCCTCTCGGCAAAATCAATTACTTCTGCTGCCGGCGATTTCTGGAACTTTAATTTTTCTGTAAATAGCGGGAAGTTATATTTTCTCAGATCGAGAATTTCAACATCGGCAAGTTTATATTCTTCCAGATATTTTTTGAAATACAGTGCAACCCGATGGCTGTCCCTGCCTACCCTTACACTTGATGAAATAATACAAATATGTGGCATACTAAGAGTAAAGCTTGTTTTTTCGTTTGCTGAATGATAATTATCCCCAATTAAATCCGGTGATAAAATAAATATTTTTCAGATCATTCGCTCTATAATTGCTTGACTAATTGAACTTCGCAGCTGATTATTACATCATCGCTTAAAAGTACACCACCTGCTTCCAAAGCTGTATTCCAGTTCAATCCCCAATCTTTACGATGGATTGTAGCGTTAAGTGAGAATCCTGCTTTTTCATTTCCCCATGGATCTTTCATCACTCCGCCAAATTCAACATTGAGCTTTATCTGTTTTTTAATGCCTTTGATAGTAAGATCTCCATACAATGTGAAACTTCCGTCATTATCTACCTTCTCGTAAGTGTTACCAATAAAAGATATCTGTTTGAAGTTTTCTACGTCAAAGAAGTCAGGACTCCTCAAATGTCCGTCACGTTTAGGGTCGCCGGTGTCGACCGATGCCGGATTCATCCAGAAATCTATTTCAGATGTCATAAAATCTTCACCTGTCGTGTAAATGCTTGCATCAAATTCTTTAAATACACCCTTTACATTTGTGATCATCAGATGTTTTACCTTGAAGCCTATTTCGCTATGAACAGGGTCAATGATCCATTTAAATTTTGCTGGTGTTTCAATAGTTTTCATTTTGATTTTTTTATGATTGACTCAATTTTAACACCGCAAAGATGCAACCAAATGAATGGATAGAGGTAACAGTTTTCGGTAATAGTGTTGTGATTTCAGGAAATAAGCTTACTCATCTCATCACGGAATTCGGAAGGAGTCTGTCCGGATTTCTTTTTGAATACGGTAGTAAAGTAAGCTTTTTCATTGTATCCGAGTTCAAACCCTATTTCAGAGATAGTTTTGTTTGTGGACATTAAAAGATTTTTTGCTTCAATAAGTTTTCTCGTTTCAATTATTTCCGAAACGCTTTTTTGTAAAATATTGTGACATATTAAATTAAGGTTCCGGGCAGACATAAATAATTTCTCAGAATAAAACTCCACCCCTTCCGGCCTCCGGAAATTTTCTTCCAGGATTTTTAAGAAATTTTTAAAGGTGATGTTTTGCGTATTATATAAATGTTTTTCAATGTCGTCAAGTTTCTTTCTTTCTGACTCGATCATAGTGAATAAGGTACTTAGTAAAAGTCTTATTACAGCATAATCAGGTATACTCTGCTGAGCTTCTTTATACATCATTTCGTACAATGCAACCATACGGTTAAAACTGTCGCCCTTCTTCATCTGAAGATTTGCATGGTCGTGATAATTGGAATAAAGTTGAAAAGTAGTATCGGGAATAAACTCACTGATAAATTCTATCACCCGGATA
>Ga0182021_10006815_pt1 | contig 13557 bp, 11 predicted proteins | sample 612E3MmetaG_FD_120493 | JGI IMG/M metagenome (GOLD analysis project Ga0182021, IMG submission 120493) | Permafrost microbial communities from Stordalen Mire, Sweden - 612E3M metaG (Illumina Assembly) | ecosystem: Environmental > Terrestrial > Soil > Wetlands > Permafrost | place: Sweden...
CGTTCGTGCGCGCGCGACAGCAGGCCAGGCTATTTTCCTCGGCGCCGGCGCGCAGGTTGGTTCTGCATTTGCACCTGTGGTCACAACTCTCCAGAAGGAACCAGAGAGCCCTGATTCCGCCTCGGCGCCCACCCTGGAAATCACGCTTCCAGGATCGGACTCTCCGGAAGTGGCCAATCGCGAGCTCGAGCATATCGGTCTGGAACGCGGGAAACTGTCTATGCTCAATCAAGAGTGCTGGCTGTATGCCGGCGATTTCTGCCCTTCCGCGCCATTGCGTGTGGCCAGGAAACTGATTGTCAAAGGAGATTGCTTCCTTCCCGCCGGCAGTGTTGTGGAAAGCGATCTGAAAGCGGAGGGTCTCATCGAACTTGGAGCCCGTGTCGTATGCAACGGCAATGTGATTGCCGCAGGTGATATTCACTTTGGACCGCGAGGACGATTTAAGGGAGTGCTGCATGCGGGCAAATGCTTGGAATTAGGCGCCGGGGTATTCGGAGAGAACAACGGATCATTGGTGGCGGCATTTTCAACTGAAACCCTGAAGATGGGTGCCGGAGTCGTCGTGCATGGCAAAGTGGCCTCAGGCGCTCAAGTGGTAGTCACAGACATCGTGTAGTGGGTGCCGCCTGCTTTTAGATTCGAAATTCGAGATTCGAGATTGTGTCTCGGATTTCGAATCTCCAATCTCGAATCTTAGAGCGCACGCAGCACCGTGATGAAATAGCCTCCATGCTTGTCGTGCCGGTTCTTGGACTGATGATAGACGTCCTCCATATTGGGAAATGCAAACACCACCAGATCCGCTACGGCACGCGGCAACTCGAAATCAGGCAAGAGAGTCTCGACCAGGTCCACGTTTTGCCGGACCCGGCTTCTCTTATGCTCCAGTCGGCGGCGAGCGAGTCCCAGCAGAAGTGATGATCCGTCCAGACCCTTGAGACGCGAGTCGGGAAATCGTTCGCATAGCCGCGAGAGAAGATTCCCTGAGCCGCACGCGTAATCCACAATTACGTGTGGCTTCCGGGGACAAGATGCGTGGATGAAGTCTGCGATATTGCGATAGGCGTAATCATGGCAAGGATTCGACGCCTAGCGAAACCACCACCGGCCCACTTTCTCATTGTACGTTATAATGCCCCGGCGGAGCTCGTGGCCGAACGTGATCTTCTCAGTGAGCTTGCTTATCGAGGGTAACAAGGAGTGCCCGGCCTTGGTCAGCGGGCTATCCCGCGCACCGTATCGCGGAGTTGCATGCCTTTTTCTTTTAGCCGGTCAAGGAGGCGCTTTGCCCACTGAAACTCGGAAGCGAGCAATGTGAGGCCCACCAGAATCGTCAATCCTCCCGGGCCCGGGGTGACAATCATCACCAGCCCGGCGAGCACAACAACAAAGCCGAGGAGGATCTTCGCGATTCTTTGGACCCGGTTGGCGGTGTTTCTAAGCACCATGAACTCCTATTTCGGTTGCCGCCGGAGGCGGCATTAATGAATTGTAGCATTCGGCATCGCTTGCGCCAGCGACGCCTCCCGAATGTGAACAGAATCTGAAATCTCGGAGGAAGGAATCGTATGAGGCCGAAAATATTTAGACCAATCTGCATGGTTTTGAGTGTAGTGATTGTCATCTCTGCTCTCGGCTTTATCGCGCACACCGCCGCGGCGCAAAGCGCTGCCGCGAGCGCGCAAGGTGCACGCAGCCAGGGGCCGGCGGGAACCACGCTTCTCAAGCCGGCGCGTGTCTTCGATGCCGAGGACGGCAAGGTTCACGACGGTTGGGTGGTTCTGGTGCGTGGAGAACGCATCGCGGCCGTCGGGCCCGCAGCTCAGGTTCAGGCTCCTGCCGGGACTCAGACGATCGATCTCGCCGGGATGACGCTCCTGCCGGGCTTGATGGATATTCATTCCCACATATTCCTCCATCCCTATAATGAGACGCTCTGGAACGATCAAGTTCTCAAAGAACCTCTTGCCTATCGGACGGTCGAGGCCGTAAAGCACTGCGAACAAACTCTGATGGCGGGGTTTACGCTCCTGCGCGACCTTGGCACGGAAGGGGCAGGGTATGCGGATGTTTCCATCCAGCGCGCGATCAACGAAGGCATGATTCCCGGACCGCGCCTGCTGGTCGCAACGCTGGCGATAGTTGCCACGGCAAGCTACGGGCCCGGGCCATCCGGCTTTGCCCCCGACCTGATCCTCCCCAAGGGCGGTCAGGAGGTGAGTGGTGCCACGGAAATCATCAAGGCTGTCCGCGAACAAATCGGACACGGCGCCGACTGGGTAAAGGTGTATGCAGACTACCATCACGGCGTGAGCGGGACGGTGCCGACCTTCAGCGAGGACGAGCTGCGCACACTGGTGGAAGAAGCCCATTCCGCCGGGAGGCCGGCTTCCGCGCACGCTACCACCGCGGAAGGTATGCGCCGCGCAGTCGTAGCTGGAATCGACTCGATCGAGCACGGATATGGCGGCACGCAGGAGGTGTTCCGTCTCATGGCGCAGAAAGGAACCGCGTACCTGCCTACGCTGACCGCCGAAGAGGCCTATGGGGAGTACTTTGATGGCTACAAGCAAGGCGGACCTTTGACGGCAGACATGCAGCAGGCCTTACGCGCCTTCAAGCTGGCGCTGGATGCCGGAGTGATCATCGGATTGGGAAGCGATGTAGGCGTTTTCACGCACGGTACAAATTATCGGGAGTTGGAGTGGCTCGTGCGCGGCGGCATGACCCCATCGCAGGCTTTGCTGGCTGCCACGGCTGTGAATGCCAGGATTATCCGCATGCAGGATCAGGTCGGCCGCGTCCGTCCCAACCTCTATGCGGATCTCATTGCAGTGCCCGGCGATCCGACGCAGGACATCAAGGCGGCGCGCGATGTGCGCTTCGTCATGAAAGGCGGTATCATTTACAGGAGCCCGACGGATAAGACGAATCAGAAGTAACCCTCGATGCGATTATTTGCGTGAAAACACGCCGGCGTCACGGACATTGTTCGCGATGCCGCATTTCGGTATGCTGTGAACAATCGATCGAACTCAGGACCGGCAGGGAGACAGCTTGGACTTTTCAAAAGTGATAAGAGCTGTTGCGCCATTCTTCGAACGTGAGGGATTCGCATATGCGGTCATCGGTGCATTCGGCCTTCACGCATACGGATTAACACGTGCAACCTCCGATTTGGATTTTGTCACTGACTTCCAGGCCCAGGCAAAACTGGTCTCGTTTCTGGTAGACATTGGGTATGAAACGCTCCACCTTTCATCCGGCTACTCCAATCACTTGCACTCGGATCCCGCGATGGGACGCGTCGATTTCGTTTATGTGACCGGCGATACCAGCCGGCAGCTTCTTGGATCGGCCAAGAAGCTACTCGTGCTGGGCGATGTTTCCGTTGCGGTTCCACGCCCTGAGCACCTCGCTGCGATGAAGATTCATGCTATGAAAAATGATCCGGAACGTACGTTTCAGGAGATGTCTGATATCTTGTTTCTGCTCCGACTGCCACAAATTGACCGGACCGAAGTGAGAGGGTATTTTGAAAAACAGGGAATGATGGACAGATACAATGAAATCAACAAAATCCTCGAGGCTTCTCCACCTACACAATGATCTGCCTACCGGGGCAGCAGACGTTCTTGCTCTGAGGCGGGCCCGGCGGCATGAAATCGGAGACTTGGAGACCTACCTGGCGTTCCTGACAAGCTTTGCTGCTGCGACTCCGGCGGCGCTGCGTGCAAGGAAAGGTCCGTCGGGATTAAAGCCATTCGAACTCTAGCGCTTCGCCGGTGGGGCACGACCAAGCTGGTTTTTAGAATCATTGAGTTTAATTGGTGTGAGAGCTCCCAATACGCTCTTCCGGCAAAGTTATCCTTATATTCCTCCACCATTTCAAGTTGTTCGACCACCTAGCCAAATCAGTATCCTGTCGATTTGATTTCAGAGTAATATCCACGTCATGAGGCCATCCGAAAAAGTCCAGGCTGCGCTCGATTCACTCGGAATGAACATCCGGGTCATTGAGTTTTCCGAAAGCACCGCGGCGGCTGAGCAAGCGGCAGCCGCTGCCGGATGCGAACTGGGCGCGATCGTAAAGTCGCTGCTTTTTCTGATCGACGGGATTCCGATGCTGGTGCTTGTAGCGGGTGACCGAATGGCGGATCAGCGCAGGTTGGCTGCGCACTTTGGTGTCGGCAAGAAAAGGGTCCGCCTGGCCGATCCGGAGACGGTTCGGAACATCACCGGCTATGATGTCGGCGGGGTGCCTCCCCTTGGGCATGATGTTCGACTTCCCGTCCTCATCGACGAATCTTTGCGGCGCTTCGATACCGTCTGGGCGGCCGCAGGGACCAGCAATGCAGTCTTTCCCATTCTTTTCCCGCGGCTGCTTGAAATATGCGCGGGAAAGGTAATCGACATTAATTGAGTCCGGCTTTGGCAATTCGTCCGGAAAGCACAGGAAATGGCATCGCGGTACAGGAATCAAGCCAGGAGGTGTCTAAAATGCCGTTCTGCCCGACCTGCCATTGTGAGTATCGGCCAGGATTCACGCGTTGCACCGATTGTGACGTAGAATTGGTGGATTCGCTACCCCAAGAGCATTCGGTGGAACCCGACAAGAGCGAGCTGGAACTGGTCGAAGTCGGGTCGTTTCCCGATCCCTTGGAGGCGCAGATGATTCAGGAGTTGCTTGAACACAACGGAATAGTAGCATTGCTGCATAGCGACGCCAATGCCGGCGCAGCCTTCGGCGCTACTTCGAACACCCTTCTGGTCAGCAAGGCCGACTACCCGCAAGCGCGTGAACTCTATGAGCAATATTTCGAAGGACAAATCGGTGACAGTCCCCACTAGCGTCCGGTTCGCGGTTTTTAAAAATGCCATAAACGTGTAGAGCTGTGAGATTGGAAGATCACATCCAATCTAATTGGCCGGCTGTCGGTTTGATCCAGGAATTCCAAAGATGAAGCAGCTCTAATCATTGTAAAAACATAATTTGACAGCTACGGCTGGATTCGTATCATATGTGGATCTTCCCGGTTTACGCTGCCGTTCATGAAACACTGGATTAGATTGAGGTTTCCCTCCCGTGTGGATTGTTAGACTAGCATTACGTCGTCCGTACACTTTTGTCGTGGTGGCGGTGTTGATCGCGATCATGGGTGGTCTTACGATCATCAACACCCCCAAAGACATTTTCCCATACATCAATATCCCTGTTGCCTGCGTGGTCTGGAGCTACACCGGACTTTCTCCCCAGGAGATGGCTGACCGTGTTGTGACCCTCGACGAACGCGCGATGACCACGACCGTGAATGACATTGAACACATGGAGTCGGCGTCCTATAGCGGGGTGTCCGTCATCCGCATGTTCTTCCAGCCTGGAGCCAAAATCGAGACGGCACTTGCCCAGATGACGGTTACGTCGCAGATAATCCTGCGGTCACTGCCACCCGGCATCTTCCCGCCGAATATCATCAAGTTTGACGCCTCAAGCGTGCCTATCCTGCAGCTGGGGATAAGCAGCGACACGCTGGGCGAGGCCGCACTCTATGATTACGGGAATAACTTCATCCGCACTCAGCTCGCGACGGTGCAGGGTGCATCCGTGCCGCTGCCCTATGGGGGCAAAGCGCGCGCAATCATGGTCGACCTTGATCCAAACGCCATGTTCTCAAAGCACCTCTCGGCAACCGACGTCACCAATGCGATTAACCTCCAGAGCCTGATCCTTCCTGCGGGGACGGCGAAGGTGGGCGACCGGGAATACTTCGTACGCATGAACAGCAGTCCGGACACTGTGGCCGGGATCAACGAACTCCCGATCAAGTTGGTGAACGGCGCCACGGTGTTTATCAAAGACGTGGCGCAGGTCCGCGACGGGTACACCGTGCAGACGAACATCGTGCGCACGAACGGACACCGCGCCGCCCTGCTTACGGTGCTAAAGAATGGCGCCGCATCCACTCTCGACATTGTGCGTGACATCAAGAATGAACTTCCTCGCATCATGGTAGGCCTCCCCAAGGAGCTGCATCTGACGGAGATGTTCGATCAATCGCTGTTTGTGCGGGCAGCCATCAACGACGTCGTGCGCGAGGGCGTTATGGCCGCATTGCTGACCGGCCTGATGATCCTGCTCTTCCTTGGAAGCTGGCGCAGCACTTTGATCGTGTGCGTCTCGATCCCGCTATCGGTGCTTACATCGCTCATTGTGCTCAGCGCCGTCGGACAAACCATAAATGTGATGACACTCGGCGGCATGGCCCTCGCTGTAGGCATCCTGGTCGATGATGCGACCGTGGCCATCGAGAATATCCATCGCAACCTGGCGATGAAGAAACGCCTGACGCGCGCGATCCTGGACGGCACTCAACAGATCGCCGTGCCGGCCCTGGTTTCCACGCTGGCCATTTGCATCGTCTTTGTCCCGGTGCTGCTGCTCACGGGCGCCGCCAGTTTCCTGTTTACACCCCTGGCGATGGCGGTTGTTTTCGCCATGCTCGCGTCCTACATCCTCAGCCGATCGCTTGTCCCTGCCATGGTGCAATACATGCTTCCCTCCGAACTGCAAATGTACGGGGCAGAGGAAACGGGCGCCGCCGAAGTGGCCAGAGGAATCGTGTGGCGGATTCACCACGCATTTCATCGCCAGTTCCTGCGCCTGCGGGACGCTTATCGGGGCGCGCTCGATTGGTGCCTGGATCATCGCGCTATAGTGTTTACGCTGTTTGTGATTTATTTTGCCGGATCCTTGCAGCTGATGGTTCTGGTCGGACGCGACTTCTTTCCCTACGTGGATTCGGGTCAGATGCGCTTGCATGTCAGGGCGCCGGAAGGGACGCGCATTGAAGAAACAGAGCATGTCTTCGCACGCGTCGAGCAGGAAATCCGGCACATGATTCCTGCCAACGAACTGAAGGCGATTTTAGATAACATCGGACAACCGCCCGGTTCGATCAATCTTGCTTACGGGGACAGCGCCACCCTCGGGCCTTCGGACGGCGAGATCCTGATATCTCTCAACCCGGAAAAGCACGCTCCCACTCAGGAATATGAGCGCATTCTTCGCAACGATCTGCACTCCAAATATCCCGAAGAGACATTTTTCTTCCAGGCGGCCAACATCACAAACCAGATTCTTAACTTCGGCATTCCCGCGCCTGTCGATGTGCAAGTGACGGGCCGCTCCCTGAATACCGATTACGAAATCGCCAAGACGATCGAAAGAAAGATGGCAGGAATCCCCGGTGCGGTCGATGTCCACCTGCGCCAGGAAATGAACGTTCCTACCGTCAACGTGAACGTTGATCGCAACAAAGCCGCCCAGGTGGGGCTCACGCAGCGCGACGTTGCCAACAGCATGCTGATTTCACTCAGCTCCAGCGGGCAGGTGGCGCCCAATCAGTGGCTGAATCCGGCGAGCGGCGTGAGCTATGCAATTACGGTGCAGACACCGCAGTACCGTGTCGACTCATTTGATGCGCTCCAGCACACGCCGATCACCGGAGCAGGCGCGGGATTGACCCAATTGCTGGATAATTTCGCAGACCTGCGGCGCACATCGACCATGGCGATTGTGAATCACTACAATGTCCAGCCTGTCTTTGATGTCTATGCGAATGTCGATCGCCGCGATCTGGGGGGTGTGGCCGCCGATGTCGACCGCGTGCTAGGCGAAGTAAAGCCGAGCCTGCCGCCGGGCACTACCGTTCAAGTGCGCGGACAAGTCGAAACGATGCAATCTTCTTTCAAGCGCCTTGCGCTCGGCATGATCTTCGCCGTCTTGCTTGTGTACCTGCTGATGGTCGTGAATTTCCAGTCCTGGCTTGATCCGTTCATTATTCTTATGGCTGTGCCCGGTGCGCTTTCCGGGATTCTCTGGATGCTGTTCCTTACTCAAACGACCTTGAGCGTCCCTTCGCTCATGGGCTGCATCATGTCAATTGGAGTCGCCACCGCAAACAGTATTCTGCTGGTCGTGTTCGCCAATGACATGCGCAATGATGAGAAGGCTGACGCGCGCACGGCGGCGCTGTTGGCAGGATTCACAAGGCTCCGCCCTGTTCTGATGACCGCACTGGCCATGATCATCGGCATGCTGCCGATGGCTTTCGCCTTCGGCGAAGGCGGCGAGCAAAACGCTCCACTGGGCCGCGCTGTGATCGGCGGGCTGATCATGGCGACGCTCACGACTTTGTTTTTTGTCCCGGTAGTGTACAGCTATCTCCGCAAAAAGCCGCCGGTCGACAAGGACCTCCAGTTTGAGGAACGATTGCGTGCGGGCGAACAGCCCGTGCAGCTTGGATGAGGACCTATGGAAGGACGCGAAAAGAGTCAAAGATCCGAACGAGACGAACACGCGCCGACAGGCCCCGGGCACGATGGAGTTCCGCGGGGCCGGCGCGCAACTTTGGTCATCGGCTTGCTGGCACTGACGTTTGTGGGTCTGTTTCTCTTTGGTTATCGCCACTATCTGCGGCGGCAGAGCATTGTGGTGGAGGCGGCGCAATCCGAGCAGACATCCCTTCCCATAGTAAACGTGACGAAGGTCAGCCGCGGCACTCCTGAACTCGAGTTGACGCTTCCCGGCAACGTCTCACCTCTGACCGAGGCGTATGTCTACGCGCGCGCCGCAGGGTATGTGAAGCAACGCTATGTCGATATCGGCGATCGCGTGTCCGAGAACCAATTGCTGGCGGAGATCGAAGCACCCGAACTGGACCAGCAGGTGGCGCAAGCCCGCGCCACGCTGGCACAAGCAAACAATCAGCTCGACCAGGCGAAAGCGGACGACGTGGATGCCCGCGCCAAACTCGAGCTCGCGCGCGTCACCTGGGACCGATACAAGGCACTCGTCGATCATGGCGCGATCTCCCGCCAGGACGGCGATCAGCAGCTTGCGACTTTTCGCAGCGCCTCCGCTGCGGTCGATTCGGTCGCGGCACGCATCGGCTCCGCACAGGGCAACATCGTCGCCGTGCGCGCTAACCTGGATCGCCTGGTTTCCATGCAGGACTTTGAAAAAGTGAGAGCGCCCTTCGGCGGCGTGATCACGGCACGCAATTTCGATGTTGGAGCGCTGATCTCAGCCACGGGCTCGAGTCTTGGACAGGTTCCGTCTCTTGGGGCAGGGCAATCAGCCGGCTCGCAGGGAAGCGAGTTGTTTCGGATCGCCCGAGTTGATGTGGTGCGCGTTCTTATCAACGTGCCCGAAAAGGATGCTCCCGGCATTCGAATCGGTGATGGAGCGAGCATCGAGTGCCAGGCCTTGCCCGGCCACCGGTTTACCGGGCGCATCACGAGGACGGCAAGCGCCGTCGATCTCAACTCGCGCACAATGTTGATCGAAGTTGAGGTGCGAAACCAGGACTTCGTCCTATTGCCGGGTATGTTCGTTCAAGTGCGTCTTGCGACTATGCGCGCCCAACCTCCGCTGCGGATTCCCGGCGCAGCAGTAATCACAAACGCCAAAGGGTTGTTCGTCGCCGTGCTCGAAGATCTACGGCCTCAGGACAAGCAAACTGACCATGCGAATGCCAGACGCATTCACATGCAGGAAATCGAAGCCGGCCGCGACTATGGCCAGGAACTAGAGGTCATCAAAGGGCTGCAGGGATGGGAGTACGTGGTGATGAACCCGGGCGATGAGATCGAAGAAGGAGCCATTGTATTGCCCGTTAGTGGCTCCAAATCCGAAGGTGCGGGCAGCCGGAGCGAAAACGCTGGGCCCACCGGCGGCGTGCCCCTCCCGAGACCTGGAAAAAAACAAGAGAGGCATTAGGTGTAAAATGGCACACCTCAAGATACTATTCTTCATCGTTCTGATCGGAATTGTGATCTTTGCTTCGCCATCCGCTGCGCAAAACTCCTCGACCTCAACCCCTGCCGGCCACTGGTGGGATCAGTTAACGCAACCGTATCAGGCAAAAGGGGTGCCACCGGTCTCCCTCGAAAACTCGCAGCGCCTTGGTAACTTGTTGTCCGGCGGCAAGATTTCCTTGTCGTTGGAAGACGCGATCTCGCTGGCTCTGGAGAACAATCTAGACATCGCGCTGCAGCGCTTCGATGCGGACATTGCTTCATCGGATCAGTTGCGCGCAAGCTCCGGCGCGGCATTGCGCGGAGTGCCGCTCACGGTCGGTGAAGTGCCGTCGGGCATGGGCAGTCCCGCGGGGCCGATCCTGAATCTGCCCGCAACGGGGTCGCCATTCTCAAGTTCGGTACTGACCAATCTGCCTGAACTGAATTCCATCCTGCCATCGCAGGCGAGTGCGGCTATTACCGGGCCGACGCCACTCTCCAATGGTCCGCTCATCCCTTCATTGGAGCCCTCCCTTGTCGGATCGCTCAATCGGCAGCGCCAGGCCTTTCCGCAGGTCAACCCGGCATCGGTGGGAACCACAGTGCTCCGCGGAAATTCCACGCTGGGTAACTTGGGATTCCAGAAGGGCTTCACCACGGGCACGCAACTATTCGCCGGATACAGTGGCAACTCACAGAATTCCAATTCCACAGCTAATCTATATAATCCCTGGGCCACTTCCAGTTTCAGTTTGAATCTGACTCAGCCGTTGATGCGGGGATTCGGCCGCTCGGTCAACCGCCGCTATATTCTCATCGCGCGCAACGACATGCGCGTGAGTAACCTGGTCTTCCGGCAGCAGGTGATCAGCACCGTGGCCGGCGTGATCCGTCTCTATTTTGATCTGGTATCGCTTCAGGAAGACGTGCAGGTAAAGCAGCAAACGCTGGCGCTCGTGCAAAGGCTGATAGACGACAACAAGGTAAAAGTGGATCAGGGAACCATCGCCCCAATCGAGCTCGTGCGCGCCCAGGCGCAGATGGCTTCCGCGCGCCAGGACTTCGCCAATTCCCAGGGCTTCGAGCTGCAGCAGGAGCTGGTGCTGAAAAGCGTCCTGACGAAGCGCGGCACCGAAGATCCGCTGGTGCGGGACGCGCGCATCGTGCCTACCACAGAGATCGACATCCCGGCTCATGATGACGTTCAGCCGATCCAGGATCTGATCGCTGCTGCATACAAGAATCGCCCGGAATTGGAGGAAGGGCAGCTCCAGCTTGCCAACTCGGAGATCGGGGTCAACGCCTCGCGCAATGCCCTGCTGCCGGAGGTCGACTTCGTGGCTTCTGCTCAGAACAATGGCCTCGGCGGGCAATGGAACTCGCTAACGGCGCAGGGAGCGACGTTTCTGGACTCGTCGTTTATTGGGGGGATCGGCAACTCGTTGGCTCAGGTTTTTCGACATGATTATCCTGCTTACGGGGTCGGCATCCAGCTGAACTTGCCGCTTCACAACCATGTTGCCGAGGCCGACTACGCGCGCGATCAGATCCAGTTGCGCCAGACCCAGGTCCGCTTCCAACAGCTCCAGAACCAGATCCGTCTCGAGGTGGAATCCGCGCTCATCGCGCTGCAACGATCCAGGTCGGCCTATGATGCCGCCACGGAAGCCCGGAAACTGCAAGAACAGTCGCTTCAGATTGAACTTGAGAAGTTCGACAGCGGCGTTTCCACTAACTTCCTGGTCCTACAGTATCAGAGCTTTCTGGCGCAGGCGCAGTCGACCGAAGTGGCAGCCAAGAGCAGCTACGTGAAGGCCAAGACTGCTCTTGAACGCGCCACCGGCATGACGCTCGAGAATCATCACATCTCGATGGATGACGCCATTCGCGGGGAAGTATCACGGCCTCCCGCTCCTATCGGGCGGAACGACAAGATCCCAGGGCCCCCGAAAGAGAATCGTTGAAATCAAGGTCGCACCGCTGATGGGCTGCTTGACTTGGACCGGTCATTGGCCTAAAAAGAAGGTGCCCAGGATCGCCAACGTAAGGAGCATGCGATGATATGGAAAAAATCCGAAACTGACGAGGCATCTGCTCAAGCGCAGTCTCCATCTCAGGGCCCGCCGGCGCCCTTGCCGCGCAGCGCTCCACAAGCGGTTAAAGAACATGCCCTGATCGGTCCCACGATTGAAATCAAGGGGAACCTCGGCGGGGATGAGGATCTTCTTGTGGAAGGACAAATCGAGGGGAAAATAGAGTTGCGTCAGCACAGCGTGACGATCGGCAAGAGCGGAAGAGTAAGAGCCGATATTCATGGCCGCACGATTGTGGTTCAGGGAGAGGTTCACGGCAATCTTTACGGCGAGGAACAGATTGTTCTTCGCCAGACGAGCACGGTGCGCGGCAATCTCCTGGCTCCCCGAGTCACTCTTGAGGACGGATCCAACTTCAAAGGCAGTATCGACATGACAGCGGGCAATGCAACGGCGACTCTTGTTTCCCAGGCTTCCGGCGTAAACGCCAAGGCCCCACAAAATTCCCAGCTCGAGAAGGCCGCGGATAAAATCTGATCGTATTTGGCGCGGCAGTCTGCACCGCAGCCGCTGCGGGGATGCGGATCGCCTCACCGGAAAGCGAATGACTCGACCGATAGTCCAGGACACTCCTCCTCAGCCGAGTGTGTACAAGTCGCTCGGGTTGAGCACTCTTCTGCGTTTCTTGCGGGATGACCGGAAGCACACCATTCTCGATCTTGGCCCCGCGCTCGGCGCGAATGTCGAGTTCTGGGCCCGCCACCAGTGCCGTCTCTACATCGAGGACTTTTACCGCGACTTCACGGCCAGGGCGGCCGAGGAGAACGAGGAAGAACCCAAAGGCGCGAATCTTGCGGATCTAATGCCATTTAACGATGAGACGAGCTTTGATATCGTTCTAACCTGGGATCTGTTTAATTATCTAAATCTGGCGCAACTTGAGAGTCTGGTCCGGCATGTGAGCCACTTCTGCAAACCTGGGGCCGCGCTTTTTGCGCTGATCTCGTCTCAGCCTGACATTCCTGACCAACCGACCGTCTTCCGTATTCTGGACACGGAAAGGATGGCTTATGAAACGCGCACGCAGACAACCAGGCCTTGTCCACGGCACCAGCCCAGAGAGCTCGCCAAGGCAATGGGATTATTCCAGGTGTCTAGCTCATTTCTGCTGCGCAACGGCATCCAGGAATATGTCTTCGTTCGTGGCTGATTCCACTTATGACAGGAGCCTCCTGGGAGCGCGGGCGTCAATGGCATTCGCTTTGTTCCTGGGCGCGGGTTCAATTTCAGGAAGACGACGAAAATGGTTATAAAGAAAGGCGTTAAGGGGATGAAATGAAATGGAGTCACTTTTTTCTTGACTTTCTACTTGCCTTCTTGCAAAGTACGCTTGATGGCAACCATTGAGACCTTATCCTGCACCACAATCAGCGGGCGGAAGTTCACCCGAAGACAGCTTCAGCAGGTCCAAGAAACGGTTTTGATGTTTCCGAACCTGAGCCGCAAGGAATTAGCACTCACCATCTGTGAACATCTCAATTGGGAAAATCCCGCCGGCAAGCTCAAGGTCAACTCGTGTCTGACGCTCTTGGAACATCTAGAGAATTTGGGCATTGTCACCCTTCCAGAGAAAAGGAAGACGGAGAAACCCGTTTACCGTGTACCTGCTTTTTCAAAACCTCCGGATGATTCTCCGATCGAAGGAACTCTTGAGGAGATC
>Ga0182021_10006816_pt1 | contig 13556 bp, 12 predicted proteins | sample 612E3MmetaG_FD_120493 | JGI IMG/M metagenome (GOLD analysis project Ga0182021, IMG submission 120493) | Permafrost microbial communities from Stordalen Mire, Sweden - 612E3M metaG (Illumina Assembly) | ecosystem: Environmental > Terrestrial > Soil > Wetlands > Permafrost | place: Sweden...
ATAAACAGACTCGCTTGGTAAATACATTAATGCGAAATCCATGGTTCCCTCTGCCGGAATAATGTATTTCCTCGAAATTGCATCTATATGTTTTTTCACGTCTTTTATAAACTCTTTTTCATATGTGTCTTTTTCCTGTTTTTCCGTTGCTTTTACCATTTTTTGAAAATTTTTCATTGGAAACTTGGAGTCTATTGGTAAAATTCCCGCGTCTGTTTTTATAGCAGCATCTACTTTTTCTCCGGATTTAAATTCGTATTGAAGAAAAAAGCTGTTCTTGGGAAACATTTGGGAAATTAAATCTTTCAAGACCTGTTCGCCTATATTACCCCTTAATTTTGGACTTTTTAAGAAATCTTGTAATTCCCGCATGCTTCTTCCAATCTCGCTCATTTGTCCTACTTCTTTTTCAACATCTTTGATAACTCTTGCGGCATTATCCAATCGCTCATTTAATTGCTTAGAGTTTTCTTGCAGCGTTTTAACCATGTTGTTGGAGGACGTATTAACAGAAGACTGCATTGTTTTTAACCATTCCAAAAGTGCTTCATCGGTTTTATTTTTGTTGAGTCCGGAAAGCTTCCTGTTAAAAAAGTAAATTAGAATTATAAATCCTAGGATTACTACGGCTATAAAAATGAAGAATTCATTAGGCATAGGTATATTTTACCATTTTTAATCAAAATAAAGTTCTGGATTTGCAGTTATCTTTTCCCAGGGCGTCTTTTCATAATTAAAAAATCCGGCAGCACAAATCATGGCGCCGTTATCGGTACATAAATGTTTAGGCGGTATAAAAAGCTTTATATCTGGATTATTTTTCTTGATGTAATTTTCGAAGTATTTCTTTAAAGTTTGGTTGGCTGCGACACCACCGCCCAGGACTATTGATTTTGCTTTAAATTTTTTCGTAGCAGTCATCGTTTTTTTAATCAGTACATCAAATATTGCATTTTGAAGGGAGTAACAAATATTTTTTACTACTTCTTTATTTAATCCATTATCTTTTTGTTTTCTTTCGACTTGCCTTAGTACTGCAGTTTTTAAACCGGAGAAGGAAAAATCAAAATCGTTTGAATCAATTAGGGGGCGGGGAAAATTAAAAATATCTTTAGTTACCCCGGTCGCCATCTTCTCAATTTGAGGACCCCCTGGATAGGTAAGCCCCAAGAGTCTGCCTGTTTTATCAAAAGCTTCGCCTGCTGCATCGTCCCTTGTGCCGCCAAGCCATTTGATATCGCCATGATTTTTTATTAATACTAAATCCGTATGTCCACCTGAAACAATTAGAGCAACAACCGGAAATTCAATTTGATTATCGTTTTCCTGTTTAATCCAATTCGCGTATATATGTCCAAAAAGATGATTCACGCTAATAAGTGGTTTTTTCCAGGCGTAAGCAATTGCCCTTGCTGTTTCAACCCCGACAAGAAGCGAGCCGATTAACCCGGGGCCGATTGTTACTGCAATTGCGTCTATTTCTTCTCTTGCGTTGCTTAGATTTTTAAAAGCTTTTTCTATTGCTGGTATAATATATTTAACTTGTTCTCTTGCCGCAATCTCAGGAATTATCCCGCCTGTTTTTGCATGCAGGGATAAGGAAGAGGCAACAACATTTGCTAAAACTTCTACTTTCCCGTTTTTTTTATCTGCCCTGATTATTCCTACTGACGTTTCGTCGCAGCTGGTTTCGATTCCAAGTATTATCATTAATAATTAATTTTAACTAAATCTCCCTTTTTAAAATTATATTGATTAGATAATCCTGCATTTGTCTCCAAAACCATATCTGTTTTTTCTTCAGATGTAACGGTTGGTAATATTTCTTCTGCAGATTTGGGAGGGGGCAAAGATTTAAAAATTTCTACAATTTTTCCCTGTCTAATATAGATTATGTCAAGCGGAAATGCCATGCCTTTCATCCAAAAATAACGATAATCAGGGGTATTAAAAGGAAAAATCATTCCCCTGTCTTTTGGCATGGATTTGTATATAGCAAGTCCTTTTTCTTTCTCTTGTTGGGTTTTTGCAACATCAACATAAAATTTTTTACTGTCAATAATTACGTATGCTCCTTCTTTTAATAGGTGGGGAACAATTAAGATTGCAAGAAAAGCAAAAATTAAAAATAATAAAATTAAGGTTGTTTTCATCTGCCAAGTTTTTCGGCTATAATTTTGGAGAGTAAGGTTGTAGATTTATTTTGTATCCTGTTTGTTACATAAGAAACCTTAGCGTTTATTTTCTTTGCCTGCCTTTCGTTGTGGACTGCCTGCGGATCATTTTTTGTCGTTGCAATTATATTAGGTTTTAATTCATAAATTAAATTATCGTAGTCCTGATTGGTGTTCATGTCTTCTAGCAAAACAACGTAGTCTACTAAGGAAAGGGCTGCCAAAACTTCTGCGCGTTCCCTTTGCGGATTTATGGGTCTATTTTTACCCTTTAATTTCCTGACGGTATTATCGTTTTCAAGAAGTATGAAGAATACGTCGCCGCGTTTCTTAGCTTCTTGTAAAAATTTTATATGTCCTATATGAAGGATGTCGAAGCATCCTCCCGATACGACAATTGTTTTATTTTCCTCTTTAAGTTTTTTGGAAATTTTTACGGCATCTGTTAAATTTATTATTTTATTCACTCCTTGGTCCCCCTTAAATAAATCGCCTGCCATGGTTGATAGTTGGAGACAAACTTGTCGGAAATAATTGTTTTTCCATTTTTACTTACTGTTCTTGTAAAATAAACGTCCGCACCGCTTGCGGCAAAATCCGTTTGTTTTATTTGCCCTTTAGGAAGCGTTGGGTCGTCTTGGTAAACGTCCGGGGGCGCAGGTCTGATATTGGAAATAACTGGTTTTCCCATTGTAACTTGCCGGCCGTCTTTTGTTCCGTATAAATAAAAAGCAAGCGAAAGATTATCCAGGTCAACTTGACTTTGTATTAATATGTAATTCCCCGTATCGTTTTTAAATTTTAAATCAACAGTTGGTACAAATACCGTTGCGTCCAGTCCCGGAGGCGAATCCTCTTCGTAATATCCAACCCTGTATGCATGAGCATGTCTTTCTGTAATCGACAGGCCTGCGTTTAAAAGGGCCCTGAAAAAGGTCGTTGATACCTGACAGACCCCGCCCCCGTCGCCTAAAACGGTTTTTCCGTTTTGTATTACATACGCTTGTTTGTATCCCGTAAACGAAGAAACGTCTCCCAATGCGCTGTCAAAAGAGAAAGTTTCCCCAGGAGCAACCAAAACTCCGTTTAGCCTTGTTGCGGCTAAGTTTACGTTATAAATCCTACCGGGTATGGAATGGTAGAAAAGCGAATGTCCTTCCCCGATTAGTTCTTTTATACCAAGGTTGTTTGCTTTATCCGTCGTAATACTTGGTTCAATAATTCTTATTGGAATAGGGATTATTACGACTTCAGGTATTTGCAGAGAAGTTATATTAAGAGCGTTTTCAAGGAGTCTGCTGTTTAATAAGTCCATGTCTATTTCCTGCCCGTTGCTTGAAGGGGTAAACGTTGTCACCCTATTGTTTTCAAATTTAAATACTGCATCAACAGGCTTTTTTTCTATCTGTAAAGAAAGCGGGGCAACAAGAGCTGCCAACGCGTTTTGATTATATGTGTAAGTTGCCGGTAGACGAATGCCATTAGTATAGGCTTGAATAATTAAGCTAACATCGGAAATAATATTGCCGGACCTTCCTATGCTATATGCCTGATCAGCTGCTAGATTTTCATCGTAGCCAAAGTTTATTTGTTTTGCAGAAACAGTTGCTATTCCGTAATCGCTTCCTAAAACAAAATTAGTATCCCTAACCAAATAATTTTTATATGAAAAAAAGTCTCTTACGTCTTGTTGTGTTTTTCCGCCGAAACTAATACCGTTAACATAAACACCTGGGAATATTTTATTTTGGTATATTTTTTGATAAGCAAAATAACCAAAACTTGAAATAAAAGCAAAAGAAAGAGTTGCGCCTACTAAAAACCAAAAAGTAATTCTTGAAGCGTGTAGGATGTGTTTTGAGTACGCATGCTTAAATCTTAATAAGCCCTTTGATATTTTGCTCTTCATTTGATTATACTTTATATTAGGTATTATACTATAAAGTAGCTATGAACAATGATCAGGAAGTATTTCAAAGTCCAATATCACAAAAAGCCCAAGCAGCCCAGCAGCCGGTAGCACCTGTTGTTCAAACACCCACTCAGCCAACTGCGTCACAAGGTCCTCAAGGAGCAACTTCTTTTTACCGCTCAGACAAAAATCAACCCTCTAAGGCTAAAAAAATATTGACTATATTCCTGGGATTTTTTGCCGTAGTTTTAATCATCGCCGTTATATTGTTTGTAATTATTCCAGGTTTTACAAAAAACGCTGGAGCAGGAAAAGTTACGCTTACATATTGGGGTCTTTGGGAAGATAGCAAGACAATGCAGGGAATTATCTCGCAGTTTGAAGCTCAAAATCCCAATATAAAAATTGATTATTCTCAACAGACTATAAAGCAATATAGAGAAAGACTTACAACAAGAATAAATAATGGTACAGGACCTGATATTTTTAGATTTCATAACACCTGGTATCCAATGTTTTCGAGTATTTTACTTCCTCTGCCAAGCGACATAATTTCTAAGGCCGATTTTTCAAAAAACTTTTATCCCGTTGCCCAAAAAGACTTAATAAGAAATGGGGCAATTTATGGAATACCTCTGGAAATAGATACTCTCGCCCTTTTTATAAATACCGATCTTCTTTCGTCCGCCGGTTTAACTCCGCCAACAACTTGGAATGATTTTATAAACGATGCAAGGGCAATGACTGTGAAAGATGAAAATAAGAAAATAAAAACAGCAGGTGCTGCTATGGGAGCGTACGACAACGTAACGCATGCTCCGGATATTATTTCTCTGCTTTTTTTGCAAAACGGGGTAGACATGACAAATCTAAAAGCTTCTTCGGATAAGGTTAATGGCGCTTTTACCTTCTATGCCTCTTTTACAAATGATGTAAATAATGTATGGGATTCTACTCTTGATCCTTCTATTCTTTCCTTTTCCAAAGGAAATCTTGCCATGTATTTTGGGTATTCGTGGGACTTTTTTACAATTAAACAATACAACAAAAATCTTTCTTTTGAAATCGTTCCGGTTCCTCAGCTCCCCGATAAAAACGTTACGATGGCAAGTTATTGGGCGGAAGGGGTTTCGGTAAAAAGTCCGCATCAAAAAGAAGCGCTTCTTTTTATGAAGTTTTTGGCTCAAAAAGAAACTGAAACAAGACTATATTCCGATGCAACAAAAGAAAGGGCATTTGGCGAGCCATATGCCAGGGTTGATCTTGCAAGTACGTTAAGAGACAACAAAAACATTTATCCGTTTGTATATCAGGCGCAAAATGCGTCGTCGTCTTTATTTGTTGACAGCACATTCGATAATGGCTTAAACCAGCAGCTTGATACATATCTTGGCAATGTGGTAAATGCAGTTGAGGGTTATAGTTCAGTCGACAGCGCTTCTGACCCATTCTATAAAGGAGTATCGCAGGTTTTACTAAAATATGGTCAACAGTAGAGATGCAATTATAAAAACGCTGCTCTACGCCGACATTTTTGACTTCCCCCTAAACAAACAGGAAGTTTTTGAATATCTTATCTCAGACAAAAAGATTGACAAGAACATAATATTCAAAAATTTGGAAATCATTAAATCCCCAATTAAATTCCATAAAGATTACTATTTTATCCTAGGAAGACAAAATATTATAGATAAAAGAATAGAAAGAAAAAAAATAAGTATAAAAAAGTATAAAAAAGCAATAGACATTTTATCTAAATTGAAAATAATTCCTTCGGTTAAGCTAATTGGAATAAGCGGAGGTCTTTCAATGAGAAACGCACACACAGATGACGACATAGACATTTTCGTAATAACAGAAAAAAAACTAATCTGGACGACAAGATTTATATTAATTGTCTTTTTAAAGTTTTTCCATGTTTATAGATCCAAAAATAGCAAAAATGTTTCAAACAAGATTTGTCTCAATCTGATTTTGGAAAAAAGTTCAATGGAAATGCCGAGCAAAGATATTTATACGGCTCATGAGGTAATTCAGCTTGTCCCCGTTTTTGATAGAGACAATACCTACAAAGATTTTATTAACGCTAACATCTGGGTTAAGAATTTTTTACCTAACGCCAATTTAAATAGAAAACCCTATTTAGTTTTGAGGCAGAGTAAAATTCAAGAAAAAATTATTGTTTTAATTTTAAAGCTTGTTTTTTTAGAAAAAATATTAAAGTTTTTGCAGTTTGAGTTTATGAAAAGAAGCATAACCAAAGAGATAATAAAAGAAGGATTTTTGGGATTTCACCCGTTTGATTACAGAAAATATGTCTTAAGAAATTATGTCAAGAAGCTTAAGGAATTTGGTATAAAACAATAGCAAACTAGATAAAACATAAATGCAATTTGGCCTTGAATCATGTACTAGAGGTTATTGACAAACGTATTTACATACTATATCATTCTTAAGACAATTTAATACGCTTTTATTTTGATAATTCCCTCTATAATATCTTGGAGGGATTTTCTTTTAAATAGGAATAATATTATGGACAGTAAAAAAATATATCTCACAAAAGAAGGTTTAGATGATCTTAAAAAAGAATACGAAAACCTGACTAAAACTAAACGGCCCGATATTTTAAATCGTGTTTCTCAAGCAAGAAGCATGGGAGATTTATCTGAAAATGCAGAATATGTTGCAGCGCGCGAAGAGCTATCTTTTATAGACGGAAGAATAGACGAGTTGGAAGAACTTGTTAAACAGGCGGTTCTAATTCAGGAAACTCATAGCAAGGGGAATCACGTTGTAAAACTTGGTTCAACAGTAACCGTTAATATTAAGGGCAAAAAAGAAAATTTTACCGTTGTAGGTGAGTGGGAAGCGGATCCTAAAGATAAGAAAATCTCCCATGAGTCTCCTCTTGGCAAGGCATTGCTTGGTAAAAAAGTCGGAGAAAAAATAGAAGTAGAAGCGCCTGCAGGAAATGTTATTTACACAATCGTTTCCGTAAGTTAAACTATAAAAAGAGTTACCCTCCTAAATTTATGGCAGAAACAATGCTCGCTGTAGTTAAAGAAAAAAAGGCTTCAGGCGTAACACTTAAAAACATTCCTATTCCAAAACCTCAAGCCGGAGAACTCCTTGTTAAGGTAAAACTTGCTTCAATTTGCGGAACAGACATAAATATTTATGATTGGACGCCTTGGGCTAAGAGTCATATAAATCCACCCATTATTATCGGTCATGAAATCGTTGGCGAAGTTTTAGAGATTAACGGAGACAATCCAGAAGGAATCAAAATTGGTGACTTGGTTTCTTCGGAAACTCATATTTTTTGCGGAAAATGCTATCAGTGCAAAATAGGCAACAAACATATTTGCGAAAATATGCAACTTTTTGGAATAGGAAGAAATGGTGGATTCGCACAGTACGCTACCATTCCAATAAGAACATCATGGAAAAACGATAAATCAATTCCCCTTGAGGCAATGAGCTCACAAGAGCCTTTGGGAAACGCGGTTCATGTAGTTACAAAAGCTGAAGTTACGGACAAAATAGTTTTAGTCACAGGACTTGGTCCAACGGGTCTTTGCGCTGTTGCTGCTGCAAAAGCATATGGAGCTAAAAAAGTAATAGCAATAAACAGAGGCAAATACAGAAGGGAATTGGGTAAAAAAATGGGCGCTGATGAGATTTACGATAAGCTTCCTGAAAAATACATAAATCAGATGGACATAGTTTTAGAAATGTCCGGGAATGAAGACGCAATTAATACCGCTTTTGAAGCAGCAAGAATTGCAGGGACTGTTATAGTTTTTGGAATTCCTAAAAAAGACATTACGCTAAATTTTGGGAAATATTTTATCGATAAAGAACTGACAGTAAAAGGAGTTTTTGGAAGAAGAATTTGGGACACTTGGTATCAGGTTTCCAGTCTTTTAAAAAGTGGTAAAGTAGACTTAACAAAAATGATAACCCACACGTTTCCGCTCAAAGATTTTGAAAAAGCAATGGAAGTGATGAAATCCGGTGAATGCGGTAAGATAATATTAGTACCATGAACAAAGACGATTTTTATAAAAAATTAGAACAGGACTTAAAAAATTCAAAGCCTGCAAGAATTATCGAATCGGGTGAAGGCGCATACTTAACAATTGACGGCAAAAAAAAGTTAAATTTTTGCTCCAGCCACTACTTGGGTTTATCGGTAGATCCGCGTTTGGCAAAAGCCGTAAAACAGGCTGTAGATAAATATGGAACCGGAACCGGTTATAGAACACTTGCCGGAAACCACATTTTGCATGTTGAGTTAGAGAACGCATTGGCCCGTTTTAAGCATGCAGAGGCTGCTGTTATTTTTCAGGGCGGATACATGGCAAATTGTGCCGCAATTCAAACAATAATAGGAAAAGAGGATATTGTAATTTCCGATGAATTAAACCATGCGTCAATTATTGATGCCGTAAGGCTCTCGGGTGTTAAAAATAAATTTATTTATAAACATCTTGACATAGTTGATTTGGAGCAAAAAATTAAAGACGCAACAAAGCTTTCCAAAACTCCAAAATCAGACGGTGAGTCCCCGGTTATCTTAATTATTACGGACGGGGTTTTTTCTATGGATGGCGATTTAGCCCCACTTCCGGAAATTGTTGCTTTAGCGAAAAAATATAATGTTCTTACAATGGTGGACGACGCGCATGGAGAAGGGGTTTTGGGGAAAAATGGCCAAGGTATCGTTGACCATTTTGGTCTCCACGGACAAGTTGACATAGAAGTCGGAACCTTATCGAAAGCGTTCTCTGTAATGGGAGGATTTATTACAGGTAAAAAAACCCTCATTGATTTTTACAAACAAAAAGCAAGACAGTATTTATTCTCTAATGCATTAACAATTCCGGATACAGCCGCAATACTTGAGGGAGTAAAAATTCTTGAAGAATCAGACCTTTTGGTAAAAAAACTTTGGGATAATGCAAAATATTTAAAAGAAAAGTTTGCAAAACTTGGTTTTGAAACCGGGAGTAGCAAGACGCCAATAACTCCAGTTATGCTTCCGGAAGAAGAATTGGCTAAAAATTTTAGCGCAAAACTTTTTGAAGAAGATGTGTTTGCAACGCCGATTGTTTTTCCAATGGTTGCGAAGGGAAAAGCAAGGATTAGGGTAATTCCATCAGCAGCGCACAGCAAACAAGATTTAGATTTTGGATTAAGAGCTTTTGAAAAAATCGGAAAAGAACTTGGTGTAATAAAATAAATCTTCACATTTACTTCAAAAACTGTATAATTAGCTTATGTTTTGGGCTGACTTAGTCGCCGAAGAAATTATTAAATCCGGAAATTATAAGCCTTACTGGGTAGACGATATGAAAACTCCTTCGGGCAGGGTTCATGTAGGTGCCCTTCGTGGAGTTGTTGTTCATGATTTGGTTTACAAAGCGCTAAAAGATAAGGGAGTCGATGTAAAATATACCTATGTTTTTGAAGACCACGACCCTATGGACGATATTCCTTCATATCTACCAAAAGAAAAATACGAAAAATATTTGGGAATGCCTCTTTTTAAAATTCCGTCTCCTGAGAAAAAATATAACTATGCTCAGTACTATGCCTTAGAATTTCAAAAAGTTTTCAATGCAATAGGATGCGAGCCGGAAATTATCTGGACCAAAGATTTATACACTTCGGGAAGAATGAATCCGGTTATAAAAGAAGTTTTAGATAAAGCAGAAGAGGTTAGAAAAATTTACCAGGAAATGTACAAAAAAGATTTGCCGGACAATTGGTATCCGTTTCAGCTTTATTGTCCAAAGTGTCAAAAGGTTTCAACGACTCAGGTTACAAATTGGGATGGCGAGAATGTAACCTATGAATGCGTTGTAGACAAGGTTAAATTTACAAAAGGTTGTGGAGCCAAAGGAAAGGCTTCACCTTTTAGTAATGAAAAAGGAATTGTTGGAAAACTTTCCTGGAAAGTAGATTGGCCTGCAAAATGGAAAGTAATAGGAATAACTATTGAAGGGGCGGGTAAGGATCACATGTCTGCAGGAGGCTCTCATGATGTAGCAGAGCTTATATGTAAAAGGGTAATAAATTATCCGGTACCTTATCCGATTGCATACGAGTGGTTGCTTATCGGCGGAAGAAAGATGTCATCATCTAGGGGTGTTGGAGTCAGCGCTCATGAAATGTTAGATATTTTACCCCTTGAACTCATCAGATTTTTAATGGTAAGAATAAAAGTTAATACCCAAATAAATTTTGATCCTTCGGAAAAAGATACAATCCCAAATCTTTTTGATGATTACCAAAAAGCTGCGGACGCATATTTTGATAAATCCAACGATGATTTGGCAAGGATTTTTGAGTTATCCCAAGTTAGTGGCAAGATTAACAGGCCTCCAAAAATTAGATTTTCGGTTCTCTCACAATGGGTGCAAATGCCCAATATGGAAGAAGAAATCAAGAAAGAAGGACTTGGGGATTGGGCAAGATATGCAAAAAATTGGATAGAGAATTATGCTCCGGAAAGCGAAAAATTTACTGTTCAAAAACAATTGCCTTCTCAAGCAAGTAATTTATCAAAAGAACAAAGGGAATTGCTTAAAAAAATTGCCGGAGAGCTTGATGGGAAATGGATAGGCGAAGATTTTCAAACCAGGATTTACAGTATCGGAAAAGAATTAGGGCTAAGCGGAAAAGAAACTTTTGCAGCTATTTATATTTCATTAATCGGAAAAGATTACGGTCCAAAAGCAGCCTGGCTTATTTTATCTCAGGAAAAAGAGTTTATTAAAAAAAGATTTGAAGAAGCCTCAAAACAATGACTAAATTAACATTTGTTACCAGCAATAAGGCAAAAGCCACGGATACTCAAAAAATATTAGGATTCCCAATAATTATCCAAGAGGCAGAGCTGGATGAAATTCAAGAGCTCGATTTAGAGAAAGTTGCTACGCATAAAGTATTGCAAGCTTACGATAAATTTAAAGTTCCTGTTTTTATAGATGATGTTGGTTTTTATATAAAAGTTTGGAATAATTTTCCCGGGCCTTTTATCAAATGGATTCTTAAAGCCGGTGGAGGTAATGCGAGTCTTATTTTAAAAATGCTTGAGGGAGTAAAGCAAAGAGAAGCAACCGCAAAATTAGCAGTTGCTTATCACGATGGGAAAAAAATTCACATTTTTTTAGGAGAAATAAAAGGGACAGTAGCAAACAGAATTAGAGCGGGAAATAATTTTGGTTTTGGATGGGACTCGATTTTTATCCCTGATGGTTTTGATAAGACTTTTGGAGAAATGACTTTTGAAGAAAAAAACAGCATTTCACACAGAAGAAAAGCATTAGATAAATTTAAAAACTATTTAGATAGTAAAAAAAGCAAAACTACGATATAATTCTTAATAATTATGCTTGATATAAAAATAATTCGCGAAAATCCGGAAAAAGTTCAAAAAGCCGCCAAAGATAAGAGTATGGATGTTGATGTGAAACATATTTTAGAGATTGATGATAAATTCAGAGAATTATCTCAAAAAGTTCAAACGCTCCGTGAAGAAAGAAATATACATGCAAATGCCATTAAAGGCGAACCAACCGACGAGCAGCTTAAAAAAGGAAAAGAATTAAAAGAGAATCTTGAAACAAAAGAACATGCTTTAACGGCGGTTGGGGGAGAACTTAATGAATGGTTACTTAAAATTCCAAATCCCGCAAAAGACGATGTAAAGGTGGGAAAAAACGATACAGAAAATGAAGTTTTAAGAAAAGTTGGTAAGCCAACCAAATTTAGCTTTAAACCAAAAGACCATTTGGATTTAGGGGAAAAGCTAGACATCATTGATGTCGTCAGAGCCTCTAAAATATCAGGAGCAAGATTTTATTTCCTAAAAAATGAGGCTGCACTTTTAGAATTTGCTCTAAGAGAGTTAGCATTCGAATTATTAATTAAAGAAGGATTTATTCCGGTAATACCTCCCGTAATGGTTAAAACCGAGATTATGAAAGGTTTGGGGTACATGGAAAACGGTGGAGATGACGATATGTATATTTTTGAAAAAGACGATTTAGTTTTGGTGGGTACTTCAGAGCAATCAATAGTTGCGATGCATAAAGACGAAGTTTTAAGCTCAAAGGATTTGCCAAAAAGGTACGTCGGGTTTTCCACATGCTTTAGGAGAGAAGCCGGAAGTTATGGTAAGGATACCAGAGGGATTTTAAGAGCGCATCAGTTTGACAAAGTTGAAATGGTTTCGTTTGTTAGGCAGGGTGAGGATGATAAGGAGCATGAATATCTTTTGTCGCTGGAAGAAAAATTATTGCAAGCGCTAAATTTGCCGTATCAGGTTGTGAAAATGTGTACGGGAGATTTAGGTTTCCCTGCTGCAAGAAAATACGATTTGGAAGCTTGGATACCTTCGGAAGGAAAGTATAGGGAAGTTACATCTACGTCTACCACAACGGATTTTCAGGCTAGAAGACTGAACGTAAAGTATCAAGAAGGAAACGAGAGAAACTTTGTTAACATTTTAAACGGTACTGCTTTTTCGACAAGACCGATAATTGCGATTTTAGAAAACTATCAAACGCAGGACGGATCAATAAATATTCCCGAAGTTTTGCAAAAATATATAGGAAAAAAGGTAATAAAATAACAAAATACAGCCTCGATAATTTTTGTTTCCGAATCAATCTAAACGACTAATTTTGAAGCAAGTAAAAATCCTTGACAATATAAATAAAATAATAGATTATAAGAATAATTACTGCTCATCTTTATTAATTTGAACCTGAGCGAATTTATAAGGAGGTGATTTACCCATGGCAAAGAAAAAGAAGAAGAAGAAATAGTTGGTAAGCTATTTGGAGCATTACCAATTATTACCAATTGATCAATTGGTCCCCTCATCATTTTTGGTGAGGGGTTTTTTTTGAAGCTAATCTATGTTAAGATTATAAAGTATGCTTAATGTTTTCGGGAAGTTTTTTGATTCAAACGAAAAGGAAATAAATAGACTAAGACCTATAATTGAAAAAATAAATTCGTTGGAAGATAAAACAAAACAATTAAAAGATTCAGATTTTTCCAAAAAAACAAAGGAATTTAAGGAAAGATTGGAAGATGGTGAGCCCTTGGAAAGCATTCTTCCCGAGGCATTCGCTTTGGTTAGGGAAGCATCCCGTAGGACAACAGGGCTTAGGCATTTTGATGTTCAACTAATGGCATCGGTTGTCTTGTTTGAGGGAAAAATTGCCGAACAAAAAACAGGAGAAGGAAAAACATTATCCGCAACGCCTGCCTTATACCTGCATGCATTAACCAATAAAAATGTTCATTTGGTAACGGTAAACGATTATCTTGCAAGAAGAGATGCGGGGTGGATGGGTCCAATTTTTAACCTTTTGGGGTTAAGTGTCGCCTCGATTATAAGCGAAGAGTCTTTTGTTTACGACCAAAGTTTTATTAATAATGACGTG
>Ga0182021_10006818_pt1 | contig 13555 bp, 8 predicted proteins | sample 612E3MmetaG_FD_120493 | JGI IMG/M metagenome (GOLD analysis project Ga0182021, IMG submission 120493) | Permafrost microbial communities from Stordalen Mire, Sweden - 612E3M metaG (Illumina Assembly) | ecosystem: Environmental > Terrestrial > Soil > Wetlands > Permafrost | place: Sweden...
AGCGCCATAAGTCCCGAAAGTGCTGCAGCGTCATTCCGCGCACCGCTGTAGACTTCCAGCCCGTTACCCGGATATATCACAAGATGGTTCGCAGAATCGAGTTCCGAACCCCTTGTCTTCATGTTTTGTTTGCGATAGAATTGATCATAGAAGTGAAGTATATTGCCGGCAACCGGTATATACTTTTGAATGTCGCTTGCGTTATACCGCCAGGTTTCCAGCATCATTAAAGCGAACTCCATACACGATGTCCAGTGGTATTGAAGGCATTCGGGTGTACAGGTACCATCCTTTCTTGCCAAACGAACTGTCATTCCGAAAACATCAATATCTTCAGGAAAGACAGCTCCGGTAACATCCCAGAAATGTTTAGCCCAGGCGCGTTCCAGTGGCAGACGCATGGAATAAAAATTCAGTGCGACATGTAATAGATCCTCATCACCTGTTTTCAGAAGTGGCCAATAGACAAGACGCTGGTTCTGAGCTGTGAATCCCGCTTCCCCCCATTGACGCTGGTCAGGATTCGCTTCAAAAAGGAACGCACCGCCACAAAAAAGCGTAGGCATCCGGCCGGAGCGGTTGCTTGCCAGCATGGCCCGAAAGAGCTGGTAGTTTCTTCCAGTCTGCCATGCCGGATCATTAGCTGATTGCCCGGCGTTGATAATGATGTGGCTACGATTCCAGAAGCTCTTCCACCAATCTGCTGTCCTGTCACGATCCTTACCGGTAGTCTTACGCGTATCAGCTTCCAGAGTTGAAACTGCCTGTTCCCATTCCTTTATGCCAGGATCCTGTTCGATACGCAAAGTGGCCTGGAGATCAAATTTATTAATAGCACCTTTAGTCCTGAGCCGCCAGCCAAGAAATTTCTGACCTTCATTCTCGCCTGTGGTCTGAATGTCTGCTACCATTCCGGTACCGGATAAACGTCCTCCGAACGTAAGATTCCTGATTGGGTCCGGGACTGATGACTCAATATCTTGTATGCCCTGTCGTAAAATGGATGCGGATCGTGCATGAGAAGGTCCCTCGTTCCGATAGCTCCATAAAACGGAGTTGCCATCGAATCGCCCTTCGCCCCTCCATGTCTCAACCTGTACTGTCGCATTTACAGGTCTGGAGGCGTCACCTTCGATATGAACTACTGGTCGGAATGCATCCACCCAAATCAGCAAACGTACCCTGGTGCCATCCTCAGCTTCGCCGCTTACCCGGATACTATTGGTGACCAGTACCAGCTCCTGCCGGAGTTTGCCGGAAAACGGATTTGGTGATATTTTAATTCGCACCCTGTTCAACTTGACATTAGCAACTTTCCCCGGCACATCTCCGTCTATCCAACTGTCGGATGAACCAATATAGAAGAGTAGTTCGTCTTTAGTGGTCCAAACATTAAGTGAGATATTTCCTCCCCCAATAGGCATTGAATTTACAGACTTGTTCCCGGGGGTAGTCCATACAATATTGTACGGGCTTAGCCAGGAAAGTTCATCTGCCTTCGGTAAAGCAGGAGGCAGACTGAAAATATTACCTGAAACAATCGAAATGAAAGAAATACAGAAAGTAAATATTATAAATCTTTTCATTGAAGCATTTTTGTGTAAATTAGTACATAATTTTAAAACTAAATACACATGAGGTCAAAAAAACTAATTATAGCAACAACTGCGGTTTTGCAGCTTCTTAGTCCATGGAAAACGCTTTCAAATTTATTAATTATTAAAGAGAAAATATATGTTGCATGACCCGGGTAGTTATACACCGCCATTTATAACAGAGGAGATCAGGTTAACCGACCATGAGAAAACTGTTTTGCGTAAGCTGGCATTTGAAATTTCAAAAATTGCCGCAATGCCAGTTCATAAGGAGAAGAGCCGCTTATGGACATCGTTGAATGATTTAAAATCGGTACGTCCGATGGTCTGGATCAATGAAATACCCTGGCACCAGATGAATGTCAACGATGAATTGACAATCCTGACAACCAATCCATGGGCAAGAGAATTGGAACAAAAGTTAAGAAGGACCATTTATCAATGGAATCATATGCCCGGGGATATGGTTGTAAATAATTTTCTTGAATGTCCGCTTGCTATCCACAGTACCGATTTTGGCATTATTGAAAATGTTGATATCGTTAAAACGGACATTAACAGCGATATATATTCCCGTCATTTCAAAATCCAGATTAAAGAACCCGAGGATATTGAAAAAATTAAAATGCCCAAGGTTACACACTATGAAAAAACGACAGCGGTTGTATATGAAACCATGGTTGATCTGTTTAAAGATATCATGCCCGTAAAGAAGGTTGGTCAGACTCACATCTGGTTCACGCCCTGGGATTATTTAATCCGCTGGTGGGGTATTGAAGAGGCAATGCTTGATCTGCTGATGAGACCAGAAATGGTGCATGCTGCAGTAGAGCGAATGGTTGATGCGTGGATAACCGAGCTGGACCAATTTGTTGAAATGAATCTGTTATCTCTGGACAATGACAATACACGGATAGGCTCAGGAGGTTATGGATATATCAGTACGTTACCTGGTAATAACTATGATCCCACCAGCGTAAAACCATACAATATGTGGGGATGTTCAAATGCGCAGATCTTCACCCAGGTTTCTTCCGAAATGCATTGGGAATTTGCACTTAAACATGAAATGCGATGGCTTGAAAAATGGGGCATGACATATTATGGATGCTGTGAACCTCTGGATAACAAAATAGAAATTCTAAATAAGATTACCAATCTCAGAAAGATCTCCGTCAGTCCATGGGCAAACTTAGATAAAATTGTTCGGGAAGTCGGTGATAAATATGTTCTCAGTATTAAACCGAGTCCGGCGATATTTGCATCAGATAAATTTGATTCTGAAAGTGCGAGAGCATCTCTTGAAACTGTGATAAAAAAGACCAGGGGTGTTTGTCATGTGGAATTTATCATGAAAGATGTTTCCACAGTCAGTTATCATCCCGAATGGCTTTGGGAATGGTCGAAGATTGCAATGGATCTGGTTGAAAAAAACGGGTAACAATTTCTTATTCAATCCTTTTGATATACAACCACATCTTTTGATCTGGATTCGGGGGTGACCTTCAACAGGGTGATTTTTCCATGTTTCAAAGTACATTCCACAATAGTATTTTTTGGGGCATTGAGCTTGAAATCTACATCCCACTCTTTTGGCCAGGCGGGAAATATTATGATCTGATCCCCGATGGTTTGCATGAGCATCTCCTGAAGGCCGATCATGCCTGAACCACCCCAGTTATGATCTGGTACCCAATCGTGTCCGGGGCCCCAGAATGTGGGGTAACGGCGTTCACTATCCCTGAGTTTTCTGATGTTATACTCTGCAGCTTCTTTTGTCATACCCATACGGGCGAAAAATATACCATCCTGGTGCCAGCTTATAACTTTGCCTTTCCTGAATGCAGGGGCAGCCATATAGGTGTTCTTGAATATTTGGATTTCATCATCATCTATTTTGAACCGGTTGAATGGAAACAACGGATAAAACTGAGGAAGCTCCTGGTTACTCTCTTTTAACCACTCCTTGGCAGGGTTTAATATTGTTCTTCCGTCGATCTCTTTAAATGTGAATTCGGGAATTCTCTTTAAAAATCCTTTGTAATATTCTTTTTCAGAGGCAGATACATATTTTTCGTCTAAAGTCAGCATACTTTCCAGACAGGCAGTAAGACCTGCAATAATATCAGCGGGATTTTTTGCTCCCCTGTAAGATTCGCAGGATGTTGATGGGTAGATCACTAATTTGCCATTTTCATCAAGTGTCTTGCCGTTACGCATTTTCTGGCGCAACTGATAATGCTGATCGAAAAAGATCAATGATGACCTGATAAATGGCATGTATTTAGAAATGTCAGCACCAGTGAACCGGTTATATTCCAAAATCATGTAAGCATGTTCAAGTTGCGACTCCCAGTGATATGCTATTGAAGGATTTGCCATCTCACCAGCTTCAACTGGTACGTCGTATCCGGCGAGACCATTTACAGAGGGATCTCCAAACGGGACTTCTTTCCCGCGTTTCCTGTGTGTTCCGTTTGTCCATCCCCATCCGGCACCCAATGCAATGCCAGGTACACTTGTATATTCACAGTAAACGGCACCCTCGTGGCCATAATGAGTTTTTACCCTGGCTGTTGCCCCCGGTAATCCTTTGCGGTAAAGTTCAAATTGCGGCAATATTGCATCAAAATCACCTGATTTTAGCATAGGCCAGTAAAGAAGCCTCTGATTCTGTGCAGTAAAAACATTGCCTCCCCAGGCCCTCCAGTCAGGATCATAGGGATCTTTTTCAGATACGAGTGACGGATCGAATATGAAATTACCTCCATTAAATTTTGACGGATACTCACCATATGCATTACAACCCAGCTGGTATCTGAAGAGTTGATAATTTCTGCCCATTTGCCAGACAGAATCTTTGGGATTAGTATTTTCCGGTGAAATCACAATAAAGCTTCTTTCCCAGAATTTATGCCACCAGTCAACGGTGGCTTCGAATTTACTTTTATTATTTATTTCAGCAGCATCAGCAATTTTGTTCAGTTGTGTTTTCCATTCATCAACTGTCTTCACCTGATCAATATGTGTGGCGACAAAGAGCCTGTGCTTTTCAGCAGCTTTTTTGCTTTTTATTGTCCAGGATTTATAAGAGGTAAGAATATATTTACCTGAACCGGTTTCTGCAGGAATGAAATCCTGACCAGATAAAATGCCTCCAAAAGTCCGGTTTTTGATATCATCAACTATCAAATCTTTGCTTCCCTCAAGACCCTGTTGCTTAATCAATAGATCAGGCATTAACTTATCCACGGGATTTCTATGATAAAACAGGATTCCTCTTCCGGTCTGCTCAATAATATCCCTGGTCTTGATAACCTTACCCGGATAGCCTTCAAGACTAAAACAACCAAAGCGCTCACTGTCCGGGAGTTCCCTGTCTTCAGTGCGCCAGCTTTCGTAAGCTGCAGCTACTTCAACAGGTTTATCTGTGTCTATATCAACATGTATAACAGGATTGCTGACCTCTGTCCAGACATTAATTTTTACCTGAGTTGAAGTTATTTTTCCTGAACCTTTAGCCTCTATTTTAATATAACCATCTTTCAAAATAAGTTCCTGGCGAAATAAAGAGTAATTCGTGAGGGGATTGGGGGTGAGTTTAATCCTGATCCTCCCCAGCTTAAGATACTCACCATTTTCACTCAGGCATCCGCTTCGCTGGAAATAAAATAACAGCTCACCATTCTCAACCCACACATTGCAACCGATGTCGCCTCCTCCAAGAGGCATAGATTCCGATGAGTTTTTACTGTCGGTTTTCCACACAATATTATACCTGTCCAGCCATTTGTACTTATTCTGCCCGGTATAATTCAGAAATCCGGTTAAAACTATAACCAATAAGGTTAATGACCCAATTGTGATCCTGTTTATTCCCTTTTTCATGAGATTAGTTATCTAAAGACATTCTTGCGTAACACAAATATAACCAATGAATTATTAATTATTATGCCTGGGAAAGGCTAAGAAACTAATTTATCAGTTTTCTCAAGTTTAATTCCTGTATTTCCTGTTCTCTCAAGATTAATATCCATGTTTGGTTTATTCACTTTATATGATCCGGCAGTGAAGTCCGGTATATCAATCGGATTGGAATGATTTTTTGCCGACCAGAAGCTTAACGGTAATATTGAGCTCCAGCTGGCAGCATCGTAAACATCCTGATCCAGAGGAAATCCGTTCCTAAGGCAATCTATCAGACGCCAGCTTAATAAGATATCGTTACCCAGGTTACGTTTTGCAATCTCAGGTGTATATTCTTCTGCAATTGTTTTATACTCTTCCGGTGAAACCCAGCCATCCCCTTTTGAGAGTCTTGGTGGAAGCGGGTATTCAAGAGCAGATCCCTTTGTACCGTATATACCATGGATAACTGTATGTGGCGTAGGAGAGGTTGCATCATGCTGCAACATTATTGTGCGTCCGTTAGTTGTACGTATAATAGAAGTATTTATGTTACCACGATATTCCTTATCAGCAAATTGTTTGTAAAAATCATCAGTGGCAGCCAGCTCTTTTGCACGCTGCTGCATCTGGAAATCATTGCATTCCACCGACACAAGGAAATCGAATTTGTCACCCCTGTTAATGTTCATAATTGAGCTTACAGGACCTAAGCCATGAACCGGATATATATTCCCTTTATAGTTTGCATACATTTTCAGCCACCACATGTCCCAGTACATTGTTTTGGAGAAATTATTTTTCATCTTATTATCAATATAAGCGCATTCCCCATGGACAACATCTCCAAAGAATCCTTTTCTGGCCATATTCAGTGTGAGCAACTGGAAAAAATTATAGTGATAATTAGACATCATCATGCAATGCTTGCGGGTCCGTTCCGAAGTTTCTACAATTTGCCAGCATTCTTCAACAGTTGAAGCTGCCACAACCTCAGTAGCAGCATGTTTTCCGTGGTTCATTGCATATACGGCCTGAGTCGCATGCTGCTCCCATGGAGTAGTAATGATCACCAAGTCAAGATCTTCCCTTTCACAGAGTTTCTTCCAGGCTTCCGGATCTCCTGTGTAGACTTCAGGATTATGATCAGTACCGTCAAGCATCTTTTTTACTTCAGCCGCTCTTTCAGGACGTAATTCACAAATGGCTTTGATCTTTACTCCCTCTATTCTCGACAAACGGAGCATATGATTGGGTCCCCTGTTGCCCAATCCGATAATACCTACACGAACAATATCTAATTTTGGAGCTGCAAACCCTGACATATTAAATCGCTGCACATGGGATTTCTCCAATTGTTTGCTTAGAACATTAAGTTCCGGTTTATTTTCATAGCAGGGTTCCGGGCCAGATCCTTTCAGAAGATTGCCCCCGGCCAGACCAAGTCCGGCAAGCCCTGTTACTTTTAAAAAATCTCTACGTTTACTTTTCATTATATAGCTTTAAATTAAGTTTTTTTGATACTGACATCCAGCAGCTTACCGTTATTTTATTGTTTTGAAAAAATATTCATCAATAAATCGCAGCGAAATCCTCAGCATATGTATTAATTTCAGAATCAGTTAAATAAGATCCCGAATTAATAATTATCCTGTATCTGAAAGTTGCTGATTTACCGGTAGAAATTGTAAAATTCATTGTCACCTTCCCGTTAGTATAATCGCTGGCTCCAAGCGGATTGACTAAAAATATTCCGTATCCCCTTGCATGCCAGTATGCGGGATACCCTGGATTTTTAGGATGATCAACCATAACCACTGATATTTTTTCATTACCAATGCTTCCATAAAGATCTGTCCATCTGCCACGCGTACCGAATACAGCCTCTCCGGTAATCCCTTCACTGCTCCTGTAATTACCTGTTATTCCAACATTAGACATCTTTGTTACTGTTTGCGGATTTCCATGAACATCAGTTAGTATAACCTCATCGTTTGAAGGTAATTCAAGCTGGCGTGCAACACGTATTCCATAAATGCCTTCTTTAGAATCTTTCATTAAAACATCTTTGGCTGTCGCTGTCAGAGTTGTGATCCGGTCAATAATACGTATCGCTCCTTTTGCTATAAAATGATACTCAGTTTTTTCAGACAGCAGTTCTTTACCTGAAGGATCAACCCAGCTTTCGGAGGTAGTCATCATTCCTTTACCGGTACCACCTTCCAGTTTATCAATACTCTTGTGTATAATTGTTCCATATTTTCCCTTATCGATGTCAGGGATTGCAGATGAGTTATTCCAGAAATCGTATCCATTAACATTACCATAATCAAAACAGATACCTATCTGATGAGGATGGTCAACGCGTTCTCCCTGCCTTGGGTTCAGAGGATATCCGCGTGTTATTTCCGTTCCTGCAGATGTCAGTACCGGATAAAGAACTGGCTTCATTATATTGAGAAAAATAGGATCGTGCCAGCGATAAGAAGTGAATAATCTTCCATCAACCTTTATGTCGACCCTTTTCTCAGATTCAAGTTTAACAAATTCTATTTTCATTTCAGACTTCTCTTTTTTCTGAGGTTTTGGCAGAAGTGAACCTGATGTAACAAAGAAAATAGTTATTAAAATAAGCGGCCTAATTAATTTTTGAATCATGATCTTTTTTATAATTGTTTATGAAGGTAACCTTTTCTTAAATCTTCAACTGTTTTAAATATTTCAATTACTTTTTCATCCTCCACATTGTCGTCCATATTAATGCAGCACACCCCGGTAAGATATGGATTCCCTGCGTCTTTAACAAGCCGTGTAATTGTTTCTCTTATCTGATCTCTTGTTTGATTAATTATTTCTACCGGGCTTAACCGGATATTAAGGAATGTACCGGGAAGATGTTTTCTTAGTATTTTTAAATCGCCTCCCCATCCGACATCTAAAAAATCAAGGTTAGGTATTTTGGCAAAGCTTTCAGCCATGCGATGGGGATCAGTTCCACAGTAGTGGACTCCGAAAGGACGATATTTCCGGCTCCAGTCTATATCGAACGGTAGCAGGAATTTTTCATAATCTTCAGCGGAAATCATTGTATGAGAACATTCTGAATGCAGGAAAACCGGTTTATCAAACTGGTTAACAATACGGTTTACTGAAACTGATGTTGATCCTGTTTCTTTCTTTATAAAACCAGTGAATTTTTCAATAACTCTCGAAATATCAGTGAAGTAATTTATAGTCTCATCCGGTCTGATAAAAAAATCTGTAAAAATTTTTTCTGTTTGCAGGTCAAGTGCGCTATTCAGAATACCTCCCCAGTTTATATCTCCAACCACATATCCATATTTAGCCTTTAATTTATCCATCAGATGATCTAATTTTTTAAAGACAGGAGTTCTGAAGATGTCATCGGTATATATTTTTAGTTTCTCATGATTAGCCGGATAAACCTGCGGCGGAGAATCTTCAAAATAACCTACCTGGCATCCCAGCAGTTCGGAAATCATATAACCCGCTGCATTATGTACTGCTCCAATTACCGGCAGATCTTTGTTCCTGTCTTTTCCTGTTCCATACATCCCGAATCTGTTATAGAGCTCTTTCTCCATTTTTTTTTCAGATTCAACCCGTTTTAGAGGGTTATAAAAGAAATCCTGATCGAATGTGATTCCTGTATGTTTAAACCACCAGGATGGATGAAATACAACTTCAACCGGTAATACATTTTCATTTAAAATCGAATTCTGCAAATATTTACTCATCTGTGAAAGTTTTGATCTTATTCATGTTAAGTATTTTGATTTGCAGTCAGTTTTTTTGTTGCCAGGAAGTTAGTTCACTATGTTGCATGGCAAAGCCGGCAAGTTCTTACAGGATATCTGAAAGACATATGAAGCAGATGGTTCAGCTTTTTCCGGCAAATCTAATTTCAAACCCTCCTTTGTCTGCTGAAAGCTAATTTTTTCTCCGCTGCCTAAAAGTTTTATTCTTAAAATATCACTCTTCTTCCAATCTTTCATTGAAGCTAACGTCAAATCTTTACCGGCTAATTCGCTGACAAAAACATTCAATGTATTGCCCTTCGTTGTGAACCTTATCTTACCTTCACCATAGCTTTTCCAGGGACGCGTTCCATATATGGCATCTCCATTGACTGCAAACCATTTACCTATACCGTTAAGAATCTTTACAGCCTCATCGTCGAAACTTCCATCACCTCTGGGCGGTACATTTAACAGGAAATTGTTGTTTTTTGAAACAACGTCTATTACCTTTTTTATTATGTCATCAGAACTGAGGTTGTATTTAGCATTAACTCTGTAAAACCAGGGACCTATTGACTCCTCAGAAACCATAGGTTTCCGGGAAATCTCTTTGGTATAAGTTCTTTCCAATACCACGCTTGTTATATCCGGGTAAAACCAGCCATGATTCTCGATCTGCTTAATTACCATAACACCCTCATTCTTTCCGCCATGCATGCTGGCATTGTGATTATAGTAATGGGCAACAACCTCCATTCCTGATTTACCTCCGTTATCCAGGAAGGGCAGTGCGCCATCAAAATATAAAAAGTCGGGGCTGTAATTATCTATTAAATCAAACATGCGATTTTTCCAAAGTTGTTTCCAACTCTCCGGTGAATGTAATGGTGATTGATACTGATCTTTATCGTTTCCTAATTTAGAAAAGTCAGGATACTCGAGGTACAAATCCTGGTACTCCTTATCATTGCCGTCGTAAGGAACTCCTGCCAGAGGTCCTGTTGTATCTGCGCCCTTATTCGTCTGAACCCAGCTGTAAGCACGTTCCGTATGAGTTGTGCATCCCCACCGGAGGCCTGCCTTAAGGGTTTCTCTTTTAACCTCTGCACACACATCAACCTTTGGGCCATAATTTGTCGAGTTCCACCGCGGCTGATATTTTGAGTTCCACATATCAAAATTGTCGTGATGAACTGCCACTGTAAAAATATATTTTGCACCTGCATTTTTAAAAAGCTTTACCCATTCTTCAGCATTGAATTTATCTGCATGCCATGCTTTGATAACATCTTTATATCCAACCTTGGACGGATGTCCCCAATTCTTAAGGTGGTCTTTATATGCACCCGAGCCCTCTTTGTACATATCTCTTGCGTACCATTCAGAATTGCTGCTTTTACTGGAAGCCTGGGCATTCCAGTGACAATAAATACCAAACTTAGCATCCCTGAACCACTCCGGACACTCATATTGCCGCAATGATTCAACGGTTGGTTCAAATTTTTGTCCGTAAGTAAAAATGCCACTCAGAGCCAATAAAATTGTAAATACGATTTTTGTTTTCATGATTATAAACCCTCTAATATTGATATCACATTTAAAGTAAGCCCGCTTCCTGACGGCTGCTTTCCGGCTCGAGATAAACGGTGAACTCAGAGAGAGCCGGTGAAGCTGATGCCTTAATAATACGCAGCCGGATCTTCTCGCTTTTGATCGGATGGCCCCGCCAGAGGCGATGTGCTCCAATGCAGATCCCGGCAGCGAATTCTTTCCACTGCCCGTTTTCCCAGAAGTCGAGCGCCCAGTTATCGACCCGTTCTCCGAACTGGATCGCCTCACGCAGACTTATTACGCTGAATTCGGTGGAATTACCAAAGTCGAGAACGATGTCGGCATTTTTGATGTTGTCGTCGGTAGCCCAATAAGTTTTGAATCCTGACCTGGAATCCAAAACATTGGAAGCTGCATACTTCTTACAGTGGCCACGGGTATTGGAGGCAATGACCTTTGCTTTCTGCGCAAGATTGGTTTTAAATATCCCCTCAATCCTTTCCCCGAAACCCTTTAGAGCAGCGACGTCATAGTTGTCGATCTGTCCTCGCAAATCAGGGGCTATCCCGATATCCATGGTACTATTGAGGCCGACGGAACGAAAATAGAGATCTACCAGCTGTGCCGGAGAATGCTTGCCCTCCCCGCCGGAATGCCAGAACCACCCTTGCCTCAACGGGAAGTCAGCTTCAGCCGGGATCCAGTAAGCTCCATCACGATGCCCGTTGGTGGCCTCCGTATAGTTAGATTCACCATTTGGAAAGTCCTTAAAAAGGCCGGTAACCGGATCGATAAGGACAGGAGTTTGTGTCCCGCGATATTTTGGTGTGAAGGTTGCCCAGCACGGATCTCCGGCATACCCCTCCTCATTACCAACCCAGCGCAATTCAGGGCCCAACTCGGAAAAAATACAGGCGTCGGGCTGAAGTTTACGTATCATGGGAAAGAGCTGGTCGAAACGGTAATAGGTACGGCGATCAATTTTCCGGTTCTCTCTGGCGCCGCCATACCAACCGTCGCCGCCATTGGCCCCGTCGAACCAGACCTCGAAGATCGGGCCGTAGTTGGTAAGCAGCTCTTCCCATTGATTGTGATAGTAGGTGACATACTCCTGTTTACCGTAGTCCTTATGGTTACGATCCCATGGAGAAAGGTACATGCCCACTAGCAAACCCTCAGCGTGGCAGGCATCGACCAGTTCCCTGATCATATCTCCTTTACCTTCGCGCCAGGGAGAATTCTTCACGGTGTAAGAATCGTTATATTTGCTGGGCCACAAACAGAACCCGCCATGGTGCTTGGCATCGATGATCAATCCCTTAAGACCACCTGCCTTGGCCGCTCTGACAATCTGTAAAGCATTGAAATCAGTTGGATTGAACTTAGCCGGATCTTCATCGCCATATCCCCATTCTTTTCCATAGAAAGTAATAGTCGAGAAGTTGACCATACCCAGTATTTCCAGCTCATGCCATTTGAGCTGGCGTTCGCCTGGCACTGCTCCGTATGGTTCCGGGGGTGGAACATTTTGATTGCAGGCGACAAGATAAATGGCCAGTAAAAGAAGGATCAGTGACTTCAGTTTCATAAATAACACTTCTGGTTTATTTATAATTTAAAGTAATATTAAAAAAACTGCTTTTCAAAAAATAAAATGTAGTAACCTGAGTAATTGATTCAGATATTTCCCCATAGTGTTGAGTCTAATATTAAAAATCATTAGTGTCTGACTTAAAGTGGAGATTCCTCATCCTGATATCCTGAGCGAAGCGAAGGATTGGCGCAATGAGGAATCTCAACTTCAATCAGGAGGAATATTTTAATATTATGGTTGTCATAAAACTATGCGTGCAAATTTGTATGAAAACACAAATGTCTGTCATTCTGAACGAAACTAAGTAAAGAGAAGAATCTCCAGCTAATTTTACATTTTATCCATTTAGCAATAATAATAAATTCTTATTTAAAGCGGTTTTTTTTCTGTATCGTAATGAATCTCTATCTTAACTTTCCTGTCAGCAGGCAAAGTTACTTTTCGAGCATTTGATCCATTTTCTGAGTTATCAATTGTCGCTGCACCTTTAGTAATCTTCATCGAATAAATGCTCCTGTTTACCGGCATACGTATTCTGATCTGCTGAGAAACAGATGATATCAGTTCAAGGTTCAATGTGCCTTTGGTCTGATCCCACTCCAGGCTTTCAATTCTGATCTGACCGCGGACAAGTATTCCATGGATACTACCCTCCTTCCAACCCGGAGGCATCGACCGGAGCAAATCCAGCGTCCCATTCAACGAAAAAGCGATCGATCTGTTGATTATATCAGGGAATGCGCCGTTGCCATCAAAGTTGAAGATTTTACCATCAGGTCCTAAGGACATAAACAGGCTTGGATATACCCTGTCGGCCATGCTGTTCACAACCTCTTCAACCAATTCCCCCTGGCCCAGGTAAGCTGCGCACTGGGCGTGGAATGCCCGTCCAAAAGGGATTCCTTCATTATCAGCTTTGGGATTACGCAACCACTGATCACCCTTTTTCTTAAGTGCTATTTTTGAGGCTTCCCACAGTTGGGGCGTGGTTTCCGGTGAAAATTCAAAACTTCGGAAAATGGGGTAAAATGGAGAATGATGCCTGTGATTGTACATATGCCTGAAGGATCCATCCGCCCACTCTGAAAGATCTCCATCGGGTCCAATCTGATAGGGTGGCAGATTACCGAGCATGGTCCTCCACTTTA
>Ga0182021_10006819_pt1 | contig 13555 bp, 10 predicted proteins | sample 612E3MmetaG_FD_120493 | JGI IMG/M metagenome (GOLD analysis project Ga0182021, IMG submission 120493) | Permafrost microbial communities from Stordalen Mire, Sweden - 612E3M metaG (Illumina Assembly) | ecosystem: Environmental > Terrestrial > Soil > Wetlands > Permafrost | place: Sweden...
CGCGTCCATCAATTTGGCACTTGCATCAAAAGCACATGCATTCATCAAGCGGCGCGGTTACGTCATCCCCGAAGATGTGCGTGCAATTTGCCCCGATGTCATGCGTCATCGCATTGCCGTTACGTACGAAGCCGAAGCAGAAGAGATTACACCGGAGCAAGTTTTGATGGAAATTTTAAATCATGTGGAAGTCCCGTAAACAATTTTGTGATTTTCGATTGTGGGATTCTATGACTGAAAGTCGGAGATAGTAGAATACAAAAACCTGTTTGCGGGTAACGAATGATTGATCACTGATAGCTAAATGGAAACAAAAGAGCTTCTCAAAAAAGTCAGACAGTTGGAAATACGTACAAGGGGACTTGTGAACCAAGTCTTCTCCGGAGAGTACCATTCCGTCTTTAAAGGACGCGGCATGGAGTTTTCGGAGGTGCGCGAGTACCAATATGGCGATGACATGCGTATGATTGATTGGAACGTGACAGCGCGGTTCAATCATCCATTTGTCAAGATTTTTGAGGAAGAGCGGGAATTGACTGTGATGCTGGTGGTTGATATGAGCGGCTCGCAGTTCTTTGGTTCACAATCTGCATTGAAACGGGACGCGGCTCTTGAGTTGAGCGCAATCCTTGCTTTTTCGGCAATGAAAAATAATGATAAGGTTGGATTGATTCTCTTTACCGACCGGATTGAAAAATTTGTTCCGCCGCGCAAAGGCCGCGGTCATGCACTGCGCATTGTGCGGGAACTTCTTTCGTTTGAACCTGCACGCCCGGCAACAAGCATCAAAACAGCGTTGGAATATCTTAATCATGTTCAGAAAAAGCGCAGTATTGTTTTTGTTCTTTCAGATTTTATGGACAGTCAATATGAAGCGGCTTTGCGCATTGCCGGCAAGCGCCACGATTTAATCGGGGTCGTTTTACAAGATCCGCGCGAGAACGAACTCCCCGGCGTTGGTCTTGTTCATTTACGTGATTCCGAATCCGGAGTGACCAGGCTTGTAGATACTTCCAACGCACAAGTCCGGTTTCTCTATAAACAGTTTGGTGAACGGACGCGGGAAGCGCGCAAATCACTCTTTGTCAAATCACGGCTGGACGATGTTCTTATTCGGCTTGATCAACCCTATATTAAACCGTTGGCGGATTTTTTCAAGTTACGGGAAAAGAGAAGGTGATGATGAGAAAAGTATTCTTTCTTTTCTTGCTTCTCTCAAGCACCATGCTTGCACAAGAAGTCCGATTGACCGCTAAAACTGAGGCGGATACTTTTCGGCTTGGCAGTTGGATCGATGTGCACGTGGAAGGCCAGTTCGGTGCAACAGTCGACACCATTGCTCCTGTAGTGAAAGATAGTGCCGGTTTATTTGAAGTTGTAAAAATAGAGCGAAATGCTGCTGAGCCCAAATGGTTGATCCGTTTAACGACGATTGACTCCGGAAAAATATTTATGCCTCCTATCGAATTTGATTACAAGGTCAAAGGGGATACAGGCACACACAAAGCGTATACGAATTCATTGTTGTTGAATATCACCGGTGTTGCGATCGATCCTAAAGGTGATATAAAAGATATCAAACCGCCGCTAAGCGCGCCATGGCTGTTCGAAGATTTTCTGCCTTATCTTGTCGCGCTTATTGTTCTTGGTGCGTTTGCAGGCGGTTTTTATTATTACTGGCGGAAGAATAAACAAAAACAAGATTTGCTGTCAAATATAAAAGTAATAATTCCCCCGCACCGAGAGGCGCTGACAGCGCTGCGTACGCTTGAAGAAAAAAAGCTCTGGCAGCAAGGAATGGTTAAACAATACTATTCTGAAGTAACCGAAATCATTCGGCACTTCTTTGAGCGGCGGTGGAGCATCATTGCATTGGAATTGACGACAGACGAAATTCTTATGCAGATGAAACACATTCCGGATGCTTTGACGGTGTGGAAAGAAATGGAATCTTTTTTTATTACTGCGGATCTAGTAAAATTTGCAAAGTACGAACCATCGCCTGCCGAGCATGAAAATGAAATGCGATCGGCGTATGAAATTGTAAGGATGATGGTACCAAAAGCGCCTGTTGCAACAGAGCCGCAACAGCAGGAGGCAGCTGCCAATGGTGGGTGATAAATTCGCAAATCCAGAATTTCTGTGGCTCTTGCTGTTCTTGCCGGCAATCGGATATTATCTCTGGTGGCGCCGCAAAAAAATAATTGTGACATTGCAGTTTTCATCACTTCAGATATTTAAAAATATTCCGCAAACAGTGCGGGAACGATTACGCTACGTTCCTCTTGCATTGCGTCTGCTGGCGATAACTGTTTTTATTATTGCGTTTGCGCGTCCGCAGTCGGTATCAGATAAACAAAATATTTCAACGGAGGGAATCGATATCGTGCTGGAACTCGATCTTTCCGGCAGTATGCTGGCGGAAGATTTCAGTCCCAACCGTATTGAAGCAGCGAAGCAAGTTGCATCAGAATTCATCGACGGACGTACTAATGACCGCATCGGACTTGTCGTGTTCTCTGCGGAAAGCTTCACGCAATGCCCGCTCACAACGGATTATCCGGTGTTGAAAAATTTATTGCGTGAAGTGAAAAACGGCATGATTGCTGACGGGACCGCTATTGGGCTTGCTATTGCTAACGGTGTAAATCGGCTGAAAAACAGCAAGGCGAAAAGCAAAGTCATGATTTTACTGACGGACGGTGTGAATAACCGCGGTGAGATCGATCCGATCACCGCAGCAAGGATTGCGGCAACATACGGCATTCGTATTTATACGGTTGGTGTTGGTGCGCAAGGTGAGGCGCCGTACCCGGTGCAGACGCCGTTTGGAATTCGCAGGCAACTCATCCCTGTCGATCTGGATGAAAAAGGACTGACACAAGTTGCAGAAATGACGGGTGGAAAATATTATCGTGCAACAGATAACAGAAAACTGAAAGCAATCTATAAAGAAATCGACCAGCTTGAACGAACAAAGATTGAAGTCACTGCTTACAAACGATACTCAGAATTATACGGTGGATGGCTGTTCGCTGGCTTGCTCGCGGTGCTGGTCGAGGTTGGATTGAGCGTCACCGTCTTGAGGAAGAATCCATAGTAGCTATCTGCGGTCAGTATTCAGCTGTCAGCGAAAGAGGAATGCAAATAATGAAAGATTTTAGACAGTTAAAAGTTTGGGAAAAAGCGCTTACACTAACCCTATTAACTTATAAGCTTACTAAAACATTTCCAAAGGAAGAGATCTATGGTTTGACGAGCCAATTGCGCCGTGCTACTAGTTCGATCCAGACGAATATTGCTGAAGGTTGTGGCAGAAGCGGACCTGAATTTCGGCACTTTCTCCAAATAGCAATGGGGGTCAGCCAGCGAAGTCGAATATTTATTGCTTCTCTCGCATGAACTTGAGAACATTACTGAATCTGAGTTTGAATATCTTACTGTTCAAATAATTGAAATAAAGAAAATGATTTCATCGCTGATTCTTAAACTGAGAACTGACCGTTGATGGCTGAATGCTTATGTTAAGATTTGAACATCCTGAATATCTTTGGTTTTTACTTCTAATTCCTGCGCTTGGGATTGGATTCTTCTTTTTAAATATATGGCAGAAGAAACAATTGCGCCGGTTTGTTGGTGAAACGCTCATTCCACAGCTTGCACCTGATGCAAGCCTGGCAATGCGCATACTCAAACAAACGCTCGTGTCGCTTGCACTTGCGTGTCTGATTCTTGCAGTTGCCAACCCGCAAGTTGGTACACGCTTGGAAGAAGTGAAACGTGAAGGCATCGATTTGTTTGTCGCCTTAGATGTTTCTTTGAGTATGAAGTCGGAAGATATACGCCCAAGCAGATTAGAAAAAGCCAAGCGCGATGTGTCGGAATTGTTAAGAAAACTTTCGGGTGATCGTGTCGGTATGGTGGTTTTTGCCGGTGATGCATTTGTACAATTTCCGCTGACAGCTGATTACGCAGCGGCAGATTTATTTCTCTCTGCTATCGATGTTGATGCAGTCCCTGTGCCGGGCACGATGATCGGCAGCGCAATCGAGGTTGCATTAAAATCTTTCTCCAAAGATGTGCCCACACAGAAAGCAATCGTGATTGTTTCCGACGGTGAAAATACCGAAGGCGATGTGATGGGCGCAGTGGAAGATGCGAAGAAAGCCGGTGTGCGTGTCTATTCTGTCGGCATGGGAACGCCGGAAGGTGGACCAATTCCCGTCCTCAATCAAAACGGAACGCGAGTTGATTATAAGCGAGATCAATCGGGAAGCATTGTCCTCACAAAACTGGATGAAACCATGCTGCAGCAAATTGCAGCGACAACCGGCGGATCTTATCACCGCGCGACAAGCGGCGGCAACGAGATTGACGACATCTTCAAAGAATTATCTTCATTAGAAAAAGTAGAATTCGGAACAAAGCAAATCACCGGATATGAAACGCGGTACCAGTATCCGTTAGCATTCGCAATTTTATTTTTAATATTGGAAGTGATGCTTTCTGAAAAACGATCGAAGATAGCCGGTTGGTTAAAAAAACTTCTGCCGGCTGCGGTCACAGTATTTCTGATTGCGGTTGTATCCGGAAGCGCACATACACAGACTATTCGGTCTCATATTAGTGAAGGCAATCGTGGGTACAATAAAAGTAAATACACTGATGCCGAAGTGGAATACAAAAAGGCATTGGAGAAAAACCCAAAATCGAAAGAAGCACAATTTAACTTAGGAAATTCGTATTATAAACAGCAGCGGTTCGATGAAGCAATGCGGGAATACAGCAACTCGGGTGTATCGATGAAGTCACAGGAAGAACGTGCCGCAACATATTATAATGCCGGAAACTCGCTCTATCAATCCAATAAATATCAGGATGCGATAAATGCATATAAACAATCACTCCGCTTGAATCCGAATGATGAAGATACACGCTACAACTTACAAATGGCGCGCGCAAAATTAGTACAACAGCAGCAGCAACAGAAACAGCAGAATAAAGATCAGAAACAGCAGAATAAAGACCAGAAACAAGATCAAAAAAAAGACCAGCAGCAGCAAAACCAGCAACAAAATCAGCAGCAGAACCAGCAACAACAAAAGCAAGAAGAGGCGAAGCAGGATCAAACACGCCAGCAAATGCAGAAGAAGAATCAAATGCCGAAGCAAGAAGCTGATAGAATTTTAGATGCGATGCGCAATAATGAAAAAGAAGTTCAGAAAAATCTTCGCAAGCGGGAAGCAGTGCATGTGAAAGTGGAGAAGGATTGGTAATATAAGTCGTCAGTCATCAGTTTTGTTTTTAGCTGACAATCGAAAATCGATAACTGAGAATTAACAGTGTCTTTGTATACATGAATAATGCTTATAAAATATTACTTTTCTTTTTTATGGCAATAGTTTTGTTTGTTGGTTCGCCCAAAGCTTTTACACAAGATGGTACGTTCACTGCATCGGCAGAACCGTCACAAATTGCAGCTGGCGAACAATTTCAAGTCACGTTTAAGTTTGATGGAAACGATTACAATAGTGTCAAGAATTTTAAAGCCCCGGATTTTGGACAATTCGTCGTCATATCCGGTCCGAATCAATCGACAAATATGCAATGGATTAATGGCAAGATGTCGGCTTTTATCGGTTATACGTATATTTTATATGCGCGGCAGTCCGGAAAAATAACAATTGGTTCAGCGGCGATTGAATATAAAGACAAGACGCTGAAATCACCGCCAATTCAAATTGAGGTCTCGCAAGGCAAACCAAAACAGCAGCAAGCTCAATCTAATCAACCTATCACCGACGCGGGCGACAACCTTCTCATAAAAGCGTTTGCTGACAAACAGCGTGTCAGACAGGGAGAACAGCTGATCGTGACATTCAAACTCTACACGCGCGTCTCTGTCACAGGATATGATTTAGCAAAAGCGCCGACGTTTGACGGATTTTGGAGCGAAGATTTTGAAATGCCAAAACAACCGGTCCAGACAATGGAAACGTTCAACGGTAAACAATACCGTACAATCGTGATAAAGAAGACGGCGTTGTTTGCGACACAAGCCGGTAATTTGAAAATTGCACCGCTCGAAGCTCGCTGTGCTGTCCAGGTGCAGACTAAACGGCGCAGCAATGATCCGTTCGATCAGTTTTTCAACGATCCATTCTTCCAGCAAGTACAAACGGTGAATATGGATGTGAAATCTAATCCACTCACGATACTGGTTGATCCGATTCCTGCGAATGCGCCATCAGGGTTTTCCGGTGCGATCGGTCGATTTGCTTTCAACGCGAACGTCGATACACGGAATGTGAAAGCAGGAGATCCGATCACACTTCGTATTTCAGTACTTGGATCCGGCAATATTAAATTGGTGACGCTGCCGAAACCGCAGCTGCCAGCAGACATGGAATCGTACGAGCCGAAAATAACGGAAGAGATTTCGCGCGACGGCGGTATTATACGCGGGAAAAAAATAGCAGAGTATCTCCTCATTCCGAGAAATGCCGGTCAACGAGTTTTAGAACCCTTGCAGTTTGTATATTTCGATCTTGATAAAAAAGAATTTATCACTCTTCGCTCGTCAAAATTTGAATTTTCCATTGCACCCGGAAAAGATTTTTCAAGTTCCGGTATCAGCTTGTCTGCAAAAGAAGACGTCCGCATGCTTGGGGAGGATATTCGGTTCTTAAAACTTTCCATCGGTCATTTGCAAAGTACGGACGAAGACAAATCATCAATATGGCTTCTATTTGGAATTCTATTGCCTCCGATGGCATTTGCCGGTGCATGGTTCTACCGTAAGCGTATGGAAAAAATTTATGGGGATATGCCGCGGCTTTTGTTTGAGACGGCTGGACGCGAAGCATCGCGTCGGTTGAAGAAAGCACGTGCATTGCTTGAACAAGGCAACACGGAAAGTTATCATGCAGAAATTCTGAGAGCTCTTCTTGTGTATCTTGAACATAAACTTCGTACACCTAAATCAAAATTTGTGATGGAAGAAGCATTGGCGCAATTACGGCAGAATGGCATCCATGAAGAAGTTATTCAATCATTGAACACATGCATGGAGCGGGCAGAATTTGTCCGTTATGCGCCGGGATCAGATACAACGGATGCCCGTAAGGAATTACTTGACCTCGCGGCCAGTGCAATCAACAGTATTGAACAGTCGTTTGGCAGGCGAGGCAAGACATGAAACACGGTAGATTGATTTTGTATGTAGGTCTCATTGCTTTGTTCAGTTGTACGATATCGGCACAAACGCCGGATGATGTATTCAACCGAGGCAATGAATTGTACCGCGCCGGCAAATATCAGGAAGCGGCAAATGAATACGAAAGCGTTATCAAGCAGGGCAAGGTGAGCGCTGAATTGTACTTCAATCTCGGTAATGCGTATTACCGTGAGAGACAGCTTGCTCGGGCGATTCTTTCGTACGAACGTGCTGCATTGATGCACCCGAATGATCCCGACATTGAACACAATTTAAAATTAGCGTATTTGAAAACCGTTGACCGCATTGAGCCTGTACCTGAAATGTTTATCATCCAATGGCTGCACACAATCGGATCGTTGATGTCGACTGCAACTGTTCGCGTTCTATTCGTTTTGTGTTGGATGTTGCTCTTTGGCTCGCTCGCAACAATGTACTTGGTTCTGCGCCCGGGCATTCTTCGTGCCGTGCGCATGTCGTTTTTTATTTCCTGCGCGTTAGGTGCACTCTGCGCGGCGATGCTGGGTATCCAATCATTTCAGGATACAATACAGGATAAAGCCATCATTATTGCACAGACTGTGACCGCGAAATCTTCGCCCGATGCAAAAGCCGTCGATGCATTCGTTATTCATGAAGGCGTGAAAGTAAAATTGACTGATTCAGTCGGTGAGTGGGTGAAAGTAACGCTTGTCGATGGAAAGATCGGATGGATTCCGTCTGAACAATGCGAGCGGATTTAAATCTGTTTTTTCGGTACTATATTATCCTCTCTCGTTTGATTTCCTGTGTTTATATCTTACGTACCACTGCTGTGTCTTTTTCCAAAAGCCATATTGATCCGTCCATGGGAAAACCTGCGTGCGGCGGATTTCGAAAAAGTCTTCATAAAAATTAAGCGGACCGCTGTTTGTTGCGATGCCAAACGTATATCCGGTTTCAGCAGCGATAGCTTTGATTGTTTCGTTGACGGCGCCGTATGGATATGCAATAGAAATAATTTCTTTTCCTGTCAGCTGTTCGAGCGCCTGCTTTGATTCAACAAATTCTTTTCTCATCTGCTCCGGTGAACATTGAGAAAGATTCGGATGCGTAACAGTGTGCGAACCAAATTCGATACCTGCTGTCAACATCTCGCGTATTTGTTTATTATTCATCAACCGAACCTGGGGTTCATCGATATCCCAGAAATTCGTCTGCCGTGTTGGGTCGGCAACAAGAAAGATAACAGCCGAGAATCCGAATTTCTTTAATAGCGGAAATGCATACGTATAGTTGTCTTCGTATCCATCATCAAACGTAAGTATTATCGGCTTTGTGGGCAATGTGAACTCACCGGTCAAAAACAATCGATATTGTTCAAAGGTGATCGATGAATAACCGCGTTGTTTGAGTGAAACAAGGTTTTGCTCAAAAGATTGTGCTGTAACCCAAATACCATGGCGTGAATTTGTCGGCGCACATAGTACAACGCGGTGATACATTAACACGGGAATGGAAAAAGAAGATTTTTTTTCTGCAATAGCCGATTGATAAACAGTGTCTATCTTCTTTTCAATGATGTTGATATCACAAGTTTCTTGTATATGTTTCTGCATTAGTTGAGCATCTGCAACTGTCTGCTGTTTGTTGAGAATTGCCGCGAGATCCTGCACAATCAATCCTGTCTGTATCGGTTTCCGAATTCCTGTATCGCCAAAATTTGTAAGCCATGCTGCTTCATACGTATTTGGAGTAACCAATCCTTCATAACCGCTTTCGCCGAAGACAACGGTAAATTTCCCGGCCATGAGCGATTCCATCGCGACGCGTCCAGATCCTATGACAACGGTGGCAGCGCGAAGAAAAGGAATGATGTTTCGCTGAAATTCTCTGACCACGACACTTGTCCTGCCAAAACGACTTTGCATTTCCTGAACACGCTCTAAAATATCTGTCGGGATATGTAATCCACCGATTATTTGCAAGGAGCAAGGCGTTTTCTTAACCAATTCAGGGTAGATCTCGGAAAGAAGTAACCGTATAACATCTCCTTTTGGACCGGAAAATCTTCCAATGAAGAGAAGGATGGGAACCTGAGGTGGAACTCCGAAAACATCAATATCTGATTGTGCCGCTGCAGCGTTGATCCAGTGTTGCGTATTAAAACCGTTTGGAATGGTTGAAATATGTTCAGGATTCAATTGAAGTTCATGAATGAGATGTTCTCTCAACGTCTCGCTCACCGCGATGATATTCTTTCCATAGATACTCCAGGCTTTACTGCTCAAGTGCACATGCTGCCGCCCATGTATTGTGGAAACAAATGGTATGCCGGTAAAGAGCGAGGCAACGTTGCACACCCAGCTTGCTGCTCTTGAATGACCGTGTATAATATGAATATTTTTTTCTCTAATTAATCGAATAAGAAATGTGATGTTTCGAAGGCGTTGAGTGTATGACCTTTTTCCGATCGACTGCGGGATGACACTTCCTTCGTAAGGAAAGTGGAGTGTATCAGAAATGAGTGTAACTGCATGCCCGTGGTTCCTCTGCGCTGAAGCAAGTGTCGTTGCATACACCTCCGCACCAGTCACCTCGAACTGAGAGAGGACATGGAGAATATTCATGCAATTACTCTCTCTCCATTACGCAAGCGCGTTTTTCACCGTTGCTTCTAACGATTCACGTGTAAATGGTTTTGCGAGGTATGCTTTAACGCCCATTTGTTTGGCGCTTCGTACGAAGAACTCGTCTTCCAGGGAACTCATCAACATAAACGGGACAGACTTTAATGTATCCCCGTATGTTCCGGCAATAATTTTTTCGTAGAAGGAGAAGCCGCTCATCGCGCCTGCGCCCAGATTAACGTCACTGATAATGAGAGAGGGCGCAACTTTCTGAATCTCCGGCAGAGCTGTCTCTGCGGTGGCTGCGGTGATAACTGTATGATATGTTTTCTTGAGAATGTGATCGACATATTTGCGGATAGATGGATCATCGTCGATAACCACGATAACAGCCGTATCGTCCGGCATGCCCAATTCTTTTTTGATGCGCTTTGTAATAGAAGCATGTTCGTCGTCTGAAATTTTAAAAAAATACTGGAGATTTTTCAGGTGCAATGTATCTTCTTCGGATGGAATTCCGCCTTGCCAGAGTGAGCGTGCCGCGTCGACGTAGGCACTGACCTGTACAGAGCGCTCGGCTTCCATGTGTTCAGTATCGCTGATCGAGAATGATATTTTAAGTGATTGCAACAGTGAGGACTGCACCTCCGCTGGAACGGCTAATTGCATCATGAATTTCATCAGTGTTCGGTACGCATCGAGTCCCTGCTGTTGCGACTTTTCGCGCTCGCGCTCAAAGAGCGTATCCCGTTCTTCTTCCATCTGATGCATCAATTCGTCTTGTGCACGTTTCTGCTCCTCTCTCATTTTGAGGAACGCCTCTTCCTGAATGTTTTTCCGCTCTTCTTCGGCAATTTTATATTGTTGAAGTTTTGCTTCGTATTCAGCCCGGACACTTTCAGCACCGGATGAAGTACCCCCAGAAAGTGTTTCCGGAGCTGTTTGATGTATGCGTGCAATCAATCTTTTTTCGAGATCTTCAATTCTGCGTGCAGTATCTTTTTCAATAGCGGTAATGTCGTTGTGCGCTACCTCCTGCACTTCATTCACGGAAGCTTTACGCGCACGATCTTCTAACACTTGTTCTGTCTTCTGTTCTTGTTTGCGCTTCTGTGATTCAAGTTCTTGTTGTTTATAGAATTCTTTCAGCCGCTTCTTTACCTCTTGATCTACCTGTTCTGCCACATGCTGTTTTGCTTCACGCATGACGACCTCGCGCTCTTTCTCCATCATCATGACAAGAATGCGTTCTTCGTATGCGCGGGCATAGATGTTCTTAATGTCAAATTCATACACCTTACGGATGCGCTCCAGCGCCTCATCAAGCTTTTGCGCTTTTACATCTTCATCCACCTGGCGCAGTAAGGTGGAAACACGAGCATTTCGTTCTTCGGGTTTCAGCGTTGGTAAGGGCATAAGAAATTCTCCTCTATGAAAATTATCTATACGAAAGTAGACGAAAAAACCAACAGAGTCAACTTCTCCTCATAAAGCTTCGTCTGTTGAGTATCCTTTATGATTTCAAACTGCCTGAAAATAATTATAAAATCTGCAATCTCCGCATCTTCTCTCGATGACGTTCTGTCGTACGCTCTCTGCGCACGTCACGAATGGTCATGATTGTTCGATGACCATCCGCATGTGTGATAAAGAAGCCGCGAATAATTCCAATGGAGGCAGCAGGCTCAGTACAATGCAGGACTTCTGCGTCATATCAAAAAAATGTCCCGGCTGAACAAGAATATTTTGTTGATGTAATAATTCAACGGCCCATTCTTCATCGTTACGAAATTGAGGAAGCTGAAGAATAGCATACCATCCGCCATCTGCATGAAACACCGAAGCTCTTGAATTTGCAAAAATTCTTTGAAGCAATTCATAATTTGAATGAACTCGCAGTCGGATTTGTTCTCCGATGACTTGCGATAGCTCAAGAAGTTTAGGAAGCGCTACCTGTACGGGTGTATTGACAGAGAGAAATGTATCGGCAATGATATCTAATCGGTTGAGTATTTCAAGTGTTTGCAGAGAATCGCAATGTACGACAATCCAGGAGAGTTTGAATTGCGGAAGTCCCAGAAGCTTTGAGATTCCATTGAGCGAAAAAAAGAGAACAGAAGACTTTGAGGTCAATATATTAGCCCGGTGGGAATCTAAAGAATAATGATAATATCCGAATACTTCATCGGCGAGGACAGCGCATTGGTGTTCAGAGGCAACGGCACATACCCGATCGAATTCACGGTGTTTCAGATAGGAACCGGTTGGGTTATTCGGATGAACGAGTATAATGGCTCGTGTGCGGCTGGTGATGACTGATTCAAGCGATTCGAAATCAATATGCCATTCACCATCATACGCCAGGCGATAGTGCCGGATTGCGACATCATTCAGTTGACAAAGATATTCGAATAAGGGATAACTTGGCTGAGGAACGATTACTTCATCATCGGCATTGCAGAGGAGTTTGAAAAGAAACGAGTACGCTTCACTTGTGCTTGCTGTCAGTATCATGTGTTCCGGATTTACTGCGACACCAAGCGTTGCGTAGTATGCTGCTATTGCATTGCGGGCAACGAAAAGTCCGCGCGGCTCTGGTTGATACACCAATGAGGATTCATCAGCAAGAGCGGCGAGGATTTCTTTTTCAGGATATAAAATTCCACAGCGTGTCGGATTTGATTCGGTCAGATCAATAATAACTTGTCCGCGCTGGCGTTTCGCTGCAATCAATTCGCTGAGATGATTGGGAGCCGTATTCCACTGTGTGCGGGTAGAAAACATTTTAGTTGAAAATCAGGAATCAAGATTTAGCAAAGTGATTTCAGAAAAACCGGAAACATGAATGAATAATGTAAAGAGCCGGTGACTAATTACCAGTTGCTGTTTTATCAATACTACATCATGGAACCAACCAACGACAGAAAGATCAAATCTCTATTTCTTAATCTTCCATTGTTTCTGCTTTTTTCTTGGACATGCGATTGCGTTCGTTGTGATCCAAATATTTTTTTCGCAGACGCATAGACTTGTGTGTCACTTCTACATATTCATCTTCGCCAATCCATTCGATTGCCTGTTCCAGCGTAAGATTCCGCGGTGGTTCCAGGCGAACGGCTTCATCTGAACCCGAAGCGCGCATATTGGTCAACTGCTTTGTCTTGCAGACATTGACGACCATATCGTACTCGCGCGAATTTTCTCCAACAATCATGCCGGCATAGACACGCATACCAGGTTCAATGAAGAAGGTCGAACGTTCTTGCAGTTTCCACATTCCGTATGCGACCGAATCGCCATCTTCGAGAACAATTAATGCACCGCGTGTTCGGTGGGACAGCTCCCCTTTGAATGGCTCGTAGCCATGAAAAATATGATGCATGATGCCGGTGCCTTTGGTCTGCGTCATAAATTCAGAACGGAATCCGATGAGTCCGCGTGCCGGCACAAGAAATTCCAATCGTGTGTTGCCCTGGCTTTGCATCATTTGCCGCATTTCGCCTTTACGCTTTCCAAGATTTTCAATCACCACACCGACGTGTTCATCGGGTACATCGATAATGACATGCTCGATCGGTTCGCACACAACATCAGAAATTCTTTTCAATATTACTTCTGGACGCGAGACCTGGAATTCATATCCTTCACGCCGCATGGTTTCTATGAGAATGCCGAGGTGCAACTCGCCTCTGCCGCTCACTTTGAATACATCCGGCGAGTCTGTCAGTTC
>Ga0182021_10006820_pt1 | contig 13555 bp, 15 predicted proteins | sample 612E3MmetaG_FD_120493 | JGI IMG/M metagenome (GOLD analysis project Ga0182021, IMG submission 120493) | Permafrost microbial communities from Stordalen Mire, Sweden - 612E3M metaG (Illumina Assembly) | ecosystem: Environmental > Terrestrial > Soil > Wetlands > Permafrost | place: Sweden...
AGTTTATTATTGATAGTGTATTTGAAAATGATTTGGGAAACGATTATTTTGTATCGTTAAATTATAATTCAAATACAAAGAAAAAAACATACCAGCTCAACAAGGAAAAGGTATCCCGCTTTTCTTCAGAGGTCTTCGGAAAATTCCCGGTAGTATTTTTTTCTCCCCATAGTTTAAATATTACATATGGAAATCCTTCAGAGCGAAGGAAGTTCTTTGATATACTTATTTCGCAAACAAGCAGGGTATATCTTGATTATCTGAAAGATTTAAGCAGGCTTCTTAAACAAAAAAATGCTTTACTGAAAAATTTTCAAAGTGAAAGGAGCTATTCAGAGCGGGACTTCAGGTATTTGCTGAATTCTATAAACGAGGGGTTAATTGTCGTGACAATTGAAGTCCTGATTAGAAGATTAAATTTTATAAATGAATTCAAAAGTTATTTTGAAAAGAATTTCAGCAACCTTCTAAAAACTCAGGACAGACCTATTATAAATTATTATTCGGAAATACTGGAAGATACTTCCCTGGATATCGATGGTGTTTTAAATATTAAAAGGGATGAATTTGCTGAAAAAATAGGCGGATATTTTAAAAAAAGAGAATCTGAAGAGATCTTAAGAGGTTTATCTTTAATAGGTCCTCAGAGAGATGATTATATATTCAGTCTGGAAAAGCATAATAACGGTGAGGATATACAGGAAAAGGAATTTGAACTGAAAAATTTCGCTTCTCAGGGCGAGCATAAAACCTTTGTAATAGGATTGAAACTTGCGGAGTTTTATTTTATCCTTGATAAACTTGGCTCGAGTCCTATATTGCTTTTAGATGATATACTCTCGGAACTCGATGCTGAAAGGGTATTTAAAATAATATCTCATTTAAAGGATTTTGGCCAGATTATTTTAACATCAGTAGATACAGGATATAACGAAAAATTTAAAGATATTTTCGGAACTGAAGAGATAAGTTATATTAAAGTTTTAAAAGGGGAGATATCTTATGAGAAGAGTTGATACAAAGAGCAGAATTAACAGGGTCGTCTGCCTGAAAGATGAAATTGATGGTTTTGTTAAGTATTTAGGACTTGAAGAGCGGATGCAGGAATTGAAAATACTCGAGGTCTGGAAAGAATGTGTCGGAGAAACAATAGCAAGATTTTCTAGACCTGTAGAACTGAAAAAGAACAAGCTTTTTGTTAAAGTGGAGAATGCGGTTTGGAGATTTGAGCTCTCTGCAAAAAGAAACGAAATAATTACAAGGTTAAATTTACTTTTGTATAAAGAAGACAAAAAGAAAAACATTAAAGAAATAGTATTTATATAAATTAATTAGAATATGGCAAAAAATAACAACGGAAATCATTCACAGGAATCCTACGATGAAAGTGATATACAGGTACTGAAGGGACTAGAACATGTAAGACGCAGACCGGCTATGTATATTGGTGATGTATCGGCAAGAGGTTTGCACCATCTTGCTTATGAGGTTATTGATAACGCAATTGATGAAGCACTTGCGGGGTATTGTGATAAAATCGTGATGACGGTAAATAAAAACGGTTCGCTCACAGTTGAAGATAACGGAAGGGGCATTCCGACAGGTATGCATCCGACTGAAAAAAAATCAGCCCTTGAGGTTGTAATGACCCAGTTAAATGCGGGCGGTAAATTCGACAGGAGTACTTATAAAGTATCCGGCGGACTGCACGGCGTAGGCGTTTCTGTGGTTAATGCGCTCAGTGAATATCTGGAAGTGGAAGTTTACAGGGAAGGAAAAATATATTATCAGAAATACGTAAGGGGAGAAGCTATTGCGCCAGTTAAGACTACGGGAAAAGTGAAAAGCAAAACAGGAACAAGAGTGACATTTTATCCCGATAAACTCGTATTTAAAAACATCAACTTTAAATACGAGACACTCGAAGACAGGTTAAGGGAATTAGCATATTTAAATAAGGATTTAACCATAATAATGTCTGATGAAAGACAGGGTAAGAAAAATGAATTCAAGTTCAAAGGCGGTCTTATTGATTTTGTTAAATACCTTGATGAAGGCGAAAAATCTATTTCAGGAAAACCGATTTTTATTACAGGTGAAAGAGAAAATGTACTGGTGGAAATTGCTTTCCAGTACAATGAATCCTACAATGATGATATACTTACATTTGTTAATAACATCAATACGCACGAAGGCGGCACGCACCTTGAAGGGTTTAAATCAGCTTTAACAAGAACTTTAAATAATTACGGTACTAAGAACGGGATATTTAAAAATGACAAGATTACTTTAACAGGGGATGACTTCAGGGAAGGTTTGACATGTGTCGTCAGTGCGAAAATCCCTGAACCGCAATTTGAAGGGCAGACTAAAACTAAACTCGGTAACAGTGAAGTCAAAGGGATTGTGCAGTCAATTACGGGCGAACAGCTTGGAAATTATCTTGAAGAAAATCCGTCTGTCGCAAAAAAAATTATTGAAAAATGCCTGAGGGCAGCCGAAGCAAGAGAAGCTGCGAGAAAAGCAAGAGAACTTGCCAGAAAGAAAACAGGGCTGGAGATTTCAGGTCTTCCGGGCAAACTGGCGGACTGCTCCATATCTGACCCTGCTCAATGCGAATTATACCTCGTTGAAGGAGACTCCGCGGGCGGTTCCGCTAAACAGGGAAGGGACAGGCGGTTTCAGGCTATACTTCCTTTAAAAGGAAAAATTCTGAATGTAGAAAAAGCAAGAATTAATAAAATTGTCGAGAACGATGAAATTCGTTCAATTGTTACAGCCATAGGTGCAGGTTTGGGCAATTCCGAAGAGTTCGATGAATCGAAAATCAGATATAATAAAATTATTCTTATGTGCGACGCCGATGTTGACGGGTCTCATATCAGAACATTGTTGCTTACGTTTTTTTACAGGCATATGAGGGAAATTATCGATACTGGCAGATTATATATTGCTCAACCCCCGTTGTATAAGATTAAAAAGGGAAAATCAGAGTTATATGCGTATGATGAAAATGAAAGAGATGAAATTTTAAAATCTATGAGGGTGGATAAAAAGAATATAGTTAGTACTGAGGAAGGCGGGGCACCAATACCTGCACCTGTAAGCGAGACTAAGGTTGTTATTTCACGTTTTAAAGGACTCGGAGAAATGAATCCTGAACAGCTATGGGCTACGACCATGAATCCCGAGACGAGAACTGTCTTGCAGGTAACGAGTGAAAATGCTTCTGCGGCGGATAAGATGTTCAGAATTTTAATGGGAGAGGAAGTTGAACCCAGAAGAAAATTTATTGAAGAAAATGCTAAGTATGCTAATATAGACGCTTAATTCAATATACAATTATAAATAAAAAAATGAATTTTAAGTTTTTATTAATAATAGCTTTTTCACTTAGCATAAGTTGTACAATATTTGTGTGTGATTCCTTTGCGGATTCCACAAATGTTTCATTCCATAATCTAAATAAAAACAAAAAATATACATCCTTATCTTTCGGAATGGGATTATCTTACGGGAATAACCCTTCTCTGAAAAATTTTATACAATATAAAATACCGGATTACGGATCTCTTACAAAAAATGAGCAATTATCTGATTTTTCTTCCGGTCTCGATTTTTTCTTAGGAATAGAGAAGCAAATAAAAAATAGTTATTCCGTTAAAGGTGAATACTCATATTTTCTAAAAAGTTATAACGTCAGTTTATATCCGCAATATAATTTTTCGTACAACAGTCATCAGCCGTATTTAATGTTTTATTACATTATACCTCAGGAATATTCTTATCTCAAAATTGGTGCAGGAACAGGATATATTTTTTCAAATTTATCGGTTAAAGAGTTTGGACATGAAAATAATTATACAGCCGGCGGCTTCGGATTCAAAACCGAAATAATATTAAATGCGCAGATTGGAAAGTCATTTGCGGGTTACTTAAGCGGTAATATTTCAAAAACTTTTTTATCAAATTTAAAAGATAGTAATGGGAATGTACTTCTGACCAGCGGAACAAATGAAACTGTTAATCTGAGCAGTTTAAGTGCCGGGATCCGGTTAGGAGTGGAATTCTTCTTTTTTTAACCTTATGAATAATTTAATAAAAGCAATAGTTTATGGTGTGATTCAGGGATTAACCGAATTTATACCTATCAGCAGTACTGCTCACATAAGGGTTATACCCGCCCTGTTGAAATGGGGAGACCCCGGTGCTGCATTTACGGCAGTAATACAGATTGGTACTTTAGTTGCGACATTAATATATTTCAGGCAGGATATTTTTTTCATGTTGTCCGGATTTTTTAATGCATTGAGAACAAGAAAATTTTTTGAAGATCCTTATTCACGGATGTTTATTTTAATTATGGTTGGTACTATTCCTATATCGATATTCGGATTAACTCTTAAAAAGTTTATCGAAGGCGATGCGAGGGGATTATATGTCGTTAGCTGCTCTCTTATAGGTCTGGCAGTTATTCTGCTTATTGCCGAAAAAATATCATCAAAAAAGAAAGAATTCACTGAGATTACTGTTAAAGACGGACTGTGGATAGGTTTGGCACAGGCTATAGCATTAATACCCGGCAGTTCCAGAAGCGGAGTTACTATAACAGCCGGTCTCTTTTGCGGATTAAAAAGAGATGTAACAGCAAGGTTTTCATTTCTTTTAAGCATTCCTGCTGTCGGATTGAGCGGACTTTACGAACTATACAGCGAAAGACACGAATTGCTTAATGAAAATGCTATGAGCCTGGTAATAGCTACTTTAGTATCAGGAATTGTAGGATATTTTGCAATTGCATTTCTTATTAACTATTTAAAAACAAGGTCGAACTTAATTTTTATTATATACAGAATTTTACTAGGAGTCGCAATCATTATACTGCTATCCATGGGAGTTTTACACAATATTTAGCGTTTTTTTAATGTTTATTTTGTATTGACTATTATGGGTAAATTTTAGTAATATTAAGCATGAAACTTTTTGAACTAAGATAAGTTTAAAAGGAAGCAAAATAATTGTAAAATGAAAACAATAAAAGTTTTATTTATCATCGGTTTAATTGTGATGTTTTCCGTTAATACGATTGCACAAAACACATATTCTTTTAACGATGGTTTATCAAAAGCTAAATCTAATAATAAAAAAGTATTAATAAGCATATATGTGGAATCGGACAGCTGGTGTGAAAAAATGCAGTCTGTATATGCTTCTGAAAACATCAAAAATTATATAAACACCAATTTTATCTTTATAAAATTAAATGTCTCGAGCAGTGATAAATATGAATACAACGGCAAGCAATATTCTGCCGGTGATTTGGCAAAGTTATTCGGAGCTACAGGGTATCCAACCAATGTTTTTTTAAATCCTGACGGTTCAGTAATAAAATACAAATACAACGGTGATGTTTGCAATAACTATCCCGGGTATTCAGAATCAGGGGATTTCGAGAAGATTTTAAAGTTTTTTGCTACCAATCAGTACAAAGATACTGATTTATCAAAGATATTATAAAACTTTTAATGCCTCCGTATAATGGCGGTAGCATTAATTATTATATTCTATTTGAATTTTCTTTCTAATTTTTCCCTTACGTAATCCGGGACAAAACAACTTGTTTTACCTTTGAACTTTGCAAGTTCTTTAACCAATGATGAGTTCAGGTATGAGTATTTTTCGTTTGGCATCAGGAATATTGTTGTAATATTCGGAGCTAATTTTCTGTTCGTAAGAGACATCTGGAATTCGTACTCGAAATCCGAAACTGCTCTGAGCCCGCGAATAATTACAGAGGCATTTTTTCTGGCCGCATAGTCAACAAGAAGTCCGTCAAAAGAATCAACTTCAATATTCTTAAAATTTCCGGTTACTTTTCTTATCATATCCATTCTTTCCTGTTTTGTAAAAAGGGGTTTTTTATTTGTGTTTAGTGCAATTGTAACTATTACTTTATCGAATAAATCCGAAGCTCTTTCAATGATATCAAGATGCCCGTTTGTAATAGGGTCAAATGTGCCGGGATATACTGCCATGTTCTTTTTCATGATCAATTATTTAAAATCAAAAAATGAAAATTGAGAAATACCGATTTTTTTATTTAAATACACTTTATTCTTAAAATCTTCAGGTATTATTAAATTCTTATCGTGTTCAAGAATGAATATCTCGGTTAAATTTGATATCATCTCTATTAAGTTACGGTAATTATTGTATTTGTACGGCGGATCTGCAAATGTAAAATCAAATTTATTCTTTCTGTATGTCATTAAATATTTTATAGCGTCATTTTTAAATATATAACAATACTTTTCCATATTCAGATTCATAATATTCTCTTTTACTGTGAATGTATAAAGGTCAACAAAATTACATTCTTTCCCTCCCCGTGAAATAAATTCAATTCCAAAACTGCCTGTACCGCAGAATAAATCAAGACATGATTTATTCTCAAAATCAAATTTGTTGCAAAGGATGTTGAATAAAGTTTCTCTCGCCCTGTCGGTCGTAGGTCTGACATCATTTTTACCTGACGGTGATTTTAAAATCCGGCCTTTGAATGTACCTGAAATTATTCTCATCTTATTATTCTAAAACAAGTCCGCAAAGCGGAATAAATTTGTATCCTTCGGAAACGATTTCAGGGTTGATATTACTGGTAATTCCTATTTCATAAAACGGGTTTGAAAGAATTATCCTGGCTTTTTTTGAAGATTCATTTAATATTTTATAAGAAACGGCTGTTGACTCATCTCCATAAAGATAAACGTTGTCTATTTGAAGATGTCTGTAGTCATCTTCAATTTTTAAAAATGTTTTAACAAGATTATCCTGAAAATTTGAATCTTTCACAATAAAATAATTATAGTTGTAACATCCGGATTCATTTATGATACTAAAATCAAACCTGTTTTTTCTGCAGCCAATAACCAAAAAGCTCTCACCTTTAAAAAGATTTTTCCTTATAATCCTGAAATACCTTTCAGCAGTGAATTGTTCAACATCAATTGAACTAATTTTTATATTTATTAATTTTGAAAGTTTTTTTATTGCTTCAATAAGGTTATTTCTGACTGCAATAATAAGTGTTTCTTTTATATTTTCCGAATAGGATTCGGCTAAAAGTTTATGGTAGCTGATTTTATAGCTTTTGTAATTTTCCGAAAAATAATTTGAAAGTTCCCAAATAATATCCGAATTTATTTTGTCAGTGCTTTCTGAAAAATCAAGCGGTATAATATTTGTAAAGCAATAGTTTGTATCAATGACCATTTTAGAAATATTCGGGCTTGTTTTTATTTCTTTTAAAACATTATTAATTATTTCCGCAGTTTCATTAATTGCAGTATCGGTTAATTTATTTTGATGATTAAAGCTTTCGAATTTAAAATTGTCGGTAACCTGGCAGGCAAAAGAAATCTTTTTTTCTTTGTCTATTTCCAGAAACCTTATTGAACTATCTGACAGACCTATTGACAGCATAATGTGTTATTATTCAACAATTATATATTCTTTTATTTTTTCAAATTTTTTCTTACCGATACCTTTCACTTTCATAATACTTTCTATCTTCTTAAAACCGTTGTGAGTTTCCCTGTATTTAATAATTTTTTCTGCAGTTGATTCTCCCACGCCCGGTAATCCTACAAGAATTTCTTTTGAAGCAGTGTTGATATTTATACTTTTTGGTTTAAGTTTTTCTTCTTTCTTGCTCTTCTTTCTTTCTTTGAACTTTAAAGAATCCTCTGCAGTCCGGAGTTTTTGAATTAGATTAATATCAGGATTCTTAATAGTATCTGTTTTTTCAAGTGAGTCATTTACAACTGAATTTGCATTTTCCCTTGACAGTTTTCTAAAGGTTTCCTCTGTTTGAGAATAATCAAAACTTGAATAACTGTTATTTGAAGATAAATACTTTATGTACTTAATGCTAAATCCGGAAATAAGGATAATAATAACAAAAAGAATTACTTTTAACTCGTTTTTAGTAAAATTAAAATTGTAAAGATTTTTAATCATACTACTCTTATGTTAAAAAGCCTGTCAAAATATATTGGCAGGCTTAAATTATCATAATAAAAAAAATTATTTATTTAGTTGAACTAAAACTGAAATCGTTTTTTTCCGAAGTATTTATTTTAATATCTATTATCATTCTTATTGCACCCATTCCGACATCGTACCATAAGGAATCAATATACATTAAACCGTATACACGAGGTACTGCCCCTGTATATCTACCTGCTAAATAGAATGCACAGACATTATGCTGAAAGTTCTGATAATCTAAAAACCTGTCAATTCCCCCCAAATTCGGAAAATCCCTGTACGGGTTTATAAAACCGTCTTCTGTATTATATTTGGATAAGGTATCAAACTGGGCTTTTGTGTACGTTTGAGAAAACATATTACTGAAATACGTAGCAAAACCTCCAAATAATAAATCAAGATTTGCCGACCTCATCCATAATAATGTACTTCCGCCAATAATAGTATCCCTTAGTTGAATATCTTTTTGATTTATATTATCCGCTACTGTACGGCCGTTTAACAAGTCAGCAGCACTGTTCGATGAGCTTGAAAAATATTCATCCATAACAATTCCATTGTAAATGTATACATTTTTAAATATAAGCGGTGCTGTCATCCATGTAACTGTATCAGGTTCAACCAAAACCGTTGTACTGAATTTATTATATCCCGCTTTTGAAACATATACAGCATAAACTCCGCTTGATAAATTCGTAAAAAGAAAAAAACCATTTGAATCAGATAAAGTAGTCTGATTTGTCTGTTCAAGATATATGGTGGCTCCCTTAATACTTGGCTGTGAAGGTTTTGAAGTATCAAAAACAATACCTTTTAATGTTGCGGTACCACTATCTGATGATGATGGGTTACAACCTGTGTTGAGAAAAGAAATGAAAATTGATATTATGAAAAGAACCGGAAAAAATATTTTCATAATTAATAGTAATTTAATTTTTGATTTCGCTTTTAAGGTCTTATTACATAAAATACTTTAAAAAAAAGGTAATTTCAAAGATAAAATAAGGTATAATATATTTATTTAGTGTTTGGGATAAAATAATTCATGCCGTTTCTGTTTACTTTTATGTCAACAGTTACAACAAATAGCCCATTCTCAATACGAGTAGAATTAATGTATAATAATCCATAAGTTTTTGGTTGAGTTGGAGCAGCAAGATACCTGCCATATAAATAAACCGGGTAAACTGAATTTTCCGCTAACGGATAAGCAAAATATCCGGTTCTATCTTTTGAAAAATAAGAATCTTGTATTGAATCTCCGGCATCATATATTTTTGCTAAAGTATCGAACTGATATTTGGTAAATTTTCCTAACGAGTTACCGGCTCTTGTATCGAAATAGCCCCCATATAATGAAGAAGATATGAACCTATATTGCAAACCAAGTCCCATTGAATCCATCAAATCCAAATCACGTATTGAACTTGATATCATTCTTGTAATCATGAACCCAAAATCAAGTGAGCTGTATGAACTTGGATTTGTATTTTGATATACATCTAAGTTATTTGCATAAAAAATGCCGTTAGAAGGAGTTAATTCAATATTCACGATTGCGGTATCGTCAGCTAAAAGGAAATAAGGAATTGTATCTGTTAAATATCTTATTCGTGAAGCAACAATTATAAGGTTTGTTCCGGAAGAACTCATTGGTATTCCGGATAAAAAGTAGTTTCCCCCGGTATCCGATAAACAAACATTAACACCCGGAACGGTGGTAATATTGACACCTGCAAGCGGATTATGTGATCCCGCATCCGTTACTTTTCCTTTAAGACAACTGGGGGGATAATCCGGACTGGTTGACTGATTTGTTTGACATCCGGCAATAAATAAAAAAGCAGAAACCAGTAAGAATAAAATAAAATTGTAGAGGTTTTTCATGATAAATCTTTGAAAATTGAATAAATTGAGTAAAAAATAACTTTTGTTCCCTGTCTAATTTTCATATTTTTAAAATTAAAACAAAGGTAAATATTAATATCAAAACTCAGGATAAAATATCCTTTTTATTGATGTCGATTTACCCGTTAATGCATCAAATTCGCAGATTATTGCAGCAAATCTTAAATCATCGGTCGCGACTTCATGTTTTTGGGGAGTCCCGTATATAAATCTTTTTATTGAAGCGTCTTTTTTCATTCCAATTACGGAATCATAAGGTCCTGTCATTCCTACATCGGATATATAGGCTGTTCCCTGAGGCAAGATTCTTTCATCGGATGTCTGGATATGTGTGTGTGTACCGAATACTGCGCTTGCCCTTCCATCTGTATACCATCCGAATGCAATTTTCTCGGCAGTTGTTTCAGCATGAAAATCCACTATGAAAATTTTAGATTCTTCTTTTGTCTTTTCATAAATCCAGTCAAAATTTCTGAACGGGCAATCTATAGGTTTCATATACGTTCTGCCCTGAAGGTTAATTATGCAAATCTTATAGTTTGTACCCTTTACGGGAAAAATTCCGAATCCGTGGCCGTAAGCTCCTCTTGGATAATTATTGGGTCTGAGTAAATTCGAAGTTTCATTTATGAATTTATGTGATTGAATCTTATCCATGGTATGATTTCCACCTGTCAGTACGTCTATAGGAAGTTCGAGAAGTCTTTTTGCATCTTTCTCCAGAATACCCATCCCATCCGAAATATTTTCGGCATTTGCAATTACAAAATCGATTTTGTATTTATTGATAAAACTTTGCAGAAGTGATTTTACAAGATTAAGACCGGGCTCTCCGATAATATCGCCGATAAAAAGTACATTAATTTTTTCTTTCAAAAATAATCCTCCGTATTATAACCTTTCCATTTACAATATTCAAATAAATCTTTCTGTGCTGAATTAAAAACCACAGCAAATGCAACGGCATCGTCGGTATATCCTAAAAAAGGAATGAAATCTGGAATAAGATCAAACGGGTTAATAAAATATAAAACCGCTGCAACAATCAGGGCAATAGTTTTCCAGGGAATATTTGTATAAGCCTTGGTTTTAAAATCCTTTAACATTTGCAATGAAAGAGTCAGCTGCCTGATAAGTTTTGCAAATTTTTCTAAATTCAGTTTTGAAGCTTTTTTCTTAATCCGGTTTTCGTTCTTTAATATTTCACCGAGTTCATCCTGTGAGACTCTTGCAGAGTCGGATTTAACCTCGTCAAATATATAACTTTCCGAAAATTTATCTTTTGTTTGCATAATATGTGTAAAAACAAAAATAGATTAAATAAGGTATTAAATCAATAACTAATTATTCTTTACCCGCAAACCTGCTTAAATACTCTTAAAAAATTCAATCCGAGTATTTTTCTTATCTCGATTTCCGTATAGCCGCGCTCAATAAGCTTTTTAGTGATTATGGGGTAGCAGGTTCCGTCGTAAAGCTCGTTGGGTGGCGTAACTCCTCCGTCATAATCCGAACCAAGCCCGATGTAATCCACACCTACGAGTTTGTAAATATAATCTATGTGGTCAATAAATTTATCAATAGAAATTCCGCCTAAAAGGTCAATAGTTGAAAGAAATTTTTCCCTTTCCTGATTGAATTTTATCATATCCCCGCCGCTGTTTTTAAATATTTCATTTATTTCATTCGGGTATCTTTCATATACATTTGAAGTTCTTACATTATCTGCATTTACTGCATCAATAAAATGGTCGTAAAAATTCACCATTATAATTCCGCCTTTTTCGGCGATTGCTTTAATCTGCTCATCAGTAAGATTTCTGTAATGAGGACTTAATGAGTAACAGCAGGAGTGTGAAGCTATAACCGGGTTTTTGGATGTTTTAATCACATCCCAGAAAGTCTGCTCGCCGACGTGAGAAACATCAATCAGCATTCCCACTTCATCCATTCTTTTAATAACTTCGAAGCCGTATTTTGTAAGACCGCCTTTTACATTTCTGCTTGATTCATCTTTTGCAGAGGTCCCGATTTTATTTGAATTATTCCAGGTGAGTGTTATATATCTTACACCAAGGTCATAGAATTCGTTAATCCTGTCGAGATTGTTTTCTACGGCGTTCCCGCCTTCCAGACCAAACATTCCGCATAATTTTCCGCTTTTTATAATTCTTGTTGCTTCATCGAATGAATTTGCAAACTGGAATCTGTCCGTATTTTGCGCCTCTATTTTTTTAAATCTTTCAATTTGTTCTTTCGCAAAGCTGTATGCGCGTTTCATATTCTCTTCATCAGGCCATATAGAAAATACCTGCAGTTTCATTCCGCCGTCAATTAAACGGTCAAGTCCTGTTTGAGTAAATTTATCTCTCTTATTAAAATTTGCTCCTCTTTTATAAACCTGGTAGATATAGTCATTATGTCCATCAATCACAATTGCATCGTAGTGGAGTTTATAGCAATCGTTAACAAGGTCGGGATATTTATTCGGAGGATTAAATATGTCATCCTGTTTAATTGAATCTTTAACTGGCTTTGCAGGTTCAATATCTTTTTTGTTCGTGGCATTTTCGTTTTTGCAGAATGAAAATGAGAGCATTAAAAATGCAACAAATGGAAATAAGATTATTTTATATTTCATTATTTTTATTTATTCAAATTTAATAGTGGTGTTAACTTTTGGTCGTACGGTGTTATAACAATTGTATTATTTTTTGAATTCATTAAATCCTTAAGTGTTTCAATGTACTTCCACTGAAGATACTGAGGACTGATTGTACTTGAGATAATCTTCTGTGCTTCGGAAACTCCTCTTGCTTCTACTTGTTTACGTTCAGCTTCCTGATTTTCTTTTTGGAGCACATAAACCATCTGCTGGGCTCTCTGTTCGGCTGCAATTTTTTCATCGATTGCTTCTTTAACTTTGTCGGGTAATTCGACATTACGCAATAAAACCTTTTCAAGAACTATTCCTCTCCCTTCAAAAGATTTTTCCAGATTTTTTGTAATGTCATTTACAAAATCATCTCTCTTCGAAGAATATATGTCTGTTGCGTTGTATTTAACACTTACATCTCTTAAAGCAGTTCTTGATGCAGGCCTTACAATTTTTTCCATATAATCTATCCCAAGCGTTCTGAGCAAATTCGGAGCTTCTGTTTCACTTAGTCTGAACCAGACTGTAACATCAAGTTTTAGCGTTAGTCCGTCTGATGAAAGCGTAACAATCGCATCATCTCCTTTAACTGCCCCTTCATCCTTTATACCGCTCATTGTATATGCCTGAGTTTTAACGTCGAGTTTTTCAACCTCGACTAACGGATTGACAAAATTTAATCCGCTTTTAAGAACATTATCCTGTACATTTCCGAAAAGTATAGTTACACCGATTTGTCCGGGTCCGATTTGCACAAGAGCCGAAAAGATAACCCCTATGAATATTCCTATAATTAATAACACTCTGAACAATCCGATAACTTTATTAAGCTGAGGATTTTCTTTTGCTTGCTTGTTAAGTAAGAATGAAATAATAAGTATAACAAACAGGAAGATAATTAATGTAATCATTTTATTAAATTTAAAATTTATAAAAATTTAA
>Ga0182021_10006821_pt1 | contig 13554 bp, 12 predicted proteins | sample 612E3MmetaG_FD_120493 | JGI IMG/M metagenome (GOLD analysis project Ga0182021, IMG submission 120493) | Permafrost microbial communities from Stordalen Mire, Sweden - 612E3M metaG (Illumina Assembly) | ecosystem: Environmental > Terrestrial > Soil > Wetlands > Permafrost | place: Sweden...
CAAGGACACCGACTTCAGCCTGGTCAGCGACGCCGACATCACTGCCATGCAAGACCAGCTCAACCGCCGACCCCGCAAAGTCTTGGACTACGCCACCCCAGCTGAAACACTCCACTCACAACTCGTGTTGCGCTGACCCCTTGAATCCGCCCGCTCTCGGCCCGCCTGGGGTATCAAAACGCGGATTCGGTCGACAGAATCAAGCGTTGAAGCTGACCTCGAGGGTCTTCTCGATGCCGGAGAGAGCCACGGAGACGGGGCACTCGGTCTTCGTCTTCTCGGCGAACTCGGTGAACGTCTCGGCTGTGATGCCCGGGACGGAGCCGACGACGGTGATCGTGGCGCCCGTGATGCCCGTACCGGGCTGGAACGTCACGCCGACCGTGGTGTCCAGGCTCGTGGGCGGGTTGCCTGCGCCCGTGAGCGCGTGGGACAGCGCCATCGAGTAGCAGGTCGCCAGCGCGGCGGCCAGAAGCTCCTCAGGGTTGGTGGTTCCGGACCCGGCCTCTGCGCGAGCGCTCCAGGTCATGTCGAAGCTCGCAGCGCCAGAGGTGGTCAGGTCGGTCTTCCCGGACCCCTCGGTGAGCGAACCCTGCCAGTGCGTACGGGCGGTGCTAGTGGTTGCCATACGTGATCTCCATTCGAGGGTTGGATCTTTCCATCGGCAACCGGGACAGCTTCGGACGTATTCCAGGCCGGCTACCCGGCTGGGTCTTCAAGAACCCCCCGTCCGCATCCGCGAAACGGCGTATCCACGCGTACCAAACTGGCGGCACCTTCGGCCGTTTCGCGGCCCGGACTTCGCTTGACGCTGTGGATACGAGAGGCCTGGGCGACCGGCTTCGCGCGGTCGCCGTTCAGGGTGCTGTCGCTGCCGCTCTCGGCTGGCTGTTGCGGGCTGGGTCTTGGCGGTTGGCTCAGGCAGCGAGGATCTCGTGCATCTGGCGGAGCACCGTCGAAGCGACCACGTCGTTGTCGACGCCCAGCCACTTCAGTACGTTCGTGACGGTTTCCGCCTCGTCGTCGACCACGAGCGCTTTCACCTCGTCGGCGCGGAAGTCGTTGACTCCTACGGGTCCGTACCCGCGCAGATGAAGGATCCAGGCGGCGATGGGCCTTGTCGCACCGGGATTGACGATCCCCTTCTCGAGCTCGGCCGTCAACGTCGGGACGAACCGGATCGGGATCTTCTGGGACCCGTCGGCGGCGATCTGGCTGAGCAGGTGCTTGATGGACGGGTTCTCGAAGCGCTCCACGAGGGCCGCGCGGTACGCGGCAATCTGGTCGGCGGGCAGCGGCAGGTGCTGGACGGCGGCGTCCCACCACTCGTCGACCCAGCCGCGCAGCACGGGGTCGGTGATCGCCTCGTACACGGTCTCGCGTCCCATGATCGGGCCCGCGTACGCCATGAGCGAGTGCGAGCCGTTGAGCAGCCACAGCTTGCGGTGCTCGAACGGGACGATGTCGCCGACGAATGTCGCGCCGCTCTCCTCCCAGGCCGGCCGCGCGGCGACGAAGTCGCCCTCGATGACCCACTCGGTGAACGGCTCGGTGACCACCGGCGCGCGATCGCACACACCAGTGAGATCTGTCACCGCTGCGATGTCCTCCTCGGTCGGACGCGGCGTGATCCGGTCGACCATCGTCGTGACGAAGCCCACCGAATCGTCGATCCAGTCGAGCAACGACGGGTCGACCTCGGTCGCGAGCTCTTCGACGACCCGACGCGTGATCGCTCCACTCTTCACGAGGTTGTCGCACGGCACGATCGTGATCGGCCCGGCACCCGCCTCGCGGCGCGCCAGCAGGCCGGCGACGAGCTTGCCGGGGGCGGTGGTGACGGTGCCCTCGAGAGGGGACCTCGTCAGCGCCTCGATGTCAGCGGCCACGGCGTCGTTGGCAAGATCGAGGGCGCCCGACGAGTCCTGCACGTAGCCGGCCTCGGTGATCGTCAGCGTGACGACGGTGACGTCCGGCGACGCGAAGTAGCCCCGCCAAGCCGCCAGGTCGTGGCCGGTGTGCACCGCCGACAGCGACGAGATGACCTCGGTCTGGACGTCCTTGCCCTGGACGACGAGCGTGTACAGGCAGTCCTGCGCCGACAGCTCGGCGACGTGGGTGTCCGTACGACCCGAGAACGCCGCGATCCCCCAGTCCGACGAGCAGTGCTCGGTGTACCACGCGCTGTGCGCGCGGAAGAAGTTGCCGAGTCCGAGGTGGACGGTACGGACGGGAGCGAGCGGCTTCCCGTACGTCGCCCGGGACAGAACGCGGTCACTCAAGGCGGAACACCGACTTGGGCTGTACTGCCACCAGGTCGTGGATGATCTCGAGCGCCTCGTCTTCTTCGAGCCGGTAGTCGACGACGAGCTCGGCGAGGTGGACGCTGTCGACGCGACGGGACATGTCGTGGCGGGCCGGGATCGACAGGAACGCGCGGGTGTCGTCGATGAAGCCCGACGTCTTCGTGAACCCGGCAGGCTCGGTGATGGCCTTGCGGAAGCGCTTGATCGCGTCGGGCGCGTCGATGAACCACCACGGAACACCCACGTACATCGACGGGTAGAAGCCCGCCAGCGGGCCGAGCTCGCGTCCGTAGATCGTCTCGTCCATCGTGAACACGACAAGGCGGAACGTCGGGTTCGTGCCGAACGCGTCCAGCATCGGCCGCAGCGCGCGGGTCGCCTCGACGGTCATCGGGATGTCAGCGCCCACATCCGGTCCGTACGTCTCGAAGGTCTCCGTGTGATGGTTGCGGTACGACGCGGGATGCAGCGTCATGACCAGGCCGTCCTCGGAGGCCATGCGGGCCATCTCGAACACCATCGTGCGGCGCAGCGCGTCTCCCTCGGCTGAGGTGATCTGCCCGGCGCGAGCCTTCCGGTACACACGGCTCGCCTCGTTGGCCGGCAGCGGTGTCGTGTCGAGGTCGAGGTGCGCGTGGTCGCTGGAGACGGCGCCGTTGGCCTTGAAGTAGGCCCGGCGGTTCTCCATCGCCTTGATCCAGCCCTCGTACGTGTCGGTATTGATCCCGGACGCGGTCGCCAGGTTGTCCACGAGGCCCGTCCAGCCGTCGCGGGCTGGCTCGAGATAGCGGTCCGGGCGGAACGTCGGCGCGATCCGGCGGGTGAACGTCGGGTCGGCCGCCAGCTGCTGGTGATAGTGCAGGTCGTCGCACGGGTCGTCGGTCGTGGCCATGAACGAGATGTCGAACCGGTCGAGGAGCTGCCGTGGGCGGAAGTCGGGTTCCGCCAGCGTCGCAGCGATCTTGTCGTAGATCGCATCCGCCGTCTCGGCCGAGGGCCGGACGTCCACGCCGAAGATCTCGACGAGCTCGGACTCCATCCAGTACCGGACCGGCGTGCCGCGGAAGACCGGCCAGTGGGTGCAGAACGTACGCCACGCCTCACGGGCCTCTGCGGCGCTCAGCGTGGCCTTGCCCGGCGGGACACCGAGGCTCGACAGCTGCACACCGTGGGTGTGCAGGAGGCGGTTGATGTAGTGGTCGGGGCTGAGCAGCAGGCTCGTGGGGTCGGTCCACGGAGTGTTGTCGGCGATCCACTGCGGAGGTACGTGACCGTGCGGGGAGATGATCGGCAGGTCCTTCACCGTCTCGTACAGGCGGCGCGCCACATCGCGGGTCGTCGTCTCAGCGGGGAACAGCCGGTCAGGGTGAAGCGTCAGCGCAGGCATGCAGCCATCTTCGCGTGGCAACACTCGGCGGTGACGGCCTTGCAGAAGATTGCCCGTTGTACGGTCGAGACAAAACAGGAGGACGCGTGACGACACCCATTCCGGTCGAGGTCATCGGCGGAGCCCACCAGCACGTCGCCGACGCGGAGCTCGCCGAGTTCGTACAGCGCAACCTCGCTCCCCTGCCGCTGGACGGCAAGGACGTCGTGCTGGTCGTACCTGACGGCACCCGCAGCATGCCGTTGCCGCTCGTGATCGGCATCGTGCACGAGGCGCTGATCGGCCGCGTCGCGAAGCTGACGGCCGTGATCGCGCTGGGCACCCACTCGTACATGGAGCCTCACGAGATCGAGCGCATGTTCGGCGCGGAGCCGGGAGGGCTCGACGCCCTCTATCCAGGTCTGGAGATCGTCAACCACGAGTGGGCGAAGCCGAGCGAGATCGTCTCCGTCGGGCGGCTGAGCGCGGACCAGATCTCAGAGCTGAGTCGCGGCGCGATGCACGAGGCGGTCGAGGTCGAGCTCAACCGGCGGATCGTCGAGAGCGACTATGCGATCGTCATCGGGCCCGTGTTCCCCCACGAGGTGGTCGGGATCTCCGGCGGCAACAAGTACTTCATCCCCGGCTGCGCGACCCACGACATCATCGACCTGTCCCACTGGGTCGGCGCTCTCATCGGCGTCGAGGGCATGATCGGGGTCACGGGGATAACGCCCGTCCGCGCGATCATCAACGCCGGCAGCGAGCTGATCCCTACCGAGCGGCTCGCGCTGTGCCTGGTGGTCGAGTCGGGTACCGGCTTGCTGGAGGCTGCGGCGTTCGGTACGTCCGAGGATGCGTGGGCCGCCACCGCGCCGATCGCCGCCGAGAGCCACATCGTCTACACCGACACCCCGTACACGACGTTCCTCGCGATGATGCCGACCAGGTACGACGACATCTGGACCGCCGCGAAGGGCTGCTACAAGGCGCAGCCGGCGATGGCGGACGGCGGCGAGGTCATCATCTATGCGCCGCACGTCACCGAGGTGTCCGAGACCCACCACGAGATCTACGACATCGGCTACCACTGCATCGACTACTTCACCAAGCAGTGGGACCGCTTCCAGGACATCCCCAAGGGCGTACTGGCGCACTCCACGCACGTGCGCGGCGCTGGGACGTACGACCCCGTGACCGGGGTGGAGACGAACCGCATCCACGTCACGCTGGCGACCGGCATCCCCCGCGAGGTGTGCGAACAGGTCAACCTCGGCTACCTCGACCCCGCGAGCATCGACATCGAGGCCTGGAAGGCCGACCCCGAGATCATGGTCGTCGAGAACGCCGGCGAGGTCCTGTACAGGCTGCGCTGACGTCGAGGCTCAGGCGCGCGGGGCGGCCGTGGACTCGCGGACGATCAGCCGTACGGGCACCAGGGTCGGTGCGTCGCCGCGCGGCCTGGCGCCGCCGATCATCGCCAGCACCTGCCGGATCGCGGTCTCGCCGATCGTGGTCAGCGGCGCGGCGACGGTGGTCAACCGTGGCGTGACAAGGTCGGATGCGAACGTGTTGTCGAAGCCCACGACGCTGATGTCGTGCGGAACCCGTACGCCGCGCGCCTTGAGGCCGCGCATGAGGCCCATGGCCATCACGTCGTTGTAGCAGACCACGGCCTTCACGCCACGGGAGACGACTTCGTCGGCGGCATGATGCCCGCCCTCGACGGTCGGGATCGCCGCGGTCAGCCGCGTCTCGCGCAGCCCGAGCTCGGCAGCCGCCTCGCGCATCGCGAGCCAGCGGATCCCGTTCATCCACGACGCCTCGGGACCGGGTAGGTAGTAGATGTGACGGTGGCCCAGGGTGGCGAGGTGCTCGATGGCTCGGCGCATGCCGCGCGGCGAGTCGGGGATCACGCATGCCAGCCCGCCGACCTGGCGGTTCAGCACGACGACCGGCGTGCTCTTGGACACGCTGCGCAGGACGGTGTCGGACGTACGGGTCGAGGCGATCACCATCCCGGAGACCAACGGCAGCACGCGGGAGAGGTTCTGCCGCTCGATCGTCTCGGACTCCTGGGCGTCGATCAGGAGCAGCGTGTACCCGGCGCGCGCCGCCGCCCACTCCGCGCCGCGCAGGATGCCGAAGTAGAACGGGTTCGTGACGTCAGCCGTAGCCAGGGCGATGAGCTTGTTATTCTGCGGCGATGTGGGGCGGAAGACACCGTCCACGCGGTAGCCCAGCTGGGCGGCCACCTCGCGTACATGGTCAGCGGTCCGTACGGAGACCCGACCCGGTCTGGAGAACGTCCGCGACACAGTCGACGGACTCACGCCAGCCGCATCAGCCACCTCGTAGATCGTCGCCGGTCGTCCCGGGTCGTTCGTGTCATCGGCGGCCACGCTCGGAGTCTACGACCTTGCAACTCCTGGCAACAGGAGTGGACGGGGCCGTCGGTTCATCACGTTAACCAGGTCATTTGTACGTTCTCATGGCGGATCCGCCATGAGAACGTATGACTCGCCTACTCAACATGATGAACCGGCCGTCTCACCGCCCCCCAGCACGACGGTCCCCACTGGCCGCTGGCACAGCGGAAACTGGCCGCAACACCCGGCGGGTCCGTTGGCCTGCACGAGAGACTGTGGTCGAGATCAGTACCTGACCTTCCTGCGCCTCGTACCCAGCATGGTCAGCGTGGGATCATTCGACAACCTGCAAGCACCGAGGAGTGCAATGAGCGACACGACCGCGACCGCCCAGATCGGCGTCATCGGCATGGCCGTCATGGGGTCCAACCTGGCGCGGAACTTCGCCCACCACGGGTACAGGACGGCGATCTTCAACCGTACGTATGCGAAAACCGCCGAGGTGCTCAAGGACTTCCCCGAGGAGGGGTTCATCGGCTCCGAGAAGCTCGGGGACTTCGTCGCGAGCCTCGAGAAGCCCCGCGGGATCATCCTCATGGTGAAGGCCGGCCCCGCCACCGACGCGACGATCGACGGACTGGTCCCCCTCCTCGAAGCGGGCGACATCGTCATCGACGGCGGCAACTCGTTCTTCCAGGACACCCGCCGCCGCGAGGCCGCGCTGCGCGAGAAGGATCTCCACTTCGTCGGCTGCGGCATCTCCGGTGGAGAGACCGGCGCCCTCGAGGGCCCCTCGATCATGCCGGGCGGCTCGGCACACTCCTACGAGTACGTGGGCAAGATGCTCGAGGACATCTCGGCGAAGGTCGGCCCGAACGGCGACGAGCCCTGCTGCACCTACATCGGTACGGACGGCGCCGGCCACTTCGTGAAGATGGTCCACAACGGCATCGAGTACGCGGACATGCAGTTCATCGGCGAGGCGTACGAACTGTTGAAGGGCGTCGGCCTGTCCGCCGCCGAGGCCGCAGACGTGTTCGCGCAGTGGAACACGGGCGATCTCGACTCCTACCTGATCGAGATCACCTCCGAGGTCCTCCGCCAGGTCGACGCCAAGACCGGGAAGCCCTTGGTCGACGTCATCGTCGACGCGGCGGGGATGAAGGGTACGGGGACGTGGACCGTCCAGGAGTCGCTGCGGCTCGGTGTCCCGGTCGACACCATCTCCGAGGCCGTCTTCGCTCGCGCCGTGTCGTCCAGCCCTGAGCTGCGGAAGGCCGGACAGGCGGCGCTCAGCGGGCCGTCCGGGATCGCCGGCGGCGAGAAGGACGCGCTCATCGAGGACATCCGCCAGGCGCTCTGGTCGGCCAAGGTCGTCGCGTACGCGCAGGGGCTGCACCTCATCAAGTCCGGCGCGGCCGAGTACGGCTGGGATATCGACGTCGCCGCCTGCGCCCGCATCTGGCGCGGCGGCTGCATCATCCGGGCCAAGCTGCTCGACCGCATCTCCAACGAGTACGCCGCGCACAACCTCGTCACGCTCCTCGAGGCTCCGACGATCAAGGCCGAGCTCGCGAAGTCGCAGGACGCGTGGCGCCGGGTCATCACGCAGGCGATCGCCGGTGGCGTACCCGTTCCCGGCTTCTCCGCGGCGCTCGCGTACTACGACGCCGTACGGGCTCCTCGCCTCAACGCCGCACTCACCCAGGGGCTGCGCGACTTCTTCGGCGCGCACACGTACCAGCGGGTCGACATGGACGGTACGTTCCACACCCTTTGGTCCGGCGACCGCAGCGAGATCAATTCCGACGACGCCCACTGAGCTGATCGCAGACACAAGGAGGGCCGGATGTCGGTGACCGGAGCGCTGGATGCGGCGGGGATCGCGTACGTCGTGCACACCCATCCGCCCATCCGCGGCGAGGCTGACCTGCACCTCACCAGGCTGGACTGGGAGACGTCGGTGAAGACGCTCGCGTTCGAGCTGCCGGACGGACGGCTCGCGCTCGTGGCGGTCCCGGGACCGGCGCGTGTCCAGTACGGCGCCATCGCCCGAGCACTCGGGGTGTCACGATCTGCGCTGCGACAAGCCGACGAGCACCGGGTGATCGCTCTCGGGATGGAGCCTGGCGGGGTCAGCCCGATCTGTGCGGATCCGGATGTCGTGGTCCTCGTCGACGAGTCGGTCGTCGGCATGGGCACGGTCTACTGCGGAGGCGGTACGAGCACGACGACGATCGAGATCGACGCCGACGCCATCGCCCGGGTCGCCATCTCCCCGGTCATCGCCGCCGTCACCCGGGAGTGACAACCGCCTAGTCATATCTTGACGTCAAGGTGTCTAGGAGCCCGATGGACGTGCACCAGCCTGGTGGGTGCCGCGCCGGTCCCCGGACGAGGCCGATCACCTCGCCGGGCACCCCGAGCGCATCCTCGACAGGCGGTGAGCGCTACTGCAGGTACGGCGCGAGAGCGACGAACAAGGCGACAACGGCGATGATCGGAGCGAGGATGCCCAGGATGATCGCCATCACGCCGAACCCCCGGCCACGCTTGGTGGCCGTGGCGACGATGCCGAGGATCCAACCGATCAGCCCGACGAATCCGCTGGTACTTCCCAGCACCGACAAGACGCCCAGCTGGTTCGCCACGTCCTGGACCAGCTGCGGCTGGGTCGACGTGTCGAGGGTCCCGTTCACCGCGTACGGACCCGCCACGGCGCCCAGCCGGTACAGGTAGAAGGTGAGGATGAGGCCGCAGATGACGACGAGCGCCAGAGCGATGAGGCCGAGGACCGGCGACTTCTTCACCGGCGCCGCCGTCGCTCCGTACGCACCCATCGGCGTCGGCGAAAACCCCTGGACGGGCTGCCCGTACGGCTGGGTCGGCGCCTGCTGGGCCGGATACGCGTACGGCTGAGCCGGCGCCTGCTGAGGCGGCTGCCCGTACGGCTGAGCCGGCGCCTGCTGAGGCGGCTGACCGTACGGCTGCGTCTGAGGCGGCTGCCCGTACGGCTGCGTCTGAGGCGGCTGCCCGTACGGCTGAGTCTGGGGCTGCTGACCGTACGGCTGAGTCTGGGGCTGCTGACCGTACGGCTGAGTCGGCGCCTGCTGAGGCGGATAGCCGTAGGGCTGGTCGGGCGGCGAAGCCTGACCGTAGCCAGGACCTGGGTTCTGCGACATGAACGGCCTCTCGAGCGTGACTGGGTCAACTGTGTCACGTGTACCCCGAGCTTGGTGAGAAGCTCCAGACGAATCGCCCGACCAGCGCATGTCCGTCAGGAGCAGCGCGCCGAACATCATCCATCGTGGCGTTTCAAGGTCACCCGCCCGAGGACGAACGGATCATCCGTTCCCGAAGGTCAAGGAGAGAGTGAGCGCGATCAGAATCGCGTAGAACGAGATGAAGGGAGCCACCAAGCCGGCCATGATCGCTGCCGTCCCGAACTTGTTTCCCCGGTCGTTGGCGGTGGCGACGATGCCGGTGACCCAGCCGGCGAACCCCACCAGTCCGCTCACGAACGCGAGCAGAACGAGCAGGTCTCCCATCTGGCGGCGGGTCGCAACCTGCTGGCTGGACAAGGGTGGGACCGCTCCTTGGAGGATGATCGCGGTGATCAAGATGCCCGCCGTGATGAGCACACTCGTCCCGACAATCGTCAGGCTGAGGATGCCGAGTTTCGAGGTCCGTCCTTTCGTCGCCTCAGGAAGAGGGCCAGGAGTCACGACCGGCTGGGCGTAACCACTGCCTGGGACGTACACAATTGGCGCCTCTCGAGTGCGATGGGTTCCACCATGGCATCCGGCAGGGCCCACCGGCTCAAAGGTGACGAAACACTCCTCCCAACCCATCCGGATTGATAGGCTTTCTCGGCAATTGGAAGGATCAAAATGGCGCACGTTCCATCGCCGAACTTCGCCGACCTCGACTGGTGGCGGCATTCGGTGGTCTACCAGATCTATCCCCGCTCGTTCCATGACGGCAACGGTGACGGTACGGGAGACCTCCTCGGCATGTCCCATGCGTTGGGCTATCTCGCCTCACTCGGTGTCGATGCCGTGTGGGTGAGCCCCTGGTACCCGTCGCCGCTGGCCGACGGCGGCTACGACGTGGCGGACTACTGCGACATCGACCCCCGGTACGGCTCGCTCGACGACGCCGCCCTGTTCGTCAACGAGGCGCACGGTCTCGGGCTGCGGGTCTTCATCGACCTCGTGCCGAACCACGCCTCGAGCGACCATCCCCTGTTCCAGGCCGCCCTCGCGGCCGCTCCGGGATCACCAGAGAGGGAGATGTTCCTCTTCCGCGACGGCCACGGACCCGGCGGGAATCTCCCGCCCACCAACTGGGGCGCGATATTCGGCGGGTCGGCCTGGGAGCGGGTCATCGACGTCGACGGCAACCCGGAGCAGTGGTACTGCCACATGTTCGCTCCCGAGCAGCCCGACTGGAACTGGGAGAACCCGGCCGTCGCCGACATGTTCGATGCCGTGATCCGGTTCTGGTTCGACCGCGGCATCGACGGCATCCGGATCGACGTCGCCGACTCCATGGCGAAGGACCAGAGCTTCCCCGACACGCCGGTCGACCCCAAGACCGGCTACGGAACCACTCAGAAGTCGGCCGGCGCTCCGTACTGGGACCAGCCGGCCGTCGAGAAGATCCACCGACGCTGGCGGGCGATCGCCGACTCGTACGCCGGAGACCACCTCGGCCAGCGCATCTTCGTCTCCGAGGCGCACATGAACCCGGCTGAGCGGCTCGTGAGCTACGTCGCGCCCGGACGGCTCCACACGACGTTCAACTTCGACCACCTGTGGTGCGAGTGGACCGGGCCCTCGCAGCGGGCGATGATGGAGACCATCCTGCGCGTCCATGCCGAGGTCGGCGCGCCTCCCACCTGGGTCATCGGAAACCACGACACGACCCGCGTGGTGACGCGCTATGGCAAGCCAGAGACTGGTTGGCGCTTCCGAGCCGACGGGGTCCACCCGGACGACGGCCAGAAGTTCGCCGAGCACTTCGCGCCCCTGCCCACCGACGTGGCGCTCGGTCGGCGGCGCGCGCGAGCGGCCGCGTTACTCGAGTTCGCCCTGCCCGGTGTGGCGTACATCTACCAGGGCGAGGAGCTCGGCCTCCCCGAGGTCGAGGACCTTCCGACGGAGTCGCTCCAGGACCCGACCTGGGAGCGCTCAGGCCACACGGTCCGCGGGCGCGACGGGTGCCGCGTGCCGTTGCCGTGGTCCGGCGAGGAACCGCCGTACGGTTTCGGGCCGGGCATCGGCCAGCCCTGGCTGCCACAACCGGCGGACTGGGCCGACCTGACGATCGCCGCGCAAACGGGCGTCCCAGGGAGCCACCTCGAGCTGTACAGGGCGGCTCTCGCCGAGCGACACCGCAATCCCGCGCTCGGCGACGGCACGCTGAGGTGGGACGAGATGGGGCCCACCGTGCTGAGCTTCACGCGCGAGCCGGGCTTCCGGTGCATCGTGAACTTCGGCGACGATGTCGTACCGATCCCTGACAACAGTTGGCCCATTCTCGCCTCAGGCGACGTGTCGGCGGGAATCCCCCGGGACACTGCGGTGTGGTTGTCTGTGTGACTCTGCCCTTCGAACCGTCGGTCCTCTACCTAGCCCTCGCGATATTCGCGGCGTTCATCATCGGCGTCTCCAAGACGTCGGTCGGTGGTGTGGCGACCCTGGCGGTCGGGATCTTCGGGCTGCTGATGCCCGCCAAGGAGTCGACAGCCGCCGTGCTCCTGCTCCTGATCATCGGGGATGTCGTCGGTGTCTTGACCTACCACAAGCACGCCGACTGGGGGCTGCTCAAGAAGCTGCTGCCCTCCGTGCTGCCCGGCATCGCGCTCGGAGCCCTGTTCGTACGGTTCGTGCCTGACGTAGGGCTCAAGAAGTTCATCGGCGTCATCCTCGTCGTGATGCTCGTCCTGCAGCTGTGGAGCCGCCGGAAACCGGCGAAGGTCGAGGAAGAGGCCAAGCAGATGCACCCGGCCGCCACGATCGGTACGGGAGTCGTCGCGGGCTTCACGACGATGACGGCCAACGCGGCAGGCCCCGTGATGAGCCTGTACCTGCTGGCCGCCCGCGTCGACAAGACCCGGTTCCTCGGGACCGGTGCCTTCTACTACCTGATCATCAACCTGACCAAGGTGCCGTTCTCGGCAGCCCTGGGGCTGTTCCATATGTCCACCCTGTGGCTGACGCTGATCCTGCTTCCGGCGGTGCTCGTCGGCGCATGGCTCGGCCGCATCCTCATCAAACGAGTCAGCCAGCTCTGGTTCGAGCGCCTCACCCTGGCCGCCACCGCGATCGCGGCCATCGCGCTGCTGCTCTAGCGTCGCCTGGCCCGTTACGCCGTCGCCCCGGAGAGCGGCGCAGCGGCGTGGGCATCCAATTCGCTCGGTTCGGAGCTTCGTGAGGCTGTTTGCAGAAGAACGATCCCCAACCACGCGAACCACACGATCTGCAGGAGGCCGAAGACGTACGCGCCGGCGGCGAGCCCGGGCAGGACTGAGACGACACCGGCCGCTCCGACGACGATGCCGGAGCAGTTCAGCGCTTTGGGGAGGGCGGCCGTACGCGTCGCGGTCACGCTGACGAGCAGTACCCACAGGCCACCGAGCAGTTCGCCACCCGAGCCCCCCAGCCCATCGGCCACAGGCTCGATCGCCTGCCAGGCCGCTACGGCCTGCGCGGGACTGGTCGAATGGAGAGCGACCACCGCCGCCCCGCCTGCGTTGAAGACCAAGCCGCTCGCCACGAGCATGGCTGCCCAGAGGCACCCCACGGCGGTCGCTGCCTGGGACAGGACAGGTGCTCGACGCCCCGAGCGTGCGTGAAGCGCCAGGGCCAGGATCGCCAGGACGATGCCGAACACCACGTAGCTGACGAGGTTCACGAGGCGCATGCTGCCGTGGTTCGCCACGATCGCGTTCACCCTCTCGACGGGGTCCACGACATCCGAGTACGTCACGAAGACCAGGAAGTACAGCATGGCGACGACGTAGGCGGCTGCGAGGTACAGGGCGGCAAGGCCTCCGACCTTCATCTGCGCTGCGCTTCCGCTGACCGACGTGTTCATCAGGATTCCTCTCCGTCGGACCCCACCTGAGTCCGACACTCCGGTAGACTTACGTCGTAAGTATCGCATTTACATTGTAAGTTCATCCAGAGGATCTGTGACACGACCGCGCACACGCGCCCGTACCATGAGGTGGAAGTTGCCCGTTCCGACACGCCCCACGCCAAGCCCCGCTGCTCGACCACCGTTGACCAGGGAGCGGGTGCTCGCTGCTGCCATCGCCTTGGTCGACGAGGCTGGTCTTGCGGCCCTCACGATGCGCGAGCTGGGCCAGCGGCTCGGGGTCGAGGCGATGTCCCTGTACAACCATGTGTCCAACAAGGACGACATCCTCGACGGCATCGTCGATCTCGTGGTGAGCGAGATCGACCTCCCGTCGGACACCGCCGACTGGAAGGAGGCCATGCGCCGC
>Ga0182021_10006822_pt1 | contig 13554 bp, 13 predicted proteins | sample 612E3MmetaG_FD_120493 | JGI IMG/M metagenome (GOLD analysis project Ga0182021, IMG submission 120493) | Permafrost microbial communities from Stordalen Mire, Sweden - 612E3M metaG (Illumina Assembly) | ecosystem: Environmental > Terrestrial > Soil > Wetlands > Permafrost | place: Sweden...
AAAATACGACGTTGAATGTCATATTATCCGTTTGCGCCCAGTTGGTGACATTTCTGTCCATCAGGTAACTCTGGTTGATCTGCCAGGTAGCACCGGAGGGAATATTGCCCAGATAGATCCAGCGGTTTTTTATTCCCGTGGTTTGAGCTGTCAGATTGTGGGTACCATTACTGATCGTGAAACCATCCGTGTCGACAATCATTGACCGCAAACCTGAACCCGTGTTGTTATACAAATCATACCGGATGACCCCGTCGATATCATTGGCAAAGGGTTCCAAAAGCTCTGTGGTTGTATTTGATCCGTTGCTGGTGACAACATTGATGGTATTCAGCCAAAGGTCTGCCTGGTTCTGTCCGGTGTTCTGTACGGTCACGTTACCCCATCGCTTCAACCCGGGTTTTACGTCAGCCAGTGTCGCATTGAAGGTACCTATCCAGGGATCCTGACCGTTCACATTTATGGAAATGCTACCCGTGCTCATAAGATTTGGTCCGCTCGTTTGTATCGAACTGAAGTAGGCCATCGTCCCGGCACCCGTAAGGAGGGCGGTTAGCGCAACCAGCATGACGCTGATTAAAAAGACTTTTTTTGTACTTATTTCTTTTTTTCTCAATTTATTCACCCATGAATTGTTGGATTGAAGAGGAATTGACAATAATCTGACCTTGAATGTCTTATTACCACTAAGTGGTCACATTATATAAATATATCAATAATTATCATGGTTGAACGTCCTTAAAAAATCGTCCGCGCTCATCGCAATTCACGGACCTGCGCTTTCTGATCTCTCCCAAACGAAATTTGCCAGTTCTCGGCAATCTCATAATTTATGAGCACAACAATCGCAAAATTTTGATACTGCTGGGGAATAGAGAACACTAATGACGAAAAAACAATCAACACATAGAGATAAAATAAAATCATCAAAAAAAACGGGATGGTTAATTTAATGGTTACGGTGAAGATGCACCGAGCATCTCCATAAACAAGTTCCCGTTGTTCTGCCCGTTAACAGGTGCCCCGTGGATGTCAGTTTATTTATCCAGGGAATTATCATTGGTCTTACCCTCGCAGTACCCGTAGGGCCCATCGCCCTTATGTGCATCCACCGGACCGTCATCGAAGGACGTCTCCATGGAATCTTCTCGGGTCTTGGTGTAGCCACCGCCGATTCATGCTATGCTGCAATCTCTGTACTTGGCTTAACCTTTATTTCAGGGGTGATTGTATCCCATCAGTATCCTTTCCGTTTCCTTGCCGCGGTCGTGTTAATTATTATTGGCATACAGGTTTTCATGGCAGCACCACGGTGTATATGCCCGGAGACAGAGCATGAAACATTCCTGAAAGATTACCTGTCCATGGTTGCCATAGCCATAGCTAACCCCCTGACCCTTGTTTTTTTCCTGGTACTATTGCCAGGGATCGGAGTTTTTGTGCAGGGAAATTCTTTTTTCTCCGCTTTGGAATTTGTTGCAGGAGTTTTTCTGGGGTCCGCAGCATGGTGGATTATTCTTTGCGGGTTCATCGGATCAGTGCGTTCCCGCATCAGTCAGGAACGATTTGGACTTATCAACCGTGTGTCAGGTCTGCTGATCTCCTGCTTCGGTGCCGGCATGCTTATCCTTCTCATTACTACAATAATTCCGATCCTGTGAACAACACCTTCATTTAGTCTGATGAACAGGTACGATATTCCTCGTTATCATCACAATTTTCGTTACTATTATTAAAAAAATTAAAGGGATTAATCTAAAAAACGAGATTGAAGAGTTTTCCTATAAACTTTTTATCCCGGGTTATACCCCCATTCATGAGTACCTGATTGCAATATCTCCAGAAAATTGGCAGTCGGTCCGTCACATCGCGAAGCGGTGGGTGACAGGAAGGACAGACCTTTATTTCCTTTAATTGCCCGTGTATTTTTATTGTATCCCCCGGAAAATAATTCTATAAGATCCCGGCAATCCTGTTTGACCGGTAGCCTGAGGTCTGATAGTGTGAGGCGGGAAAATTTATATTTTCTTACAGGTAAAAATGAGCACTAAATTAAAAGCATAAAATGAAGCAAATACAGGAGAGGTAATACTGACAGACAAAAAACCGGTACCACCTCCGGTTGATGAAATCATCAGGATAAAATTGCCCCAAACCCGAAACCGCGAAATGTTCGGGTGCGCCGAACTGATGATGGGTGCAAATCATATCCGGGTGCGCTGTTTTGACGGCACAACGAGGATGGGAAGGATCAAGGGAAAGATCAAAAAGAAAGTCTGGATTCGTGAAGGGGATATTGTGATCGTCATTCCCTGGAATTTCCAGGACGATAAGTGCGATATCATTTACCGATATACGGGCCCGCAGGTCGAATGGCTCAGGCGCAATAAATATCTTTGAAAGATCCCTGGAATTCTTTTTTGCAGATGGAGATGCAACAATTTCAGTTTTTTTCCAGAGCACTTTTTCTTTTCGGTTCCACCTGTCTCTCCTGACCAGATCCGGGGTTTTCGTCGAAATCACACTCTGAAAATGAGAAACTATTAAGGGATAATAAAAGATAACTACATTCAGGTAGCAGACCAAAATAAAGTCATTTAACTATATGTATTCCTTATTGTATGTTGATGATGAACCGTCGCTTCTTGAGCTCGCTAAGGTATACCTTGAACGTACGAATACCTTTTCGGTTGCCATAGCCACATCCGCTAAAGAAGGCCTGGAATTATTGAAGAAAACTCCTTTTGATGCTATCATATCTGATTATGCGATGCCGCAAATAGACGGTATCGAATTCTTAAAAACGGTCCGTAAAGAATATGGCGACATTCCCTTCCTTCTTTTTACCGGTAAAGGCAGAGAGGAGATTGCTATTGAAGCCATCGATAATGGTGCGGATTTCTACATCCAGAAAGGAGGACAGCCCAAAGCCCAGTTTGCCGAGCTAGCCCATAAGGCCAGAATGGCAATAGATCGTAAGCGTGGTGAACATTCCCTCAGGCAATCCGAGCAACGTTACAAGGCAGTGGTTGAGGACCAGACCGAACTCATCTCACGGTTTACTCCTGACAGGGTATACACCTTTGTAAATGAAGCATTCTGCCGGTATTTCGGGAAAAAACACGAAGAGATCATTGGGAGTAAATTCTTTCCACAAATCCCGGAAGAAGATCAGCGGAATATCAGTGAGCAGTTAGCCTTACTGACCCCGGACAAACCGATAGCGATCATCATTTTCCGGATAACTATGGACGATAAAGTAGTCACGTGGCACCGGTGGACGTACCGTGCCATTTTTGATAATAAGGGATCGATCAGCGAGTACCAGACCGTAGGACGGGACATCACCAGCCAGAAAGAGACAGAGCTGGAACTCACAATTAACCGGGATTACCTTAACCTGATCTTTACCTCAGTCCAGGCCGGCATCGTGATAATTGATGCAAAAACCCACGTGATAATTGATGCAAATCCTGCCGCAATAAAAATGATCGGGGCTGACGAAGACCAGATAGTCAGAAGGGTGTGCCATACGTTTATCTGCCCTGCTGAAATGGGGAAATGCCCGGTCACGGATTTGGGTCAAAACGTTGACAATTCGGAACGAGTGCTTATCCGGGCCAATGGCGAGAAGCGATCTATCGTCAAATACGTTATCCCTACAAAACTGAACGGACATGACTGTCTTCTTGAAACATTTATCGACAACTCACAACGTAAACTGGCTGAAGAAGAATTACAGGCGGCATGTTCCCAGCTCGCTGCCACGGAAAAGGAGCTGAAGAAAAAAATTGAAGAACTGGAAAAAAAGCAAGGATAACGAATTCCGCATAATCATGGAACCGGTTCCTGAACAGGGAGTAATTCCCTGCTGCAAAGGTGACCCGCTGTATTGTTTTCAAAAAGAGCAGACAATGCAAGATGATATGGCTGCTCGCACAGGGAAAATTCTCGATCGATATCAGGTCAATCAGGATGAAGCATCTTTTTCCGGTCAAGCGGTGATCGTTTAACATGGATCTTCGGAAAAAGACACTTGCCATTCTTTTTGGGGTTATCATTGGTATTATCATAGTATTCACGGTCTTTTCCTTCACGTTTTTTCTTGATAATTACCGAAAAATAGAGACCGGTTATGTCACCGATTATTCAAATCTTGTCTCACAGAACGTGATAAATGAGATGGATAATCTGGACCTGATTATCCGGCCATGGGGTGCTTGGGATGACATGTATAATTTTGTCGGTGGAGGAACGGTTGACTCCATAAAATCAACGTTTGGAGACACACAATTCATAAACCGGCGCCTTGATTTCATCATTGTCACCAACACTCAGGGTGATATTGTATTTGGGGAGGGGTTTGATCGGGAAAAAAATACCCCGACTCCATTGCGGTCGGATCTAATATCAGAGCTTGGCCGTCAGGGCTCACCGCTCAGGAATCTTGTCACAATTACCCAGCCATCAGGTTTTCTCAGCCTTCCTCAGGGAACGGTATTGCTTTCATCATACCCTATCCTCCGCAGCGATCTCAGCGGTCCGCCGCGTGGAGTAATACTCATAGGAAGATTTATGGATGATGCAGAAGTTGAACGACTTTCTCCTGGTTCACGTCTGAAGATCTCCATTACTCCGTTTGAACAGGCTTCGTTGTCTCTTTCCGACAGGACCTTGCTGTCTGATACCGGGAACTCCCAGGGTGTAGTCCGGGCAGTCGATGAAAATACCGTTGAATCTCTTCGGGTCATCCCGGATATATCCGAAAACGGCAAATTTTTATTCAGGATCCAGATGCCCCGGGATATCTATCAGCAGGGAAAGGGGGACCTTCTTAATTTTATTTTCCTTCAGCTTTTTATTGCACTTATTATAGGACTGATAATCATCTGGTTACTTGACAGTCAGATCCTCAGACGTCTGACGTCAATAAATACAGAAATTGAAGATATTACCGTGCATAAAAAAGGCAAATTTCACGTTACGCCGGTGGGGAACGATGAGATCTCACATCTGGCCCTGGCAATGAACCGGATGCTTGACCAGATCAATCAGGATCAAAAGGAAATAAGGGCACAGGAACTCCGATTCCGGGAATTCGCAGAACAATTCCCTGAGATAATGATGGAAGTAGATTACTCCGGCCGCTTGACATTTATGAATCAGGCCGCCTTTAAAAAATTCGGATATGCCCTCAAAGAAGTTGGGAAAAATGTAACAATTTATGATTTTATCGCCGAAGAAGAACGTGCCCGGGCACAGGAAAATTTTTCCCGCGTATTAAAGGGAAAACCAACCTCGGGGAACGATTATGTAATGATGAAAAAAGATGGCACCAGGTTTCCCGTGCTCCTCTATTCTGCGCCGGTTATCCGGGATGAAAAAATTGCGGGTTTGCGGATTTTTGCCGGGGACATCAGTGAGCGCAAACAGATGGAAAATGTATTGCTTGAGACGAACAGGAAACTCAACCTGTTAAGCAACATTACACGCCATGACATCACCAACCAGTTGTATTCGCTTTTCGGGTTCATGGACCTCGTGGGGGAATCCCCGATGGACCCTGAAATACGGACCTATTTTAATAACCAGAGAACTGCTGCAGAAGCGATCCAAAAACAGATTGCGTTTACTAAGGATTACGAAGATATTGGGGTCAAAGCCCCCCAGTGGCAGAATGTGCGACAGGTAATCATGAATGCAAATGGAAATCATGCTACCACAAGGTACAAGGTTACGATCGACATTCATGACGTTGAGATCTATGCGGATACACTTCTGGAACGGGTATTTTACAACCTCGTGGACAATGCCAACAAATATGGTGGAACCATTTCAGAGCTCCGCATGTCCGGAACAGAAACTCCCGAGGGTTTCGTGATCACCTGCGAAGATGACGGTATTGGAATTCCCTACGATAAAAAGGAGGCTATCTTCAATCGCGAGTATTTCAACAATACCGGGTATGGATTATTCCTCTCAAGGGAAATTCTCGCCATCAGCGGTATTACTATCAGGGAAACCGGAGAACCAGGTAAAGGTGCTTTGTTCAGGATTCTTGTGCCAAAAGGAGTTTATCGTTTTACAAAATCCGTTCCTAGCAATGAATCTCCGGGGTAATCTTTTTTACATGTTCCCCATATACTCCGGGTAGCGGTTCAAGGGATTATACATTTTTCCAGAGGAAATCTATGAGCCCGTGCTTTTAAGAAAATCACGGGTTAAAAAGTTGATTGCCCCATGTATTCATGTTTTGTCGGTAAGGAAAATGGAACCCGAATAATTTCAGGGAACTTCAATTTTATCTTTGATTTTTTTTAAAAAATGAGTTTTCAGATGGATTTTATTTCGACATTAAATTTTTTTATGACAAGGGTGACCGGCCGGCTTGTATCAGTTGGTAACTGGTAGGTCCTTGTTGAACCAGCTATCGTCGGAGGGTTCATGTTCAGGGTTTTGGTGAAATAGTTGTTCCATGCTACTGAATAATCCTGCACGGTTCCCGGTGTATAATCCAGATAGAGAAATGTACTCGCAGGTTCCTGGTATGAGGAATATTCCGGCTCGCCGACCAGACGCATCTGAACTGTTCCTATCCCTTCTTTTGCAATGAGATTGGTGCTTGTCATATTGATGAGATTGATCACCATGGTGTTCGTCTGGTCATCATAGAACCAGCGGGGTTCGGCGAGCATAGTGGATCCCGGCTCGGCATGCCTGCGCAGCACTACTGCACCATCCTGGAGGGAGATATCTGTCTGGGAACTCACCGATTCGTACCGCAGTTCCCCGGAAGTGAACGAATTAACATAATCAAAACCTGTCCCATTGCGGATTGTAAGAGTGGATGGACTGATACTCGAATTGTATACCGTCAGTGCCCCCCCACCGATTTTCAGGGAGGTCTCTTTGAAGGGTATCGTCTTGTACGCCAGGCTTTTGACATCATTCTGCAACACGATCATGTTCTTTTCCATGATCTTCTCGTCAGCGCCTACCTGCTGCTGGAGGAGCAGCGGATATCCATAGAGTGTTACAAGACCGATACCTACGATAATCATTCCAAAGATAAGCATAAACCCTATGGCTTCGGAAACCCCGTTCTCATTTACTCTCATAGTACCCACTGCTGCCATCTAATAACCCGCCGAATTAAAGCTAATCCTGTTCATACCTTTCCCCGTGGTATTTCCCGCGACACCCCGGGAGGCCCCGACCCCTGCAAGTGCTATATGTGTCTCAATTATCCCTCTTGAGACCGTGACGTCCTGATCGACCGGATTTGTGCCCGGCCCAATCGCGACACTATAGTCTTTGCCGGCAATATCGTCAGGGATGTCAAACTTCGTGGAAATCATGCCGTCTCTCGGAGCAATGGCATAAACATCTACTATTCTCGTGGAAACGCCGTTCCCGATATCGGTAAAGGCAACATATACGAGCCTGTTTGCAGGATCTTCCATGATGTAGGTGTTTACCAGCAGGAGCATCACAACAAGAAGTCCCATGAGAACCCCGCTAATCATGACGTACTCTATCAGGTTTGCCACTCCCTGTTCATTGCTCTGTGTGTTACAGTGATGTCCAGTTTTCATAAAATGTAGTCACCCCGTTGTTGTAGTGAATGGAAGCGGTTGTATGCGGATTCGACGGAAGATTGGGAGGAAAAACCGAATATTTGACTATTGCATTTTTCCGGTTCATTGAGAGGACGGTGATATCTTTGTTCACCGTGGCATTGTCCGGGTAAGGCATGTTCGCTGATTGTTCTATTATTCCCCGCAGATCCCGGATATCATTTTTCGGGAACTCGATAACGCTTTCTGCAGTAGTTTGTCCGACTACGGTCGACTGGTTGATAATTATCGCAAGGAAAAAGAAGCTGAAACTGATTAAAAACCCCATCAGGATGATCCATTGGGCGTCATCATTCAGTCGCGCCATATCAGCACCTCAGCGAGTACGGTTCTGTTTGTATTTGTCGTTCCACAGAAGGGGAACGATGGTTTCACGGTTACCCATTTCGTCACCCGGACTGCATGTTCGCCCCCCGTCATAGGACGCGAGTAACTGATAAGATGGGATTCAATTGAATCTCCCGGGTCAGTCCTGCAGGTATAATTGGCAGTATACTGGATATGGTCATTTCCTGTTCCGGCTTTGCCGTTGATAAGGTTTAGAAAGATCGTATTGAATGCCCCGCCATCCGGAGGGGATGTGTTTATTATCATTCTCAGTTCACTTTGCGCATTCATAGTTTCCGGAGTATCCATGATATTCAGTGCATCACTCCCCAGTTGTTCGAGCTGCATATCACTGATATGGGTATCTCCTGCAGTGTAAACGGAGGTAGCATTGACAACCAGGTATGCAGTCATGATCATGATAAGGCCGGCAGCGATTCCTTCAATCGTGTAGAGCTGCCCGGCAGTATTTTCCTGGACAGCTCGTCTGCGGGTTCCAGTTTTTTTACATCCCTTTTCCGGGAAACACATTGCGCTAATCAGCTATCCCCCCGACCACCACATTATCCACGTAAGCCTTATCGCCAGGATTTATCGCGTTAATAATGAACCTGACTCTAAAGTTTGCGTTCTCTCCTGCACTTGCCGGCAGAGAATAACTGAACGGGTGCAGGTCATTATCATCTTCAGGATCGCCATTATTGATCTGCTTCACGGTATTCCAGGAAATTCCGCCATCGGATGACCATTGAGCTTGAATATACCGACCGGCATGATTGATCTTTGATCCCATATTAAATGAAAAGGAGATGCCGGAATATCCTACCGTCGAAATGGTTCGTGAAATGTCTGAAGGAGTATCCCTGAGTCGGATACTGGCCGCTCCGTCGTGGGGGGTTCCCGAAAACCTGTCAGCAATACCGGTAACCGTCCAGCCGGCGGGAGCATCTGCCGCATCAAAGTTATCTGAGAATAACGTCGAACTCGAACCCATACTCGTACTCGTATTATCAATTCCTGTTTCCCCGGACCAGACCGCTACTTCAAGTACACCGTCACGGAGTTTGGGCTGGGTGACATTGTCAGGGTTGTAATTATAATCAAAAGGAGTTGAATTCGGGTTGTTTCCAAATGTCTTCTGCCCATCCAGATTATCATAATTCATGACCCCCAGATTATCCAGCGCCTGAGTATTGTTCAGAAATGTACCTGAATAGGGCAATCCTGTTACGCTATCTTTCAGGTCGAATTTAAGGACGATAAATATATTGGAATTCTGCGCCTTCATGGAGTCGATGAACTGGGGATTGAACTTAAGGGTAACATTGTCAACGTTTTTCGCCGCTGTTGCCGGCCATGATGAGGGCAACCGGACATTGCTTCCATTGACATATGGATTATTTGAAGCAGGAAGGGGCACATTGGAATAAATGCCCGAATCCAGTTTGTATATTTTTACATTGGCAAGATTAACATCAGCGGGAGTCAGGTTTTTAAGTTCCGTGATATTTATCGTAATCTGTTCTCTCGACGGATCAATCTGGTATGCAGGATCGGTGACTTCTCCCAGCAGTTTCGTATTATTGATTAAGAGGGAAAAAACATGGGTGGAGCTAGCACTGCCATTACCTGACTTGATATACGAATGGTTTGTATCATAAACGTTGTCAATTGTGGCATAACTCATTTCCTTTATTTTAACAACCCGCCGGATGTACCCATAATCGTCTGGTAAACGCTCCCCCACTGATTGTACCTTGAAATTAGTAAGATCACTCAGTGAGATTTTAAAACTATACGGGAAGTCTCCAAAGATAGCCCGCTGGTGATAATCATCAGGATAAATAAATCCCACAGAAGGATCTGTCGTTGAGACCGAAAAGAACCGGTTCACTTTGTCCTGGGAAAGAATATTCGGCGTATCCTTCGATAAGGCCAGGCCGAATCTTATTACATCGAACTTCTGGGGGTCACCATATGCTTCCCATGCAGGAGAAACCGGCCATCCCGGGTCCTCCGCGAGAATAACTCCTGTCCGGTAAGCAACGGCATCATAATCAATGGTATAGGACTGTAACCCTATGAGCAGCCCCGGAATCATCGATATAACCCAGATAAACGCGAGCAGGAAAATTGTAAAGCCCACGAGAAAATCGATGGAAAGAGTTCCGTAATCGTCTGTCATCGTCAGGTAATCAACGCCCCTGTGGTTGCATTAAAAGTAATACTCCTGCTCGGACTGCCGGAAACAATCGTAACCGTATATATCCCGTTTTTTAATTCAAGATCCCGGCGCTCAGAAACTGACGGGGATGTACTCCCGAGTATCAGGGCCTTGTTCTGGTAAAATAATGTATCCGGAGAGATGCGATCGAGATCTACAACCTCAAGGGAACGGGGTTCATTCCACGGAATTAGTGTCCATCCTGACCGGTCGAACACCAGGAGGCCGGCTTCTGTCCCCTGTTTGGCTCCAAAGATCCAGCTCGTTGCATTCCCCGTTTCATCTACGTCCCGGGCAAGAATGTAATAAACAGTTGTCGCATTTCCCGAACCTAGTAAACTATTTCCAAACTCCCTGAAATTCTGCCTGGTCTCCGTAAAGCTGATGCGTGAAGAGTCCAGCGCATCGGTAACCTGGGTAAATCCTGTGTTTGATGTTGTTACCGGATTGGGTGACTGTGAAACGCACGCGCTGCAAAGGATTACGACAACCAACGTGGAGAAGACCGAAATAATGGGGATAGAATTCTGCATATTCTTTCTTAAATGCTTATTGAGAGAAGAACAGATATAAATATTTGGTATTCATTTTAGATCTTTCCTGACTCTGGATTATCAGTGTCCGTTTTTTTCAATACCAATTTATCTGATCCACAATTATACAACCGGACTGTGAGCGACAGGCTTTACCGGTAAAAAATTTATTGGATTACGATTTTTCAAAGTTAAGGGACAATTTTTGTGATGGGAATCTCAAGAATATCTTCCGCACCGCACGCTTTCAGTCTTGGGATCAGCTGGTTTACCGCATTCTTGGGAACAACCGTCTGGATACTGTAGTAATCGATCCCGTGGAGCCTGCTGACCGTTGGTTTTTTCATCGCAGGGAGTGTAGCGACAATCTTTTCCATGGTATCGGTCGGGACATTCATGGTCAGGAGCACTTTGTTCCGCGCTTCAATAACTCCAAAAAGCAGCGTCCTGATCTCTTCGATCTCCCGGCGTTTCTGCGGGTCAGCCCAGCTCTCCTTATTGGCGATGATAACCGTGTAAGACTCCATAATCTGCCCAATGATTTTAAGCCCGTTTTTCCGCAGGGTTGTGCCCGTTTCTGTAAGATCGACTACTACATCCATGAGATCGGGCACTTTTGCCTCAGATGCTCCGTACGAATGGAATAGCTGGACCGGTATACCAAGTTCTGAAAAATATTTCTTCGTAAGGCCCGGATATTCAGTTGTCACCCTGCTCCCCGGCCGGATTTTTCTGACATCATCTATTGGTTCGTCGCGGTGTACCGCGACGACAATTTTCACGTTTCCTTCGCCTGTCTTGCTGTACGAAAGATTTGCAACCTCAACTACATCTGATTCAGTCTCGTTGACCCAGTCCAGACCAGAAATGCCGAGATCAAAATAACCTTTCTCAACATAGGTTGGGATTTCCTGAGGGCGCAGGATCTTCACCTTACCGATCCGGTTATCGGCAATACGGGGATTGTAATCCCTGTCGGTGCGTTTAACCTCGAGGTCAGCTTCTTTAAAAAGCTGAAGTGTCTGCGCTTCAAGGCTCCCCTTCGGAAGTGTAAGTGTAATCATACCCTAGAGTTCTCTGTAAAAAACGATAAAGGGGAAGGGTGGTTTTGTTTATTCGAAGGTGTGGACGACAAGTCCACTCAATAATTTCGGCTCAAACCATGTTGATTTTGGCGGCATCACGCCATTTTCATCCGCAATAGCAAGTACGGTCTCGACCTTTACCGGCTGCATAGCGAATGCAACCTGGAATTTTCCCCTTTTGACGAGTTTTTCAAGATCAGAAACCGGGCGGGCGCCGCCGAGGTACTGCAGACGTGGATCTCCTCTTGGATCAGTTATGGCGAGCAATGGTTCGAGCACATATTTCTGGAGTATCGAAACATCAAGGGTATCGAGCGGGGATACGGAGGAATCAACCGGACGGGAAACTTCGTACCAGTGACCGGAAAGGTACATATGGAATATGTGGAACCGTTCCGGGAAGAGAATTCGCGGAGGGATATTGTATCCGTTCGTATCAACCGGCCCATATTCTTTGATGGTGAAACAGTCATTTAGCCTTCTCATGAAATTATCAGGAGTTAACGTGCCCAGATCGGTAAGAAGCCTGCTATAGCCATGGATCCGGACCCGGTCGTGTGCGAACATCACTCCCATGAACCGGGTAACTTCACCATTTGCCGGTTTACCGGCAGCGATGCGCCGGTCGACAACATTCAGGGCTGCTTTTGCCCGGTGATGGCCGTCTGCAATGTAAAGCGCAGGAACGGAAAAAAAGGATGTTTCGAGTTGTTGCAGGGACAACTCATCGGTGATCCGGAAAATCTGGTGAATTCCGGTCTCGGTAGTGACTTCAGCATCCGGCGTTAACCCCGGGTGGATGAGTGATTCCATGAAGGAAAAAATACTGCCGCAATTCCGGTAAAGGAGAACGACCGGGCCATTATGAGCCTTGGTTGCTTCAATGTGCCTTGTCCTGTCCTCTTCCTTGTCGTACCTGGTCTGTTCATGCCTGCGTATTTGGTTTTTTCGGTAATCCTCCACGTCAAGACAGCAACAGAGCCCGATAAATGACTCCCCGTCCTGGCAGACCCGGTAAAGGTACATGCCGGGTTCGGAATCTTTTTTCATGCGACCGTCAGATTGAAGCGCGATGAAATTATCCTGTGCCCGTTGATATACCCGGTCATCGTCAGGGGAAAGCCCGGGCAACTCCGCGTCAGGCCGGCTGACGCGAAGGAAAGTCTGGGGATTTTTAGCGATTATTGCCCGGGCCTCATCCGCAGTTACAACATCGTAAGGAACAGCCGCAATAGCCTGTGCAGCCGAACGATCGGGACGGACTCCGGTAAAACGATAAATCCTGACCATATCGCACACTTCCCGTTTGTAAAGAGAATTAACCTGTCCACATAGTTGGGTGTGATACCATATATTTTCCCGCACCCATCACGGGACAAAAATACTATGTGGTAAAAAGAGCTCATTGATGATGGAGTCCGCCGGATGATACGACCGCACTACCATACCAGCTACCCGCTTCCCTGTATCCGAAGAGCAGTGCCTGCAGACATCACAGCGATCGTTGCCATTGAAAAAGAATCATTTATTGACCCATGGGAATCGTCCGTTTTTTTTGATGCCTTTGCCATATTTCCCACCACTTATTTTGTCGCGGTCTGTGACGGTGCAGTCTGCGGTTTTATCGTTGGCGGACTGGAAAACACCGGAGAAAATATGTATGGGCACCTCTGTAATTTCGGGGTGAGTTCTGATTACCGGAGGCGTGGTATCGGCAGGTTGCTTGTTCGCCGCCTCGAACACCAGTT
>Ga0182021_10006823_pt1 | contig 13553 bp, 16 predicted proteins | sample 612E3MmetaG_FD_120493 | JGI IMG/M metagenome (GOLD analysis project Ga0182021, IMG submission 120493) | Permafrost microbial communities from Stordalen Mire, Sweden - 612E3M metaG (Illumina Assembly) | ecosystem: Environmental > Terrestrial > Soil > Wetlands > Permafrost | place: Sweden...
GGTACAATACGTTTTCGGCATTCCTGGAACCTCAACATTAGGTGTCGTAGATGCAATTCGAAAAAGTAAGGGCAAAATAAAGTACGTTCAGGTTCGCCATGAGGAGACAGCAGCGTTTATGGCTTCGGCTTACGGTAAGTTAACTGGACATGTGGCGGCTTGCCTAGGTATTTCTGGACCAGGCGCAACCAACCTTGTGACTGGCTTGTATGATGCGCAGCTGGATCATTCACCAGTCTTAGCTTTGACAGGCATGGTTCCTCGCAAAATGATGGGACAAGGTGCAATACAGGAGATTGATCAGCAAGCATTCTTTGAACCCTTGACTGTTTACAACAAAACTTTGATGACGGAAGACCAAACCACCTCGCTGGCGACGTTGGCAATTAAGCACGCACTCCTGAATCAGGGAGTAGCCCACATTGGGATTCCCAACGACGTACAAAAACTCCCATACGAAACAGAGATTTTACCTTTTGAAGGCAGAATGCCCAACATGGCCTATGGACAAGAAGACGTGGTAATTGAGAAGGCAGCAAAAGTTGTTGATTCCGCTAGCAGACCTGTGATTCTAGCTGGTTTTGGAGCCAGAGGACAAGGAACCAAACTTTTGAAGTTGGCATCGAAGATTGGCGCACCAATTATAGCAACTTTCCGAGCAAAAGGAGTCGTGGACGAAAATGAACCACTTTATGTTGGATGCCACGGTGGGGTTGGTTCAACAGCCGCAGGAGCCCTTATGGAGAAAACAGATTTGCTAATAGCCATAGGCTCTTCATTTTCAGATTTATCACAGATTCCCAAGAAACGCACAGTGCAGATTGACATTAACCCACTTATGATCGCACGCCGTTACCCAGTTGAAGCGAGTTTGCTTGGCAACAGCGCCGTGTTAATTCCAAAGTTGACCCAGAAGGTTGCAGAAAAGCAGAATACTGATTATTTAGATGAAATAGCCAAACTAAAACAGGATTGGAAAACTCAACTTGAAAAAGAAGCCGACGCAACAATGAAACCAATCAGACCACAATATATCATTAAAGTCCTGAACGAAAAAATCTCAGATAACGCCGTGATTTCGTTGGACGTTGGTGAGAACTGCTGGTGGTTTGGCAGAAACTTTAGGATGAAAAAGTCACAGAAGATGGTAATGAGCGGCACTTTGGCGACAATGGGTTTTGGTTTACCTGGAGCATTAGCGGCAGCGATAGCTTTTCCTGAAAGACAGATTGTCTGTTTAACTGGCGATGGCGGCTTAACGATGGTTTTGGGTGATTTCTTGACGGCGCTCAAATACAATTTGCAAGTTAAGGTGTTTGTTATTAACAATAAGCGGTTGGGCATGATTATGCAAGAACAAAAAGTTGAAGGTTTCGAGAGCTCTCAAACTGACCTCTACGATTACAACTTTGCTGATTTTGCAGAGCATTCGGGTGGCATGGGAATCAAGGTTACTGATCCAAGCCAGCTTGAAGCAGCAGTTGATAAAGCACTCAAAGCCACCAAACCTACAATCGTTGACATCGACACTGACCCCAGAAGATTCTTCTAAACATTTACTCTGTTAGCGAGCAAGCGTACTTTTGAAAGAATAAAAGATAAAGCGACTGTTCAAGCAAGCATTATATCGCTCAATGGACCAAAGAGGTTATTTGATATTCTTAAGTGCTTTTTCAGCTGTGGATGCACTAAAAAGTAAGTCGTCGATGGTGGCTGTGAAAGTTGCAAGTTTGCCTTCGCTGTGAATTTGTGTTATTACTTTGTTTGCATTTCTTTCTGTTTTAACGTGCAGCCCGATGGGAGTTTTGAAGTTGTCTGGCGAAACCGCTTGTGTAATGGCTTTTGCAATTTTTTCATCTTTGTACTCAAGCGTTATTGTGACTTGCAAGCTTCTCACCCTTAAGTTGCCGACCGACTAATTCATCTACGGTCTTAATAAAAGATTCAAGCTTATCTAAAGGCACCTGAGCCCCTGCAGCGATGTTGTGTCCTCCACCTTTACCGCCATGTTCTTCTGAAGCCAAACGCATAACATCGCCAAGGTTGACTCCTTTGCGAAGTGCCGCTTCAGTAGTTCTTCCAGAAAACTTTGCCGCCTTTTCAGCCTCAATATTAGCGAATGCTAAAAGCGGTTTTTCGTTATTAGCAAGACTCGAAACGATAATTGACGAGACTGTGCCGATGATTTTTTCGTTGATAAAGTCCTCGCCATAGATAACATAGATGTTTTGGAGTTCTCGCATTCGTTCGGGTTTCTCATTTACCCAGCCGAGATATTTGCTGATGCTTTTGCGGTAGTCTTCCAAGATTTTGTTGGATTCCTCAAGAGCAGCTTTACGATCACCCATGCAGATGGCTATGCCCAAGCTCGGTCTATCCATGCGCCCTGCCGAATTCAAAACCACCGCGAATTCGCGTGAATCCCGGAGTGCCGTGTTCGGCTCTTCTCTTGTTAAAATGTAAACGTAACCAATGAGGTTCTCAACTTCCAAATGCAGCCCTTTTGACAATAGGTAATCAGCTAAAGCAGAACATAATCGCTTCCTCTCGTCGTCAGTTAAGTCGCATAAAGCACGCAGCTTATCGCCCTGCTTGAGTGGAATACCCAAATTTGCTACAAAATTCAATGCCTCGGTTTCTTGGCCACTCAATCCTGGAATAAACGGGTTAGTTGTGGTTGCCAACATCTTGTATATGGGTCTTGTTTCTCGACCGAAGAAAATTAAGTCTTTCTCAACTTTTAACAAGCCAGAAGAGACACCATCGTTTACAATTATTTCGTTTAAGCTTCGCATGCTTCGTTGTTCATATTTGTCTTGCATGTCACCTAGTGCGCCGACCAAGGCTATGGGCGCCAAATCTATGTTTGCAGCGTTAACTGCTTTAGCCGCAAAATACGCCACACCTGAACCGCTAACATCTGTCGCCCCATCAATACCAAAAAGGTGAGGATTTACCTGTACGAAATTTGGGTTAACAACCTTAGATGTTGTTTGGTGGTGGTCGAGGATTACTACTTTTACATTTGGAATTTTCTCGTTTAGCAAGTCAAGGTATCCGCTTCCGAAATCGGTTAAAATTACTAGTTGCGGCTTATCAGCGATGACTTCCCCGATGATTTTGTCATCAACCCATTGCATTACCCGAATTCGAAAACGAGCTTCGAGTCGAGTGAGCATTTTGCCCATGATGCCTGCGGCAGCAACACCATCGGCATCTAAATGCGAAAAAACTAAAATAAAACCGTCCTTCTTGACAGTTTCCAAAATTACTTTTGCCGCTTCGTTTTCTGAAACTAAAAAGCCTTCGATGTTTTGTTGTTGCTTTGCAGCCATGCCCAAGTCACTTCTTTGCCAAAGAAGGGGTTGATTGGATTTAAAGCTGGTGCATCAAAAAATAATAAAACTTTAAAATTAAAGAAAGAAAATGTTTAGGTTACTGAAGCGATTTTTGGAACATACTTCCATTTCTTATCCAGAACGCCTTCGCGTTTGTAGTAGCGAGATAGCTTGTGGATTTGCGCTTCGATGATTTGCATGTTTCGTTTGTTGTGGAGGTCTTTCTTGTTTTTGTCCATGTGGACGGCGAGGCTTTGAGCTTTTTTCATAAGGTTTCCTAGGTCTTCGGGCATTGTTGGGGCTAAGTTTGCTGCTTTGAGTGTGTCGCTTATGCTTTTGCCTGTGATTGGCTTTACCAATGGAATGGCATATTGGTCTCTTAGGATAGTGCCTATGGCACTCATTGAGTGGCCTTCTTTAGCCAATTTAATTATGAATGAATCTACTTCTTCAGGCTGATACTTGCACCAGCTTGGAGGACGCCTGCTAACTGGGCGCATCGAATGTGATTTACCTTTTTCTTGCTTTGGCATCGTTACACCTTAAACTGCACCACTAACCACACCCCACGAATATTTAAAAGTAGCTCCAACCAGGGGCAGAACATCTAAGTACATTAGACCCTACCAAAATAAAGGCAGAGAAGAAAAGGTATGCGAAGAAACAGATCAGAAGTCGACTCTAACAGTGACATTGATGAATTTATCCGTCTTGCTCAAAGATGGAGCAAACTCCATCAAAGATTACTAAATACTCTGATTCGGTTGCCCGAAGAAGTTTACCAATTTACATTAAAGAAAATCTCTTTCAATGCAGGTCAAAGTCAAACAATTCAGGTAAAAGAAATAAAGAAACCCTACATGATAATTTTGAAGCGAACAGATTCAGAATCGTTAATTGCCCATGAAATAGCTCATGCTTATCTTAGCTACACAAAAAACCGATGGGAAGAACAAGAGGAACAAGCTGACGAACTACGAAAGGAATGGGGTTTTAAGAAGAAACAACTCTGTTCAACTTACCCCAAAGGATGCAACCACTGTTTTAATCCCCATTGCCCAGAAAGCAAAGCAAGGAAACTTGAGTTTTGATTTTTTCATTTTTGCGTTATTGAATAATCCCGATTGCTTATTATTGAAGCGCATTAATGCCTTTTCGCAAGATACACGAAGAACCTTGCAATTAAGGATACACCGATAATTACGATTAACGATGACCAGAATTGGAACCAACCGCCTTGTGTTCCAGTCAACAGGAAAACGTTAGCCACTACTGCGGCGCCCAACCAGAATATCAAGTCGCCAACGCTTTGAGCTATCCGCCTAATCCGCGAATGCATCGCCAATCTGAGAACTAAGATTACGATCTGTAGGACCCCCACCCCTATGAGGAAATTCATTACAGCTGTGTAGAATCCTTGGTGGTCGGCTGGGTGTGCTGGAACGAGCAGACTCACAGTTGAACCTGGATTCCCAAACGGAAATGTTACGGTGGTCAGGTCTGAGAAGAAATTGTTTGTCTGCTGTGATATCCCAGGTGTAACAGCAAATACTAATCCTAATATTATGAAGAATCCGCCTATGGATAATGCAGTGATCAAACCTTCATGAAGAGACCTTTCATAAACGGTATTTCTCATCATTTTTTATCCACTCTTTTCAACAAATCCCCTATTATGGAGATGTCAATATAACACTTTGTTTTGGATTAAATTTGGTTTAGGTTTGCTGTTTCCTGTACCATTCGGCGAATTTGCGAATCGCCATAGCTCTGTGCGAATAAAGATTTTTTTCTTCAATGGTCATTTCTGCAAATGTTTTTTCGTTTCCGCTTGGCTGGAAAATAGGATCGAAGCCGAATCCTGATTTTCCCTGTTCTTTTCGTTCAGCCAAGGTTATTTCGCCTTTTACTTTACCTTCGAAGCACTCTGGTTCGCAGGTAGTTTCTTGGTCGCAGTAGGCAATAACTGACTGGAATTTTGCGTGCCGCTCTTTTGAGCCGTCCATTAATTTCACGATACCGCTGTTGTGAATTGTTTTGTAAACGTATGATGCATATGGACCCGGAAAACCACTCAACATATCAATGAACAAACCTGCATCTTCCACAAAAATTGGCAGCTGGCACCGCCTGTAAGCGTTTAGTACGCTTTTTTGAGCTATGTCTTTTAGGCTGTCGCTTTGTATTTCATCGCCTTTTAGTTTCAGCATACCCACAGCGATGCCATATTGACTAAGGATGCTTCGTGCCTCGTTGAATTTGTTAATGTTCCCTGTTGCGAAAAAGACAACTCTGCCTTTGAATGGAAAGTTACTGTTTTCGTTCTTCGACATAGCGCCCACGCCTCTCTATTTCCTTGATTTTCTCATAAACCTTTGCCGCCGCCTCAACGCCTAAAACTGATGTATAACCGCATAGAACACTTTGGAAACATTCTTCCCAGAACGTGTAGTGTGTGCTTTGCAGGGCACGTTTGAGTAAATGCAAATCCACACCCTGAGCTTCTATCTCATCATTTTTTTCGCCTAAGCCAAAGTCAATAAAAACTACTTTACCGACAGGGTTCAAAATCATGTTAGACGTGGTTAAGTCTCCATGGACTAAGCCATGTTTGTGTAGCCTCGCCGTGGATTCGCCGATTTGAACACAAAGCTCATGACGTTCAGATTTGCTAGCGACGTTAAGCAACTTTTTGATTTGTTGTCCCTCTACATACTCCATAATTATAGTAGCTTGTGGCACGTTAACCATGTAAATCAACGGCGTCACCACTCCAACGACTTTGGCTTCATGCATTAGTTGCGGTTCGTGTATTGTGCGATAACTCCTTATTTGCTCATCCAACGCTTGTGGACGATATTTTTTGGGCATACGAACTTTGATTATGACTTTCCGGTCGTGCCAATCGGTTAGAAAAAGGCTGGCTTCAGCGCCTTTCTTAAGAAACTTTGTTTCATCTATCTTATCTATTGTATCCATGGAACATCCACCTTGTCTACTCTCCAACGTAACTTCACAAAGCTCTCTTCCACAGGGGTAACTAACCCGTGTTTAAAGGCCAAAATACCTGTCCAAGCAATCATAGCCCCATTATCAGTTGCAAACTCCAGAGGAACCACATTGAATTTGGCATCATGCTCCCCTGCGATTATTGCAAGCATTGATTGCAACCGCTTATTCGCGGCAACTCCACCGGTTAAAAGAACCTCTTTTTTCTCAGTATGAGCTAATGCCCGCTCAGTTACTTCTGTAACCATAGAAAACGCATGTTCTTGGAGACTAAAACAAACATCCTCCAGTAGGTAATTGCCTTTCTGCAATGCAGTTGTTGCGGCAGTTAACAAACCGCTAAGCGACAAATCCATCCCCTTCACCACATAAGGCAAACTAACTAGCTTTGTGCTTTTTGCAGCCAACTGCTCAATGGCAGCTCCAATTGGCAACCCTTTCTTGCCTTTAAGCCCAGCTTCTCTACCGAAAACATCCAGGCAGTTTCCAAGTGCAATATCAAGGGTTTCTCCAAAGACCCTGTAACGTCCCGACTCAAAAGCAGTAACCATGGTGTTGCCTCCTGAAACGTAAAGCGTCACCGGATCTTGCGCACCTGTTTTGAGCTTGCCGATTTCGATGTGGCCTACCGAATGGTTGACTCCTACAAGGGGAACCTCAAGATATGAAGCTAAAGCCCGAGCAACAGTGGCACCTGTACGCAAAGACGGCCCTAATCCTGGACCTTGAGAGAAAGCAACTACTGATAATTCACGTGGTTTTAAGCCAGCTGCCCCAAGTGCCTGGGTTAAGACTTTGTCTGCAACTTCCGCATGGTGCCTTGCGGCTTCTCGGGGGTGAATTCCGCCCTCTAAGGGTATGTAACTGTCTGATTTGTTAGCTAAGATTTCTCCATTAAACGCCGCTATTCCAACGCCGAAGTCGTCAGCTGAAGATTCGATCCCCAAGCAGAAATTGCCCAAATCACCTTTCTTGACCTTTTTCATGCCATTCCACATTTAATCAGGGATACATATTTTTATGTGAATCCAACGCATATATTATTGTATTATCTTGGATTTGATTTAGATGCCAAAGCGTAATGACCTTGAACAGAAAGCACTCCACTACGTCGTCGGTACAGGCTATCAGGGAGTACTTCAATCAGATTTATGGCGTGAACTTGGCGCAAGCAGCCGCGAAGGCTCACGTGTCTCAATTAAACTAGAAGAGAAAGGACTTATCCGCAGAGAAAAAGAACTTCAAGAAGGCAGATGGACATACAGGCTTTATCCCAAAAGGCTGCCAGCATCCATAGAAACCATCGTAGATTGCCCTTGTCTGCTATGCCCAGACAACGCACGATGCGACCCAACAACCGCCCTTTCCCCGAAAAGCTGCCCAAAACTAACTGAATGGATACTTAACTTAGGAAAACCACCAGCACAAGCCACCGCTGTTTCTGAAGATCCAAGCGCACCAGCAGAGCCGAATATGCCAGAGGATGATTCCCTTGCCGAAAGCTTGGCTAAATGAAAGAAAAAACGAATATTACTTCAAAAAAGCTAAAGAAGAAAACTACCGCAGCCGATCTACCTATAAGTTAGTTCAAGCTAACGAAAAATACGGCTTCATACAAAGAAACAACATCGTCGTTGATCTTGGCGCTGCTCCAGGCGGCTGGATTCAAGCAGCCAGAAAAATGACGGGCAAAAACGGTTTCGTTTTAGGCATTGATTTAAAACCAATTGAACCCTTCACACAAGAATACATCCGCACAATCATCGCTGATTTTACTGAACTTGGAACCATTGATATAATTATGTCGTTTCTACCTCGCAAGGCTGATGTAGTTCTCTGTGACGCTGCACCAAACATCACTGGTGTGTGGGAAGTTGATCATGCAAGACAAATTGACTTAGCTGAAAAAGCTTTGGAAATTGCTCAATGTGTACTAAGACCATCTGGGAGCTTTTTTGTTAAAGTCTTCGAAGGCGAGTTGCTAAATGATTTTATGCAAACGGTGAAGACCCTTTTTGGTGAAGTTAAGCTGGTGAAGCCTCAGGCAAGCCGACAACAAAGTTCAGAAATGTACCTTTTGGCTTTAGGCTTGAAGGTCGCTCGTGAAGGTGAAGAGGAAAACTAGTTTCTCGCTTTCGCTTGATAATAATAAGGTGCAAATAACTTGAGAATTATCTCGGCGGATTCTGCAGCAGAAATGCTATATAAGCAATTTAAACCAACTTTGCATGTAGCATCTGTTGCGGTTCTTGTTGAGCCACCTTATAGGGAGCCGTCTTTTCGGTTAGCAGAACCGATTTTCAAGGAAGTTGAAACTGGTTTTGATGTGATTGCGCATGAGGCTGAACTCTGCCAAAGCTTGCTCGATAAGATGAAAGCTGATATTGTGCATTTGGACATGTCTTTGGGCGGAGTTTCGATTGAAGAATTGTCCCAATTGAACTCGTAAATATGAGGGCCTCACGAACTGGGCGGCAGAACATTCTAAAGATTCTGATAAAACTTAGGAAAATCGCTTCTGAAATCAAGTGTGTATATGGAATAGATATGTTGGCTATTGGAAAAGAGAGCATGCCTGTGAGAATTGCTGAGTTGACGGCTGGTGCAGAAGCGATTCTTTTTGATGCCAAAAGAGCCATCGACGAAAAAGAGAATGTTTTGTTGGGGTTGCCGTTGATGTGCCAACCACGATTCTTGGGTAACCGAGTTTACCTTCACTCTCTTATAGCAAATGAACATGACGTATGTAGTTTTAGCGTTGATACTTTGGATATTTTAACAAAGGTTAAATTGTCAGAAACCTTAAACCCTATTGCAAGAGGACTTCGAGCCTTAACAACAAAACCGCAAACTTAGAGGTCATTTGATGAACATTCCCTTTTCGTTCTGGAAAACAGCTTCACCTAAACGCAAAAGAATCTACTCAATAATTTTCATGCTCGTTATAGCCATCACAGCCACTATCGTAGGCACATTAGTGCAGCTAAATGCTCAGGATGCAAAACAATTAAGTGACAGCGCAAACGCAGTCATTACTGATAATCCAACGTATCCTTCTCTTGTTGTAGCTATTTTCTTAAACAATTTCAAACTTTGCTTAGTAATGTTCATTCCCATATTTGGAGCTGTTTTTGGTTTATTTACATTATTCAGTACTGGTGTTGGAATAAGAGCAATACTTGATACACAAAGCGCAAGCGGCGCTTCGGCAGCGATATCTACCATATCACCCACAACTGCAATCTTAGCTTTAGTATTTGCAGGATTAACATTCTTGTTAGAATATGTTTCCTACTCAATAGGGATCGCAGAAAGCATATGGCTGTATCGCAGATTAACTCAACGAAAATGGCGTGAACTGAAAAACACTGCAATTTTAATCGGAGTAGTTGCAGTCTTACTTATTGCAGGTGCCCTAGTGGAATCGTGGGTAATAACAGCAGTCCCTTAAAAGTACAATCAACTTCTTTTTAGTTTTTTATTATTTCTAAACTTATATCTATAGCTTTTACTCTGTGGGTTAATTCACCCATGCTTATTATATCAACCTCTGCATTTGCATACTCCAAAATATTTTCACCTGTAATTCCGCCGCTCACTTCAAGCAGCACTTTGCCAAACCCAGCTCTAGCAAGCGCTTCCCCTGCAACTTTGGCTTGTTTAGGAGAAAAATTATCCAGCATAACTATGTCTGCCCCAGCCTTTGCTGCTTTTAAGGCATCCTCTACTTTGGTTACTTCAACCTCAATTTTTTTTGTAAAAGAACCATGAACTTTAGCTCTTTTAACAGCTTCCTCAACGCTTCCAACAATCGCAAGATGATTATCCTTAATCAAAATCATATCATCCAAGTGCAGTCTGTGTGGGTCACCGCCTCCAATAAACACAGCTTTTTTGTCAAAGTATAGCAGTCCAGGTGCAGATTTGCGTGTTGCAGCAATTTTGGTTTTAGTCTTTACTTTCCCAAGTTTCTCAATTAGCATTCGTGTTTTTGTTGCGATACCGCTCATGCGTGAAATAAGATTCAGCATGGTTCGCTCACCTGAAAGGATAGTTTGAGCATCACCTGAAATCTGCAAAAGAACTTGTTTATTTTTGATTTTTTCCCCATCTACAACTTTAACTGTAACTGTGAGCCCTAAGTACTCCATAAGAAATGTCGCTTCTTGGATTCCTGCAACTACACATTCTTCTTTTGCAATAACTTCCGCTTTTACTGTTGAATTCGCAGGAATAATCGCTGCTGCAGTTACATCTCCTAGTCCTATATCGTCGGCGAGGAATTGTTTGAGTTTTTCCTCCACGATTCGTCTTGGCACAAACATACATTGTAATGTTTGTCCTCTGCGCTTAAATTGCTTCCTTTTTTGTCAGTTTAGGGATAGTTCAAATATAATCTCGCCTTAATCGTAGGTTATATGAGATTATTGCTCTGCTGCTCCGAACTTGGATTAGGACACGTTTCACGAATCATCCCCCTAGGCAAACTGCTGGAGAAAAACGATCACGAAATGTTCTTTTTCTCAGGCGGCAAAGCCTATGAGATGCTCCAAAAAGAGTTCAGACACGTTTACGAGTGCACGCCTGTTTCATGGTATGAGAACGCACACGGCATAAGCACTTCAGCATCACTCCTAAACCTATTAGTCCCTCTCCCTCTTTTCGACATGGAGAAGAATAGGTTTGAACTCAAGAAATCAAATGCTATGGAAACCATCCATCGTTATTACGACTTAAGAGAAAACCTCCATGATATTGCACCCGACATACTCATAGCTGACGGCGACATAAATGCACTCAGGCTTGCCCAAAGATGGAAAATTCCTTCAATCTACATTACCAACATGATAAGGCCAAGCTATGGATTCTCGGCTTTTCTCAGCCCGGGCGAACGAATAGTTGAGAGGTACGTTAAGCAATGTTCAAAAATCATAATTCCTGATAATCCGCCTCCATTCACCGTGTCTGAATATAATATTGGCAACTTGGACTATTTGGGATTGAAAGGGAATGTCGAGTATGTGGGAGCATTCATTGATACCACACCTGTCAAGGGTTCTCAGGAACATGTTTTTGCACCAATTAGTGGACCTATTGGAACCAGAGCAAAACTCATAAAAACGATCATCCCAGTACTTGAAAAACTAAAAACCAAATGCATCATAAGCTTAGGCACTCCTGGAAAGAGGGTTTCAACTAAAATCGGAAACTGTGAACTCCACACTTGGCTCTCGCCACAAGAGAGACAAGAAGCGATGAGAAACGCTAAATTCGTGATTTTTAGCGGTGGACACGCAACGTGCTTTGAAACCATTAAGTATGCTAAGCCAAGCATTTGCATTCCCACTCAGCCTGAGCAGCTGGGAAACGCGGCTAAACTTACAGACCTAAACTGTTCGATCACTGTCAAAAGCAAAAAACAACTTGAAAAAGCCGTTCAGAAAATGGAAAAAGAAAAAGAAACCTACGACAAAAATGTGCGAGCGTTGAACGCGTTCTCAAATAAATTCAAAGGCTTGGAAAGGGCTGTTTCCATCGTAGAAACCCTACTGGATTAACAGTTTATTTAGTTAGGTTTAACCGTTTAACTTCGCCGTTGGGCATTTCTTCGTCAAAGACTATGGCTTTGAACTTGTAAATTATTGCGCCTTTAGTTAACCAGGTATCTGGTGGTAATCCGGCTTTCATACAGCATTGGCACAAGAATTCTTCTTCGCACCAACCCCATTCCACAGGTACCTGCGGCAAAAGTAATCCTTTGTATGGACCTCTTTCGACGATTAAGCCGTCTTCGCCGACTTTGATCTTACTCAAATATTCTTTTGGATTCTTGATATCTATGAGTTCTGGGGGCGTCAACACGCTGACCTCGAAAACGACATTGCTAAGGTCGTTGAAGGTTAAAGGTTCAAACCTAGGATCTTGTGTTGCGGCGTTTATGGCAGAATCTATCACTGCTTCCACAAGCGGACTTGTTGGATAAGGATAGCCAATACAACCGCGAAGCTCTTTCTCGCCCTTAATGGGAATGCTGATGGTAACAAAAACGCCGCAGCATTCGAAGAGTTTTTTTGGTGTTTCTTTTGGCGGTTTTAAGACTTTACCTGTTTCTAAATATTGTGTTACGGTGTTTCGTGCTAGGTGAATTAGAAATTGTCCTTCTTCGTCGGTTAATTCAAACGACATAACATTTTCCTTCTTATGCACTGCTCAACTGCTCAATGAACTAAAGAATATTAGAAAATATACTTTTTTAGAACTTTATGGATTCTTCAGTGATGCCTTCCTTAGTTATTATGAGGAAGTCTATTCCATCGCCGCTCATGGAGTCTCTGCTAACGGCTGACTTTATTGACCGCGTAACTAGTTCTTTTGCTTCTTGTGCTGTCATCGTTTCTTTGTAGCCTTCTTCAAGAACACCCATCGCAATTTCTGTGCCTGAACCCACAACTGCATATTTATCTGGAATTAAGGAGCCTAAGACGTCAAGCACATAGAGTGATGAGCCTTCTTCATCTAATCCGCCTACGATTGTTTGAGTGAACAATGGCGAGTATCGACGATTGAACAATACGTTAGCTAAAAGTTTTGCCGCTGAACGCACACTAATTTGTCTTCCTACATCCATGCTAAAGAGGTTAGCTTGGGCCTGCATTTCTTTGGCGAGAATCTGCATGTCTCCTATGAGTCCTGCACACGCAACTCCTATGCTGTCTGTGACTTTGAAGACTTTTTTTCCGCCTTTACTCATTATAAAGTTGCCATATGTGACTCTTTTTTCTGAAGCTAAAATTACCCCTCCGGAGAAGACCGCTCCTACAGTAGTGGCACCAGGCATCCATCCGCCGCCTTGCTGGGCTTGTTGACCTTGGTTTTGCTGCTGCTGGTCTTGCGGCATCAGTTGGATTTGAGGAATATTGGGTAACCCTGGTAATTGTGGTCCATAACCTTCCATAATTTTCGCCTTTTCTTGATATACACAAGACAAATTATTAAGGTTGCTTATAACCATTATAGAATAGCCAAGTGGCACTTGTGAGCGAGTCCAAACCGTTAAAGTGCTATAAATGCAGCAAACCCATTGGTTATGTCGAAGTTACAACTAAAAGTTTCTTGGCAGCTAAATCATCATTCGATAACGTAAAGTTGGTTGCCACACGCATGGATTGCTCCAACACAAATAGCTTTTATCGCAGAAACTCTTAA
>Ga0182021_10006824_pt1 | contig 13551 bp, 16 predicted proteins | sample 612E3MmetaG_FD_120493 | JGI IMG/M metagenome (GOLD analysis project Ga0182021, IMG submission 120493) | Permafrost microbial communities from Stordalen Mire, Sweden - 612E3M metaG (Illumina Assembly) | ecosystem: Environmental > Terrestrial > Soil > Wetlands > Permafrost | place: Sweden...
ATGCCATCTTGCCGATAGTCGTCGTTTTACCTGCTCCATTTACACCAACAACCATAACCACAAAAGGCTTTGCCGATGCCGGCAGGATTTTCAATGACGATTCTTTTCCATCATCGACGTGCAGAATAGTTTCGACTTCTTCCTTCAATAAAGAAATAAGCTGGGACGTGGATTCGTACTTATCTTCTTTTACGCGGCTCTTCAGATGAGACAAGATAACATTCGTTGTCTGCACACCAACATCACCCGCTATTAAAATATCTTCCAATTGACCAAGCAATTCGTCATCAATGGAGCTCTTCGTTGCTGCAAGCCGCTGCACTTTACTGACAATCGAATCCCGTGTCTTGGCAAGACCGGATTTGAGTTTGGAAAACGCACTAAAAATTCCCATTGTTATTTCACCGTGTCAATATTCCGGCCGATAAACAACCTCTGCGCGTATGTCACTATCGACCATACCATCATAACAATGCTTGCCCACATTGCATACCTGAAGAGAGGATTTAATGTGCCGATTTGAATAGTACCTAAAAAAAGGACTACAGCAACAAGTGTGACAGCAATTTTGCCAGGCCAATTGGATTGAGGTATTATTTTTTTTATTCGTCGAATATAAACTCCCCCGCTAAAAATAAAAAGGTCTCGTAAGAGAATAAATACCACAAACCAAACAGGAACATCACCTGCCCAGGCGATCAGCACGGCATAAATACCGATTCCAATTTTATCAGCTAATGGATCGAGAATTTTGCCGAGATCCGTTACTTGATGCAATCTCCGCGCAAGAAATCCATCGAGCAAATCTGTCACAACAGCGATGACAATAATTCCTGCAGTCCATAGACGATGATAGGGAAAATCTGTCATAAGACAATATCCCATCGGAATCACAATAAAGATGCGACTTGCACTAAGGACATTAGAAATTGTGAGATAGCGTTGCATTATTGATCGTTTTCGTTCTTTGCTGCTTCCGGGTCGATCGGTACTGGATAGTTACCGCTGAAACAAGCAGTGCAATAATGTTTTCCTTCTTCCGTCGGAGCCGATGCAAGAAGTTTTTCCATAGGCAGATAGGAAAGACTATCAACGCCTAATTCCTGCCGAATGGCTTCGATATCGCCATGTAATCTGTTTGCAATTAATTCTTCACGGCTTGGGAAATCCATCCCATAGTAACACGGGAATTTGATTGGAGGGCTGGAAATACGAAAGTGTACTTCTTTTGGTTCTGCTTCTCTTATCATCTTCACTAATAATTTTGATGTGGTCCCTCGAACGATGGAATCATCAACAATGATAACTTTTTTTCCCTTCAGCACTCCTTTCACCGTATTGAATTTCACCTTCACTTTCAACTCGCGATGATTCTGCTGGGGTTGAATAAATGTGCGCCCGATGTAGTGGTTGCGGATAAGACCTAGTTCCAATTTTACATTCAATCCTTGCTTGTTGCTTTCGGAAACATATCCGAGGGTGCAGGTGTTACTTGAATCCGGAACACTAATGACAATTATTTTATCATCCGGTGATTCTTGCTTCATCGGATTTTCGCCGGCAAGAAGTTTCCCTAACTTGCGGCGTACTTTATCAACATTCACACCAAAAACTTTACTATCGGGGCGTGCAAAATAGATATATTCAAAAATACAGTGATGCGGTTGTGAAGACTTCTTGGAAACCCAGTACGATTTGATAACTCCCGTCGTGATGACATCTTTATCGATCACCACGATTTCACCTGGTGCAATATCGCGGATGTATTCTGCGCCGTTGATATCGAAGGCGCACGTTTCTGATGCAACAACGTATGCTCCATCAACTTTGCCAAGTGCAAGAGGACGAAATCCCTGCGGATCGCGCGCGGCAATCAAACTATCATCCGTTAATATGACAAGTGAATAAGCGCCTTCCACAGCATCTAAAGCTTCTTTTATCTGAAGAATTTGCTCTTTCTCTTTACTGTGAGCGATAAGATGCAAAATGATTTCGCTGTCTGAAGTCGATTGGAAAATCGTTCCTTCTTCTTGAAGCCGGTGGCGGAGTGTCCGGTAATTAGTCAGATTCCCATTATGGCCGAGCGCGAGATTGCCGGTTTTGTAGTTCACAACAAAAGGTTGAATATTCGATTTGTTATCTGAAGAACCTGTTGTGGAATACCTGTTGTGCCCAATTGCGGCATTGCCCTTAAGATCTTTGCGAAGGATGTCCTCATCTTTGAAAACATCTGCAACAAGCCCGACGCCTTTCTGGATATTGAAGCGCCACTTTTTCTTATCAACAAGCCATTCACTGGAAATAATACCGGCGGCTTCCTGTCCACGATGCTGAAGCGCATGCAAGCCGTAGTAGCAAAAGACAGATGCTTCCGGATGACCAAAAACACCAAAAACACCACAATGACAGCGGGGTTTTCCTTCTACGAGGGCAAATTCTTTCATAATGAATGTAAGATACAAAATAAATTGCGGGCTTGCAAAAAGAGAAACATTGATAGGGACGTTTAGCATAAACAATTGATTCCCTTGCTATAGATACAAAAAAGGGAGAAGATCTTTTCAGATTTTCTCCCTTACGTACGCTTCAAAAGCGGCTATCAAAAATTATAATTTGTAAGCAATGCCAATATTTAAGATGCCAAGACCGTATCCCAATTCTGCCTGCACTGCCCAATGCGGATCAAAGTAGTAACGTCCACCGACAAATAGGCCAAACTCTAAATAACTGGAAGAATTAGAAGGAGTAATCCAATTGGCACTTGAATATCCATTAGCCCATGTCCACGAGGACGAAACAATGTTATATCCTACTAATAATCCTCCGTATGTATCGATATTTGGATTATGAAACAGATCGTAGTGATAAGATCCCCGTGCGCCAATGAGAATATAGGTATATTTATATTGTCCAGAATACCAATCTTCCGTGGATGATGAAAAACCGAGTACACCTCCCACAGAAATATTTTCATTGACTCCATATTCATATCCACCGGTAATTGCTATTCCACTTGAACCATAAGCACTAGCCAAACCGCCCAGTCCAAAACCAAGATTCACTACCTGATCGCCTTTCTTATATGCTATCTGGCTAAATGTCAAGCTCACTGCAAAAACCAACAGCAAAGAAATGAGTAGAATGCGTTTCATTGTATAGCTCCTTTTTAGGTTGGTGAAATTAGAAATTGTGGTTGACCCACACGAGACATTGTCACTCAAAAACCACGAAAAATATATACCTACAACGTCTAAATGTCAAGCAGTTTCTTACGGATTTCTGAAAACTATTTCTTATAATCAATAAAAAAAACATCAATCTAGATGTAATAGAATTAATGACATATGATGCTGAATTTTTTGCGATTTATTAAGAGGACGACAAAGAAAATACGTAACTAACGGAACTTTAAAGTATCAGTGAGACTAATAAGAATGTAAAACGGAAAATGTATAGTTATCGTTATTTGCAATGTTACTTCAATGCCAGGCTATAACGGTCATAGCAACTCATAATATTATCGACATATTCAATTGTTTGCCGGGCACTGTGTAAATATCCATTAGGCGGAGAACCATTACTCCAAATACGGCTATGTAATGTGTAATTCTTTTTCGAAAGAAATGGAAGTGCCGCACTAATGGAGGACCATCTATGAGGATCGTTTCCCATATATAACGCAATCTTCTGGGCATCCTGAACTCGTCCAAGTCCAGCATTATAAGCGGCAAGAGTGAGGCAAATTCTATCCTCTCTGGGTATATTATTAAACAAGGCGAAGAGTGATTTCAAATGATAGATGCCTGCTTTGATATTATTACGCGGTGTGGATGCTTCTTCAACGCCTATTTTTTCTGCAATTTCAATTTGTGTCAGGGGCATAATTTGCATCAATCCGTATGCGCCTCTGTAGCTCACCGCCTCATAATTGAATCGCGATTCCTGTTTGATAACCGCAAGAACCAATATCCAATCGACTCTATATTCTTCTGAGTACTTTTTCACCAATGGGACATATTGATTCAAACCTGCCGTATTCATTGATGCGAATGGAGATGGTTGAGCAGGAATAGTGCTTTCAGTTATGTCCTCAATTGAACTCCCCGGTTTTTGAGCAAATTGCGCACTTGTTACTTGTTGCGAACACCCAAAAAATACAAATGAAATTAGGGTCAAAATAACTGTTAAAAGACAGCAATATTTTAGCCCTTTTCCCTTCTCAGCAATAGTCATTAAGTCTTCCAAAATTGTGTAACATCAGTTGAATATAAAACGCTTAAACCTCTGGTTGCGTTCCATTACAAATCAAATATAGTCAATTCTATTTTTTGAATCAAGATAAGTGAAAAGGTTAATATATGACATGCCTTTTTAGCTCAATTTCGCCATATCAAATTCGACCTTCACCAATCGACTTCAATGATCTTATACTTTCCTTTAAAACCAGATATGATGGAAATGGATTTCTTGGGTTTATTCAAGTATTCGGCTAAAACTTCTATCACTTTCTCATTCGCTTTCCCCTCAATTGGGGGCACAGTAACACGAATGACTAATGTCCCGTCTGTAGCGCGAGTAATTTCGTTCTTTCTTGCGTTTGCCTTAACTGTTATTTTAAACTTCATAGCTTTGCTCTTCATTTAACACAAAAACCGCATTAACTACTTGTTAAGCGGCTTAAAATTTAAAACACATTTTCAATCTGAATTATTTCAGGAATCGCATTTCAACATCGCGTATTTTGTTCACTCTGGACAAGTGCCTGCCGCCGGCAAAAGGCGTATCAAGCCAAAGTTTGACGATCGATTTCACCACTTCAATTCCCACCACCTTGCTGCCAAGTGTAAGGACATTGGCATTATTATGTTCACGGCTGCTGCGTGCGACAAACTCATCATAACAAGGAACTGCGCGCACGCCGGGCACTTTATTCGCTACAATTGCCGATGCCACACCAACGCTGTCGATCATAATGCCGCGTTCAGCTTTATTGGATGCAACCAGTAGTGCTACAGCATAAGCAAAATCAGGATAATCACACGGTTGATCGGAATCTGTTCCTATATCGATAATTTGATTTCCCTGTTCTGTGAGATAAATTTTTAGAGCTTCCTTCAACGAAAAACCGCCATGATCGGAACCAAGTGCAATCGTCATTGTATTTTCATGTAATATTTGAGAGGATGTTTCAGAAATGGGTTTTTGATCAGATGCCGATGAGAGTTTTGCATTTAGTGTCTGAATGGAAAATCTGATATTACGCTTCTGTGCTTCGTCTTTGGCGGCGGCAGTGATGATAGAGTTACCTTGGATCGTCAGTACAGTTGTCCCATGCCGCGCGGCATCAATGACATCTCGTTCGGTAATCAAAGGACGTTTCATGGTATTCTATTGTCCATTTCCCCATTCCAGAACTTCCAGGCGTACCCGCGCTGTGCCGGTACGAATCAAATCTATTGCCTTGGCTGCACCCATCGACAAATCCATCATTCGTCCTTCCTTAAAGGGTCCGCGGTCATTGACGCGCACAACGACGGTTTTGTTATTCTCTAAATTCGTCACCCGTACTTTCGTCCCGAATGGGAATGTCCGATGCGCAGCAGTAAGCGCATTCATATCAAAGATCTCGCCGTTCGAAGTCTGTTTACCATGAAAATCCTGTGCATAGTAAGAAGCAATTCCATCAAGCGTCAGCAAAATTTTCCCTGAGTTCTGTGGAAACGGTTGTTCCGTGTGCGCCGGCGATCTGTGTTCGCCAGGGTGCTGCTCGTCTCGTCCTGCAAATCTGGGTGTGGAAGAACAGCCGACAAGCAGAAAAATTGTCGTGCAAGAGAGAATACGAATCATCAGCCGTTTACAACAGTCCATTGATTTGTTTGCGCCGGAGGTAATCCACGACCTCCTTAACATCTTGTGATCTTCCTTTTTTACAGATCAAGACAGCATCATCAGTCGTTATAACGATCACATCATCAATTCCAATCGTTGCTACTACTTTGCTGCCCGCATCAATATAATTACGATGCGAATCTTTCGCGATGACCGTTCCGCGTAGTGCATTGCCTTCACCATCGACCGGTGTGAGACGCACTACTTCATCCCAAGAACCGACATCACTCCATCCGAAATCTCCTTTCGCCACAAAAACCTTCGATGCTTTTTCCATAACACCATAATCGATGGAGATGCTGCGAATGACTCCATATACGCGTTCGAGTGTTGCTTGGTACGCTTCTGTGCCAATCGCATTTTCTAACTTTGCCAATTGTTCGCCGAGCTCCGGAATATTTTTTTCAATTTCCCGCAGAATGACACTCGCCTTCCATATAAACATCCCGCTGTTCCAAAGGAAATCGCCGCTCTTTAAAAACTTTTCTGCTGTTTCCAGATTCGGCTTTTCCGCAAATGTTTTTACGCGATAAATTCCCTCCGCAGTAAACGGGTTCATTTCTGAAGTATCTTCAAATTGGATATAACCATATCCTGTTTCCGGGTGCGTTGGTTTAATGCCTATCGTCACTAACGCATCACTTTCCTGCGCCACGTGAACTGAGCGCTGGAGCACACGTAAAAATTCCTCCACATCCCTGATAATATGATCTGCTGGAAGTATGATCATAATCGCGTCTGGATCATGATGGCTGATCCATTTTGCAGCGAGGCCGATGCACGGCGCAGTATTTCTTCCAAGCGGTTCAGTAAGTACATTTTGTAATGGTAGTGAAGGCACTTTATTGTGAATGATGTCTTTTTGAAGCTTGTTGGTCACTACGAGTACTTTATCCCATTGAACCATCGGTTGGATACGCGTGATCGTATTGGAAATCATTGAACCAGAACCTACAATTTCCAGTACTTGTTTGGGTGACCGTTCCCGACTTTGAGGCCAGAATCGCGATCCGACACCACCCGCCATTATTACTGCATAGATATTGGGTTGATTCATATTCCTCACTCAAACATCGTTTTAAAATCACGGAGAGTGTCAATTACCGAATCCAGGAGTCCGGTTCGGTTACCTGGTAAACTTCGCGCCCATTGAGCAAATGGATCTTGAATATTCGAAAGGATATTCATTACTCGGACATCATCCAAATATTGATTACTTGCTATATACTTAAGAAATTCCGTTAGTAACCTGCAGAACTGTTTGTATTCCTCAGCTGCAGAGCCAGCAGCAAGGACTGTATTGCATTCGTTGATAATATCAGACAACAACTTTGTCCGATCGTCATTGCCGCTTTGTACGTATTCTAAAAATTGCTCTAGCATTGTTGCGAATTTGAGTTCTTGATCACTCCCGGAAGTTGAACCTCCGCTCGTTGGCTGTGTCGGTTCAGGAGTTTGTGCCATCGCACCAAATATCGTATCTATTTGCGTCTCCGGCGATACAATTGATTCAATGTCCGGCGGTGCGGCAAGTTCAAATGCTGAATTCGGCGTAGACCCAAATTCTTGGGAACCGGGAATATCAAACTTTGTGCCTGCAGAATCCGTTTCCTGTCCCAACGGAGAGACATCTCCTAATGCCTGACGGAACTTAGAGAACACGAGTGTCTCCTCATCGATCGTTGATTCTTCTTTGGTAAGATCCTTTTCTACCTTATCCACAATCCACATTAAACTAAGGGCAAACTCAGCACAGTTATTTACATTGTACAGGTATTGAAGCTCCACATGTATGTCCGACGCAGCCGAAATTCGATCGCGAATTCGATCGAGTTTTGTTTGATGTTCGTACGAGCGCAGTTCATATTTCGGTAAACGCTCGAGAAGAAGGGAGATGTATTTCTGAGTGCGGTTCATATTGTCCTATAGATTCGTGGAACGCGTGAACTGATTCCGCAAAGAAACTCATAGGTAACCGTTCCGATGCTATCGCAGAGGGATTCAAGCGGGATTGTAAAGCTATCCATGTCACCAAAAAGTAAAACGTCATCTCCATTGTATGCCGTTCCGCCCATACCGATATCTACCATACATTGATCCATGCATATCGATCCTACCACCGGATATTTTTTTCCGCGAATGATAACCACACCTTTATTCGAAAGCAGACGAAAGTACCCATCGCCATACCCGACAGGAAGTGTAACGATACGCGTTTGATTGCTGGTAATGAACGTGTGGTTATAACTTATTCCAGTATGTGCGGGAACAACCTTAAAAAAAGAAATTTTCGTTTTCAGTGTCATTACAGGCTTCAACTTTATACCGTGAAATGTAACATCCGGCAGATATCCGTTCGGGTTATATCCATACAACATGAGTCCGGGCCTTACCATGGAATAATGTGAATCTTGATAATTCATGATCCCAGCGGAGTTGGCAAGGTGAACAAGTTCGGGGAGGAGATTATTTTTTCTCATGCCATTCAATACAGATTCAAAACGGTTCAATTGTTGGGTCGTAAAATCGACATCCGATTCTGCTTTTGCTAGATGTGAGAATATTCCTTTTATCTTGATTGATTCCAATTCGTACGATTTTTCAATGAACCGTTCAGCATTGTACCAATGCACACCGATTCGCTCCATGCCGGTATCGATTTTTAAATGAACCAGTGCATTCATCCGCATCTCTTTTGCTACAGCGGCAATTGCAATCGATTTATCAATTGATGAGCTTGTAATTTCAATATCGTGAGTAATAAATTCAGCAATTTGATCAGCGTTGATAGGTCCAAGCACAAGAATCGGAGCGGTAATGCCATGTTCCCGTAAATACACACCTTCTTCGAGAACCGCAACACCTAAATAGTCGACTCCCTGATTTAACAGTTCGCTGGATATTTCGTACAGTCCATGCCCGTACGCATTTGCCTTCACCATCGCCATTATTTTTACTTCTTTTTTTATTAACGATTTGACGATAGATAAATTACTGCGTAAGTTCTCAAAGGATATTTCTGCACGCGTAGGTCTGTTCTTATAGGTTTCAATTCCAGCAATCATTTCTGATTCCTATGATTGAAGAACTCACCGATTGTTCAGCGGGTTTAAAATTAATGTATGCCTGCAATCTTTAATCGGTTGAGCGCACGATAGAGAGCAAGCTCTGCTCGTTCAATATCTATATTTGGATATTTCTCCGCTAACCGTTTCAGCGCACGATCCCGTGCCGCTTTTACCCGCTCCACGTCGATTTCATCGTCACGTTCAGCTGTCTCTGCAAGCAGAATGACATTGTTTTCTCTCACTTCAACAAAACCGCCTGAAATGGCATAGTGCAACTCATTCCCGCCTACCTCGCTTATCTTTACTTTGCCAATCTTCACAGACGCAAGCAACGGTGCATGGCTGTGGAGTACTTGAAACCCTCCGTCAATACCCGGCGCACTAAAGCTCGTGACTTCGCCTTTGAACACGATGCGCCTTGGCGTCACAATTTCTAAATGGAATGTCTTGTCGGCCATACTTACGCCGCCTGCAGCTGTTTCGCTTTTTCAACTGCTTCTTCAATGGTGCCAACCATCAAGAACGCGTTTTCCGGCAATGTATCGTACGCACCATCCAGGATTCCTTTAAAGCCGCGTATTGTGTCCTCAATTTTGACGTACCGGCCCGGGATGGAAGTGAATTGTTCAGCAACAAAGAACGGCTGGGAAAGAAACTTTTCAATCTTACGAGCGCGTGTCACGGTAAGCTTGTCTTCATCAGAAAGCTCATCCATGCCGAGTATGCTGATAATATCCTGGAGGTCTTTGTACGCTTGTAGAACTTCTTTCACGCGTTTTGCAACGTTGTAATGTTCAGCATCGATGATGTTTGGATCGAGAATGCGTGATGTAGAATCCAGCGGATCAACTGCTGGATAAATTCCTTTATCTACAATCTGCCGGCTCAAAACGGTTGTCGCATCTAAATGTGAGAATGTTGTTGCCGGAGCAGGATCGGTTAAATCATCTGCAGGAACATAGATCGCTTGCACAGATGTAATCGATCCTTTTTTCGTTGAGGTGATACGTTCCTGAAGTTCTCCCATTTCCGTTCCGAGAGTCGGTTGATATCCTACGGCAGACGGCATGCGCCCAAGCAACGCAGACACTTCCGAGCCTGCTTGCACGAATCTAAAGATATTATCTATGAAGAGTAGAACATCTTTGCCTTCCTCATCGCGAAAATACTCTGACATCGTAAGTGCCGTAAGGCCAACGCGTTGACGCGCGCCGGGAGGCTCGTTCATCTGACCAAAGATCAATGCAGTCTTCGCGAGCACACCAGATTCTTTCATATCCAGCCAGAGATCGTTTCCTTCACGTGTCCGTTCACCAACTCCCGCAAACACAGAATATCCGCCATGGTGTGTAGCTATATTATGAATCAATTCTTGAATAATAACTGTCTTGCCTACGCCGGCTCCGCCAAACAGCCCCGTCTTTCCGCCTTTCGTGTATGGCTCAAGGAGATCGATAACTTTTATTCCGGTTTCGAACATTTCTTTTTTAGTAACGAGCTGATCAAAACTTGGAGCTTGCCGATGAATAGGATAATGTGTTTTCGCTTCGATCGGTGGTAGTCCATCGATGCCCGCACCAAGCACGTTAATTAGGCGTCCGAGCACTGCCGGTCCAACCGGAACAGTGATAGGTGCACCGGTGTCATGAGCAGGCATTCCGCGCATGAGGCCATCAGTGGAATCCATCGCAACTGTGCGTACGCGATCTTCACCCAATTGCTGCTGCACTTCTACAATGAGGTCTTCATCTATTCCTTCAACATTTTTCCTTGGAATTCGTACAGCATTCATAATTTCCGGCAGTTTGCCGCCCGAAAAATCGATATCAACCACAGGTCCGATGATTTGGATGATCTTACCTTCGTTCATAAAATCCTTTCAGAGAAAAATAAATCAATGCAACTAAAATAAATTATGAAAAGATGCCGCCACAATCAATCCTTTTTTAGCGTCCTTTTCCTGACAGTCAGTCATATTCAGAAAGAAAATATATGGGCTAATAGGATCCTGACGCCAATAAGAATGAGCAACACACCACCTATCTCTGCCGCCCTTTTACCGAATTTTCTTGAAAATCTTTGACCGAGTAAAATACCAATGAGTGACATCGCACCGGTGACAACACCGATCACCACTGAAGGATACCAGATGGAAACTCGTAGAAGTGCCAAACTTAGTCCAATCGCTAATGCATCCAAACTCGTTGCAACAGAAAGAATAACCAACATCATTCCACGACTCGGATCTGGCTGGACCACATTTTCTTCATCTGTCCGTGCAGATAGAATCATGTGGATAGCAACCCACATAAGTAATCCACACACAATCCAGTGATCGAATGAGTGTACATAACGTTCAATACTTAAACCTGCCAGCCAGCCAAGGACGGGCATTATAAATTGAAATAGTCCAAAATGAAATGATAACCGCATCATGGAACGATGACCGCGGGTTGCACCTGTTGATCCGGCAGCTACCGATACCGCAAATGCGTCCGCTGCCAACCCCAGCGCTATTAGAATGACTTGATAAAACGGCATTGGTATTATTCGTAAGTAAATCAGAGACAAAAAAAAACCGCCTATGGCGGATTTAAAATAAACTCATATTGAGCTGAAGGTGGGAGTTGAACCCACGACCTGCGGTTTACGAAACCGCTGCTCTACCACTGAGCTACTTCAGCATTTAGTGTTACCTATTGAAATATAGAGAAAAAGTGCCCTCCGAGCAAATAGAAATTATGCGCAATACTTGACAATGGGGAAGCAAGTCAGTATCATTTTGCAGATCCCTCAATTCATTAGTTCATTCTTCTTCATTATATATAAGGAGGAGTTGATGAAACCTGCAAACAGTCAACTGCTGAAGGTGCTAAAAGCCAATCAGATGCTCCAGCGTAAACTGGGAAGTACAGAGTTCAAGTTAAAACTCAAAGATCAAAGGACGAACCGCCAACGTATTGGCTTGAGTGTCACGGCGGGTCACGTTCGAGGAGGACATTCATTTCACTAAACGCCAATATATCTTGAATTCACTATCTGCCTCTTGATTGACAAGAGGCATTTTTTTGTACACATTTTTTTCTTCTTATTTTTTATCTATCATTAAAGTAAAATAAATGCATTATTCATTCAGCAGAGAGATTTTAGTTTGCCAAATTAAATATCAAGCATTGACATCGAAATTCCATCCCTGTGGATTTTTAAGGTATTCGACCTTCAGTACATTTGTCGTTGATATTGGGGGGAGAAACCGAAAGCTATTCTATATTGCCTTCTCACTGCTCTGTGACACTGAATAAGTTAGAACTAGGGAATATTCTGAAGGTAACCCTTGGTCTGCCAGATTGACCAGACAGTATCTTTCGTCAACGTCGTAGTTTGCATCTTTGAAAGGATCATAATCGTCCTGATATTCATTCTATTGGTGGCATCGAGAGGAGTGGGGGTGAGAACATTACCTGAAGCATCTAAGAACTGACACTGGAATCGTATAAGATTACGTCCCACAGGTAGTATGCTTCCACCGTCTATAGATCTATCAAGCTCATAGGTAATGCCAGGTTTTGTTATGGAGTAGTTGATGATATGCGTTACAGCAAAATTCGAAGTATCACCGGTCTTGAATTGAAGCCTGTTCGTATCTGCAATTATAAAATATGGTTTGGCAGAAACCGTGTCTGAACCAACCCGCTGCAGATCTGAGGTAAGGATGACCGACATTTGAAACATTTCCTGTTCCAGTTGAGATTTCAGTGACCGTTCGTACAGTGTTTGTTGAAGAGATATCATCGCCTGAACAATGATAAGGATAATCACTCCTCTTATTATATATGATTGAATAATGTCTACCATACATGTTAGTAAGCCATAAACGTACTGAAAGTAAGAGCATTCGGAAGATAGGTCGGCTGCGATACTGTAACTACAAGCCGTTTGTAATATTGTTTTCCATTATAAGGAGTATTCAGGTCGCCGCCATTTACATATGTTACGGTGCAATTGACAACAAAACCTTTCATGACAGGAGTATCAACAATTCTTTGATATCCATTGTAATCGTCGAAATCATCATATCCTGTTAATGATTTATATGGGTATGTATCCGGGAGCGGAACGGCGGTTTTTTCTGCCAATGAAGGTCCTAACGATCCAGGTGCAGTAAAATCATTTGAATTTTGATAGAAATCGTACAGGTAATACGCTGTCCCTTTACTCGTGTAATGTACTACTGTCGGATCATCGAACTTTTTTTTCAGTGATTCATTGATAAGATCGCTCGCTATCTCACCTGCCTGATTGTATGCTTCTCCTTTCAATTCGTCTTGAAGACTATCTGTGATGATCCGGTTTGCACTGACGACAAGGAAAGTAATAACAACTAACGCTAAAATTGACAGAATAGATTGTCCAAGACTCATCAGGAGCTCCTCACCTATAATCGTGCAAGACGTAGAAAAGTGAAGACATTATATTGATTAATAAATGGAACTATCAATCTTTTTCCGTTGTCAAAGTGGCCGCCACTTCAATTATTTATTAAAATCAAGATATTGGTGAAATCTGAAGATCGTCTTCCATAGCCACAGTTGCC
>Ga0182021_10006825_pt1 | contig 13551 bp, 10 predicted proteins | sample 612E3MmetaG_FD_120493 | JGI IMG/M metagenome (GOLD analysis project Ga0182021, IMG submission 120493) | Permafrost microbial communities from Stordalen Mire, Sweden - 612E3M metaG (Illumina Assembly) | ecosystem: Environmental > Terrestrial > Soil > Wetlands > Permafrost | place: Sweden...
CCTCCAGATATAAAATAAATCCCTTTAAAATATAATCTGATTATAGCACGACGAACCCACTCTCAAAAAGGATTTCTCATATATAATCGGGGGCATGAGCAGCCTTTCAGTGATCATTCCAATATTCAACGAAGACCTCACGATCCAGACGATTGTCGAACGAGTGCGAGCAACCGGGCTGGCAGACGAGATATTGATCGTGGATGACGGCTCCACGGACGGCACCCGTGAGCTGCTGGAAAAGATGGACGGTAAAAAGGGGGTGCGGGTGGTCCTTCATGCAGAGAACCGGGGTAAGGGCGCTGCGGTGCGGACCGGGCTGTCGAAGGCGCGTGGGGATATCCTGCTGATCCAGGATGCCGACCTGGAATATGACCCGAGCGATTACCCGGCACTTCTCAAGCCGATCGAGGAAGGCAAGGCCGACGTGGTTTACGGCTCGCGTTTCTTGGGCGGACCGCGGCGGGTTAGGATGTTCTGGCACATGATGGCCAATCAGCTGCTGACGTTGACCACCAACCTGCTCTACAATACGATCCTGAGTGACATGGAGACAGGCTACAAGGTGTTCCGCAGGGAAGCGCTGACGGGGGTTCTCCTGCGCTCGAATGGCTTCGAAATCGAACCGGAGATCACGGCGAAGATGCTGAAGCGCAAGCGGCGCATATATGAAGTGCCGATCTCGTTCAACCCACGGGGGTATGCAGAAGGAAAAAAGATCAGGTTCAAGGACGCCTTTGCTGCGATGTGGGCGCTGGTAAAGTACAGGTTCGTGGAATGAAAATCCTCCCCCATTCTCAAAACAAATGGGGGAGGATTTTATCCAATGACCGTTATTTCAATTTTGATTTGGTATTTAGAATCAGCAGTTCCTTTCCAGCCAATCTGCCACACCGGCCAGGTTCTGGAATGTATAATCCGGTTGAAAAGGGGAGCCTTTCAGGTCTTCAATTTTCGTTTCACCGCACAGGACCAGTACGGTGGCGATACCGCTCGATTGACCAAGTGCAATGTCCGTGTACAACCGGTCGCCGATCATGGCCAACTGGGTGACTTGCAGGCCCATTTTAATAGCTGCGGTATCCACGATGAGGCGATTGGGCTTGCCCACCACCAGATCGGGCTGCCTGCCCGTTGCGGCATTGACGAAGGCGATCATTGCCCCGACATCCGGCATGAAACCTTTTTCAGTGGGACAGTTGAAATCCGGGTGGGTAGCGATGTATGGAACACCTGCCCGTACAAAATCGCATAACATCCACAGCTTTTGATAGGTCAGGGTCGTGTCAAAGCCAAGCACCAGGAATTGCGGTTCCCGCTGAACGAGCCGAAAGCCTTGCTGACGGAATTCATCTTCAAGGGATGGGGTACCGACCACAAAAAGATCGGCCCCGGGATGCTTTTCCCTCAGATAGAGGGCGGTAGCCTCCCCGGAGGTCAGCACAAATTCCTCGGGGAGCGGGAGCCCCAGGCGGCTGATCTTCTCCGCATACTGGCGGCGATGTTTGGAGGAATTGTTGGTGAGGAAGAGGAACCCTTTCTTCTGCTCGCGCAGCAGGTCAATGAAGCGCAATGCCCCCTCGAGCAGTCGGTCACCCAAGTAGAATGTGCCGTCCATGTCCAATAGGAAGCCGCGAACCGTGCTCAATTTCTCGGAGTCATTCATCTTGAAGTCTCATTTTAATAATGTCCGGGCTTGATCGCTCCTGCCCGCCGAGCCGCAGAGAACTCCCCGGAATACCCGGGAAAGATCAGGGATTGGCCGCAATCCCACCGCCAATTATCTCACACCTTTTCCCTGCTTCGTTTCAGAATTACGCCCAGGTCGGAGGACATCTCAGTTGTCTTGATTTTTATCACGATTGTGTTATTATTTTGGCGTTAATTTTGGCAAAGGAGAACAATGCTGAATACTTTGATCGATGCCATGGAACATGCCATCCGGGAGCTCAAGCTATGGCCAGAAAAGACTGTCCAGGTTTTTCACCACAATGATTCCGATGGGCTTACTTCTGGCGCCATCCTCACCCGCGCATTTGAAAGGCAGGGGTTTAACGTCAAGCGCTTCTGTCTGGAAAAGCCATATCCAGCAGTGTTGAGAAAGGTTTACGAACAGAAAGGAAAACTTCTGGTCTTTGCTGATTTTGCAGGGCGGATCGCTCCATTGCTTTCCGAATTGAACCGGAGCAGGAATTTAACCCTGATCCTGGATCACCATGTCGCCGAAGCATCGACCGATCCGAGAGTCATCAATCTTGATCCTGATCTGTTTGGATTGAAAGGGGATCGGGATATTTCCGGATCGACAACCTGTTATCTTTTTGCGCGCACCATGGATCCGGTCAATCGTGATCTGGCAGCTATCGCTACCCTGGGAGCAGTGGGAGACGGTTTTTTTGTGGATGGCGCCCTGGTGAGCGAGAACCGCGAAGCTGCGCTGGAAGCCGTTCGACAGGGCAAGATCGAGATCCGTAAACAAGGAACCGGGGAGCAGTACTTATTGACAACATTAAAAGGTCCAATAAACTGTGTTGAATTTGGCGATTACCTGGATATTTTGGGGGGAGTTGGCTACTACCAAAAAGGACCGGATATGGGGATCAGGGTTTGCCTCGATGGACCTTCGCCAGAATCGGACCGGATGGTGGCAGAATTAAAGACGGTCCGGACGAAGATATTTAACGATGAGATCACCCGGCTTAAATCGGGCGAATTGAAACAATCTCCTCACATCCAGTGGTTTCATGTCGAAAAGCGCTTTTTCCCGATGGGGGTAAAAATGATCGGGGCATTCTGTGATGCCATCCGGGAAACGAACCTGATTGATCCAAATAAATATCTTGCAGGATTTCAAATCATCCCCGATGAGATCCCCGGGTTCGAACCGATCAGGTTTAATGAGGTGAAGATCTCCATGAGGGTTTCTCCTTACATGGAAGGGGAGATCAGGGCCGCCAGGGCAATGGGACTGAATATTTTGCTTCCCGAAGCAACGACCAGGCTGGGAGGATTTTCTGATGCCTGCCACAGCCTGACGGCAGCCACCACGGTGGCCATCGGGAAGGAAGAGAAACTGATCGATGAAATGGAAAAAATCATCAGAGGAGAATCGAATGGCTAAAGGAACTGGTTTTGGAAAAACGATATTGATCGGTGACCAATTCGTTCTGGAGGAAGTCCCGGCGATCGTCTCAGCAATTTCCTTCGAAACAGAGACCACGGTGGAAAGGAGCACCGGCGAGGGCTGGGTCCTGGAAGACAACCGCATCGAAGTCCCGGGATATAAAGAAAAGAAAAAGGAACAGCAGGCCCGTTCGATCGATAGGATTCTCGAGGTCATGAGCATTGACGTCAAAAAGAACCCGATCAAGATCACCGTCGGGGGGACATTACTGGCGGGAAGCGGGGTGGGTGCCAGCGCGGCCAGCTGCGTTTCACTTGCCCGAGCATTGAATGCAGAATTCAAACTGGGCCTTCCCATCGAGGAGATCAACCGGGTAGCCTGGCAGGGTGAATTCCCTTATCATGGAGTTGCCAGCGGGGTGGACAACACCGCCTCGACCTACGGCGGGCTGCTTCTTTTCCAATTAAGAAATAAACAACAACATTTCGAAAAGATCCCGACACCGAAACCATTTGAGATTGTACTGGCCAACAGCGGCATCACTGCGAATACGGCGCTTTTGGACGAGGTTACCGAGAAGCAGCGGAAAGAGAATCCGGAACTCCTGGCCTCGCGGCTCAGGACCATCACCTCCCAGGCCCATGAGATGAAAAAAGCGCTCGAAGCGGGTGACCTGAAGAACGTGGGACAGATCATGTCGAGCAATCACAAGCTCCTGGCAGAAATGGATTTTTCCCACGAAATACTGGACTACCTGTGCAAGCTGGCTCTCGAAAAAGGAGCCCTGGGGGCCAAGGTCACCGGAGGGGGTCGGGGAGGCTACATGGTTGCACTGACCCCCGGGAAAAAACTCCAGGACACGGTCGCCTCGGCTTTCGATAAGGAAGGTTACAAGGTCATCCGGGCATCGATTGGTGGAAGTTAAGGACTTGAGAATCCCTGCTGAAGATAGACCATGCTTATCCGGTAGGTCGGGCAAGGCTCGAGATCAGAGCTGCGAAGAGGCGCAGGGTCCGGAAGGATGATAAAAAAAGAGGAGCTCATGAAAGCAGCTGTCGTTGTCCAGCCAAAGCAGATCGAACTACAAGAGCTGCCCATCCCGGAACCTGCTCCAGACCAGCTGCTGGTTAAGGTGATGGCCAGCGGTATCTGCGGTACGGACGTACATATCTTCCTGGGGGAATATCTGGGCAGCTATCCGATCATCCCCGGGCATGAATTCGCCGGGGTTGTCGAGCGGGTCGGTAGTGTGGTCACCCGTTTCAAAGCCGGTGACCGGGTGGCGGTGGAGCCCAACCTCCCCTGCGACAATTGCATCAATTGCCTTAACAACCGCCAGAACTTCTGTCTGAACTGGCAGGCAGTTGGGGTGACCCGGCCGGGCGGGATGGCCCAGTTCGTCTGCGTCCCGGAGAAGGCAGCCTTCAATATTGGCGACCTGCCCTTTGAACAGGGAGCTTTCATGGAACCGCTGTCATGCGTCCTGCACGGGCTTGAACGGCTCAATTTGCAGACGGCCAGCCGGGTTGCCCTCCTGGGTGCCGGACCGATCGGACTCCTTCTCCTGCAGGGCCTGCGATTGAACGGGGCGACCGAGGTGGTGGTTGTGGATAAGAACACCGACCGCGCTGACCTCGCCAGGACCATGGGTGCCGACCGCAGCCTGACACGCCTGGACGATCTCGAGCGGGATGCCTATGATTCCGTTGTGGATGCTACCGGGGCAGTGGCTGTGATGAGCCGGACGGTAGATTTCGCCCGCCCGGGAGGAAGGATCCTGCTGTTCGGGGTACCTCCCGCCGGTCGAACGATGACCATCGAGGCATTTCCCATCTTCCGAAAAGGGTTGACCATCCTGTCTTCCTTCACTTCCCTGCGAAATTCCAACCAGGCGTTGAGACTGATAAAGAGCGGAATGATCGGTGTGGAAGAATTGATCTCCCACCGCCTGGCTTTAGAGGAATTGCAGCGGGGGATTGAATTGATCGAAAAGGGCAACGAGCCTGTTTATAAGGTAATGATCCTGCCGAATGGTTGAACGGCAGATCTGCAAAGAGGAGTGCACCCACTGGGTGTCTTCGGTCGCCTATCCGACCGTTTTCGGCTGGAAGCCGTCCTGGCTGTCGAGAAGGAAGGATCCAAGGGGATCCGGGCAATGATCGGTGGATGTTGATTGCATTAGATAATTGGTGAAATATAGGTTCGTGAAGTGAGTGGGTTGAGGACGCAATTGAACAGGTGCTTACAATTATTTCTGTATGCCGGGACGGCCGTAAACCGTCCTTTTTTTATACACTCCCGGGGACAAGCAGGACGGGCATCAAGTCCACCACCGGCCGCGGTGCATACAGTCCCGGTAAATATCACCGGAAACAATCCGAAGTTTTCATGGAATAGCTTTAATATTCCTACTTGTTATCCACATTTTTAGCTTATTACGAATCCCCTGGACAGGACAGGTTCTACCCACGATTGGCTGTTCCGACGCCCTGAGGTGTTGAGCATCCTGTCCATTTCTTACCCGTCCGTGGATGGTTTGACATCCTTCAAATTTAACTGCAGGGTGGTGCGACCGTTGTATTCGTTGGTCTCGAAGGTGTACATCAGATCGACCCGGGGGGGCAGGTCAGGCAGGAGGTATCCCAGGCGGAAACCGATGGCATCGAACGAACCCTGCCCTTCGGTAACGACCAGCTTCAGGTGTTTCGCTTCCGCCCCGACGCTGCGGAAGCTGGTAACGCGCACGTTCCGGCTGACGAAGACCGCTTCCGGGTTTCCGTAGCCGGTGGGCTGGAGATATTCCAGGTGTTTGAGCAGCTCGGATTTCAGGTCAGCGAGAGGGATCTCGACGTCGGCAGTGAGGGTTTGGTGTAGGTCGCGGCTTCCCAGCTGTTCCGCGGCGATGGCGACCAATCTCCTTCTCAATGCAATCAGGTTCCCGTTACTGACCGTGAACCCGGCCGCGGCCGCATGACCGCCGTGGCGGATGAGCAGGTCCTTGCACTGGTCAAGCGCTTTGGTGATATGAAACTCGGGGATGGACCGGCACGAGCAGCGGGTGGTGTCCTCGGTGATCTGTCCGACAACGGCCGGGCGGTAATGGGTTTCGACCAGCCGGGCGGCGGCAAGTCCCACCACCCCGACGTTGAAATCGGGATGGACGGCGAACAGCAGGTCGGCTTCCGGGTCATCCGCCTGGATGATGGCTTCGGCTTCGACCTGGATCTTGCGGGTGATTTCCTGCCGCTGGCGGTTCTGGACATTCAACTGCTGAGCCAGTTCTCCGGCAGTCTTCACGTCCACGGTGGTCAGCAGGTCATAGGCTGCCAGGGCCGAATCCAGGCGACCGGCGGCATTAAGCCGCGGTCCCAGTACATAACCGATGCTGGCAGCAGTTATACTGGCGAGAGGCAGATCGGACACCGCGGCGAGCGAGAACAGCCCCTGGCGCTTCGTCTGGCGAAGTTGTTGCAGCCCGGAGCGGACGAGCACCCGGTTCTCGCCCACCAGCGGAGCGAGGTCGGCGACGGTGCCCAGGGCGACGAGGTCGAGCAGTCCATCCAGGTCGGGGTAGGTGCCGTCCGCCGCCGGCCTGAGCGCGGTAAAAAGAGCTTGGGCAAGCTTATAGGCCACTCCCACTCCGGCCAGATCCTTGTCGGGATACGGATCGCCGCTCTGCTTGGGGTTGATCACTGCCAGGGCTGGCGGGAGATCACCATCGGCAGGTTGATGGTGGTCCGTGATGATGAGGTCCAGACCGATGGTGCGGGCGTGCTCGGCTTCTTCCTGGGAGCGGATGCCGCAGTCGACGGTGATCACCAGGCTGACCCCGTCCGCCTGCAGGGCAGAGAGCGCCTCCTTATTGAGGCCATAACCTTCGTCGAACCGGTTAGGGATATAGCCGCGCACATTCCCGCCCAGCAGACGGATGGCCTGCACCAGCAGGGCTGTGGCAGAGACGCCGTCTACGTCATAATCCCCGTAAACGGCGATCGGCCCGGCATGGTCGATGGCTACGCGAATCCGCTCAACCGCGGCGGGGATGCCGGTCATCTGGCGCGGGTCGGGATCGAAACGGGTCTCGGCATGCAGGTAGGCGCGGGACTCGGCGTCGGTGGCATAGCCCCGGTTGAACAGCAGCTGGCGCAGGATAGGATTAAAGGCGGAAAGGGCTTCCGCAGCCTGCGGGGTGATCTTTGGGGAGATCAGCCAGCGTTTTTCATTGGGCAGGTCAGTCATGTAGGTTACCCCGCTCCAGGAGGGTTATTAAGTGCCCGCTATTTGAAGATCTTCTTCACCTGATATATACCAGCCACCAGCTTGTCCACTTCTTCCTTCATGCTGTATACGTAAAAACTGGCCCGGGTGGTGGCGGTGATGCCAAACTTTTCATGCAGCGGCTGGGCGCAGTGGTGACCGGCGCGGACGGCCACACCGTAATGATCGAGGATCTGCGCCACGTCATGCGGGTGGACACCTTCCAGGGTAAAGGCTGCCACCCCGCCTTTCTTATCCGCAGCCGGGCCAAGGACAGCCACGCCTGGAATCTCTTCCAGGCGTTCCAAGGCGTAGCTGACCAACTCTCGTTCGTGGGTGGCGACCGCCTCCATGCCGAGGGTGTTCAGGTAGGTGATGGCCGCGCCGAATCCCACCGCTTCGGCGACCGCTGGTGTGCCGGCCTCAAATTTGTGGGGAACGTCGTTGGAGGTGAAGGTTTGCAGGTGGACGGTCTTGATCATGTCTCCGCCGCCGAGGAAAGGAGGCATGGCCTCGAGCAGCCTCTCCCGGGCGTACAGAGCACCGATACCCGTCGGACCGAGCATCTTGTGGGCCGAGAAAGCCAGGAAATCCACATCCAGGGCACGCACATCCGCAGGCAGGTGGGGGACGGACTGGGCACCATCTACAAGGACCAGCGCCCCGGCAGCGTGTGCCAGGGTGATGATCTCTGCCATTGGGTTGATCGTCCCGAGGACATTGGACATGCCGGTAAAGGCGACCATTTTGGGATTCCGTTCCAGCAGGAAGCGGAAGACGTCAAGGTTGAGCAGCCCTTCGTCTGTGACCGGGACAAATTCGAGGGTCACGCCGCGTTCCACCGCCAGCATCTGCCAGGGGACCAGGTTCGAGTGGTGCTCCATTTCGGTCAGGATGATCATATCCCCCGACTTGAGGTTGGCGCGCGCCCAGGAATAGGCCACCAGGTTGATGGACTCGGTGGTATTGCGGGTGAAGATGATCTCGCGGGAGGATGCGGCGTGGATGAAATCCGCCACCTGCTGCCGTGCGCCTTCGTACATTGCGGTGGCTTCCTCGGCAAGCGTGTGCACGCCGCGATGGATGTTGGCATTATTGTGACGGTAGAAGTTGTCCATGGCGTCGAGCACGACGACAGGTTTCTGCGTGGTCGCGGTGGAATCCAGGTAGACAAGAGGAACACCGGGGCGGACTTCGCGTTCCAGGATGGGGAAATCCTTACGGAGGGCAGTTACATCGATTGGCATAATGAATGGCGATCTCAGTATTTCATCTCAGTATTCGAGGATTTCCTTGCTGCCCAGTTTTTTCTGGGTCCCTGCCGGGCGGATATGCTGGGAGGTTACCGGGTACCAAAGGATCTTGTCTGGCACCATCCAGCCATCAGTAAGGTAGACATTGGAGCGGAACTGGACCGCGATCATTTTATTATTGTCCACCTGCACGACAATGCCTTTCAGCCAGCCGCGCACGCGCTCACTGCTTTTCTCGTGATCACAGTAGACTTCCACTGTATCGCCAACTTCGAAACCGTGGCCGGCATCAGGGTTACGCATGAAACTGATTTGAGCAGCCATTGGGCCTCCCCGGGAATCTTTCTTAGGCCTTTTATTATATGTATGAGGACGATCGGTGGCAAGCACCTTGGAGCCCGGCGTTTTGGTCGCGGTTTTAGAAATGGACTTGGAGGCGGTTTTAGACGCGTTCATGGCTTGGCCGTCTTTTCATGGATGGCTTGCTGGAAACGGGCACGGACACCTTCATAGGGAATGCGTTGCATAATGGGGTCGAAGAATCCTTCCACAAGCAGCCGCTCGGCTTCCTTGTCCGGGATGCCGCGCGACTTGAGATAGAAGAGGGGCTCCTCTTCAAGTTTACCGACCGTGGCGCCGTGGGTGCAGCGCACATCGTCGGCGAGAATTTCCAGGCCGGGGATTGAATCGGCGCGTGCCTCGGGGCTGAGCACGAGATTCCGGTTAGCCTGGTAACCATCCGTCTTCTGGGCGGCAGGTGCCACGTAGATCATGCCCTGCCAGACCGAACGGCTGTGACCTTTCAGCGCACCCTTAAAGAGCAGATCGGAGGTGGTGTGGGGGGCGAGGTGATTCTGCTGGGTGTCGTGGTCGAGATGCTGATCGCCATCCGTGAAATAGAAACCTGACATGCGGCCAGTGGCACCCTCCCCGGCCAGGTCCAGCTCGGGGAAATTCTTGGTCAGGCGGGAGCCGATGGCACCGAAGATCCAATCCAGGTTACCGCCATGCCCGACCTGCACGCGCTCATGGCTGAAATTCCAGACATGCCGTCCCCAGGACTGCAGTTCGACAAAGCGCAACGAAGCCCCGTCGCTGACCTTGATCTCAACGATCCCGGCATGGACCGCGGGACCGTTCTCGTCGGGGGATGCCGCCTCATGGACATACGTGACCGAGGCACCGTCATCCACCCAGACCAGGATATGTGAAAGGTAGGCCAGGTTGACCCCGGGCCCCCACAGCAGGCTGTTGAGCGGCTGCTCGACGGTGACACCCTTCGGAACGTAGAGAACGACCCCATTCTGGGAGAAGGCACCGGCCAGGGCGGCAAATTTCCCTTCCTCGGGGCGAACGATCTGGCCGGCCATCCCGGAAACCAGCTCAGGGTGTTCTTTTTCGGCGGTCAGCAGGTCGGTAAAAATGATCCCTTTGGCAGCCAGCTCCTGGCTGAGGAACGGTTTTCCAGCCCCGGGGAGGAGCACGACCTGCCCGCCGTGTGCATCGGCGGTGAGGGGTTTTAATAGGTGAGCCGGAGCCGGGGCAAGGTCATGGTAAGCACCCTTCGCAGGCAGGTGAACCCGGTCCGCCGGCAGGTCGCGCAGGTCCGTGCGACGCCAGGCTTCCTCGGTCACAGAGGGCATGGCGAGCCTGGTGTAGGTCTCCCAGGCGTGCGCCCGATAATCATCCAGGGCTCCATGCGGGAGCATCCCGGAGGTGAAGGGAAAGGTCCTGACGGCAGGTTCAGGGCGACGCGCGCGGGTCAGAACAACCTTAGGTTTTTCGTTCATATCAGCCCACTGATCCCGACATCTGCAGCTGGATCAACCGGTTCATTTCAACGGCATATTCCATTGGCAGTTCCTTGACCAGCGGTTCGATAAAGCCGGAGACGACCATGGTGGTGGCCTCCTCCTGGCTGAGACCGCGGCTCATCAGGTAGAACAACTGCTCCTCGCCCACCTTCGAAACCGAGGCCTCGTGCCCGATGGTGACATCATCCTCATCTATTTCGATGGTCGGATAGGTATCGGAGCGGGACTGAGGGTCGAGGATGAGGGCATCGCAGGAGGCGTTCGAGCGAACCCCGAAGGCGCCCTTATTCACTTTGAGCAGACCCCGGTAGGAGGAACGCCCGCCGCCCTTGGAGATGGATTTGGAAACGATCTTGCTGGTAGTGTTGGGCGCAAAATGGATCATCTTGGAACCGGCATCTTGGTGCTGACCGGGGCCAGCAAAGGCCATGGAGAGCATCTCACCGTGGGCGCCGGGTTCCATCAGGTAACAGGAGGGGTACTTCATGGTGACCTTCGAACCCAAGTTGGCATCCACCCATTCGTGGGTAGCATTCTCGTAAACCATGGCCCGCTGGGTGACCAGATTGTAGACGTTGGTGGACCAGTTCTGGATGGTGGAGTAGCGCGAGCGGGCACCCTTTTTAACAATAATCTCAATCACGCCGGAATGGAACGAGTTGGTGGTGTACTGGGGAGCGGTGCAGTTATGGGAGACTACACCTTCCGCAACATAGGACTCGTCTTCTTCAACGGAAATGTTATAGACTTCCGTTTCCATTTCTTCCACATCGATCGAACGGATGGGCATGTACAGGAAATTCTCGTCAATCTGGAACGGGGATCCACTCAGGCTTCCAGCCGGGGCATCCATGCCAACCAATGACCCAAATTTTGGGTTGAATGGCGACGAGATGACAACCGCATAAATGCCCTTGCGCGGTGTAGTCCGTTCCTGGAAATCGACAGAGGCCGCGATCCCCAGGCGCAGGAGGCTATCGCGGAAGAAATACGCCAGGTCAGCTGAAACTGAATTAAAGCGGAACATATTCTTGCGGGTATCATAACTGCCATCCCCGCACCACATGCCCCGCACCAGTTCTGGAAGCAATTCCAGCGGGGCGGAACGCACCCACTCCGGGACTCGTTTTTCATAAACGGTGGAACCGAATTCGGTTCCAAACGCCCGAGCTGTCTCGGTCGAGGATAGGACAAGGGTTTGTCCATTCTGACGAGGGCGGTTAAAGATAGGAGCCTTGCCAAAATAACGCTGGATAAGCTCATTCGTATCCGCAATCAACCCGGTCTCGTTGACGTTATACGAGAACGATAGGTAATGTTCGTTATCTACATGACCTTCGGAATAATAGTAGCCAAGCAGGCGATAGAAATCGGGTTCCTGCGGGAAATCCACGTGACGGATGACTGGCGCGTGACGCCCGCGGCCGAGGGGGATACTCACCCCGGCAAGTTCATGGGTTTGTTCGGGCTGGCTGACCGGGATGGCGAGATAATCACCCTGGCGCACGTCCGAGGCCTTCTTCCAGACCGGTACAAAGTTTTCATTGCGCGTGTTCTGCTTCAGGCGGGGAACGACCAGCAGGGGATGTTCCTGTGTCACCCGCAATTTCCGGACGCTATCCCCAAAGTAGCGGATGGTGTAAACATTCCCATGATAAGGGCGGCGGTTGGTATGGTACACCTTCCGGTAGCGTCCAAGGTGGGTCAGTACTTCATCACCGACAGTGACCTGTTCGATCCGTTTTTCACCATGGAGAGTGCGGACGGCGGCTCCTTCCAGGAAGCAGCCCTCCACATAGTGTACCTGGGCACCTTCATCAACGATGATGAGAGAACGCTCGAACTGCCCGACATTAGCGGTATTCAGGCGGAAATACGCCTGCAGGGGCAGGTCCACCTTGACGCCCTTGGGTATATAGACGAACGAACCACCCGACCAGACTGCGCTGTTCAATGCGGCAAACTTGTTATCCTCGATAGGGATGACGGTGCCGAAATATTCGCGGAAGAGATCAGGATGTTTGCGCAGTCCGTCTTCGATAGACAGGAAAATAACACCCAGCTTTTCGAGGTGCTCGAGGATGGAGTGGTATACCATCTCAGACTCATATTGGGCACCCACCCCTGCCAGGAACTTGCGCTCGGCCTCGGGAATGCCCAGCTTGTCGAAGGTGTTCTTGATATCGGCGGGAACGTCATCCCAGTTGCCGGTTGAGCCTTCGGTCGGCTTCACATAATAAAAGATATTATCCAGGTCAAGCCCGGAAATATCCGCACCCCAGGTTGGCAGGGGACGCTTGAGGAAGTGCTCCAGTCCCCTCAAGCGGAAATCGAGCATCCACTGTGGCTCGCCTTTCATCCGGGAGATATTTTCCACCACTTCGCGGTTCAAACCGCGCTGGGACTTGAAAACGTAATGTTCCGGGTCATGAAACCCGTACTTATATTGACCGATGCCTTCCAATGCCTTGGATTCTTCGCTGATCTTGGATTGTTCGCTCATAATAGCCTCGATTGTCAAATACCAATAAATCAGGCCGCGGCGGTCTCTTCGTACTTTTCACGCACCCAGTCGTAGCCCTGTTCCTCGAGGTGCTGGGCAAGATCGGGACCGCCTGATTCGACGATCTTCCCGCCCAGCATGATGTGGACGTAATTCGGCTTGATATAGTTCAACAACCGCTGGTAATGGGTGATGAGCAGCACACCCAGGTCCGGTCCGGAAAGAGCATTAACCCCTTCAGACACTATGCGCAGGGCATCGATATCCAAACCCGAATCGGTCTCGTCGAGGATGGCGATCTCCGGTTTGAGCACAGCCATCTGCAGGATCTCGGCGCGCTTCTTCTCACCACCGGAAAAACCATCATTCAGGTAACGCCCAGCAACCACCGGGTCCATCTTGAGCAGCTCCATCTTCACCTTCAGCATTTTGCGGAATTCCGGGATGGGCATACCCTTATCTTCAGGATTGGCAACGTGCCGGCGGGAGTTGACGGCTGAACGCAGGAAATTCGCCACGGTCACGCCCGGGATGGCAACCGGATACTGGAAGGCGAGGAACAAGCCCAGGCGGGAGCGCTCATCCGCCTGCAGGTCAAGC
>Ga0182021_10006826_pt1 | contig 13551 bp, 12 predicted proteins | sample 612E3MmetaG_FD_120493 | JGI IMG/M metagenome (GOLD analysis project Ga0182021, IMG submission 120493) | Permafrost microbial communities from Stordalen Mire, Sweden - 612E3M metaG (Illumina Assembly) | ecosystem: Environmental > Terrestrial > Soil > Wetlands > Permafrost | place: Sweden...
TCGTTGGACGGGACGTTTCTGCGCATCCCCCCTGATCGATAGCGACGTCGACGATGACTGAGCCCGGCCTCATCCCTTTCAGTATCTGCCTCGTAATCAATGTGGGGGCCCTTGCTCCAGGGACAAGAACAGCCCCTATGAACAGGTCCGCGTAGGACGCGACCTTCCTCAGGGTATAGTTGTCCGTCATCATGGTGATGATCCTGCCCATGAAGATATCGTCGAGAAAACGGAGTTTTCGAGGGTTGATGTCCAGAACGGTTACAGATGCCCCCATTCCTGCTGCAATCCGGGCGGCATTATATCCCACATTACCGGCACCGAGAATAACGACGTTCGCCGGAGGCACGCCCGGTATCCCACCTAGAAGAACACCCCGTCCCCCGTAGGTTTCTTCCAGGTACTTAGCTCCCTGGTGTGGCGCCATCCTTCCAGCGATCTCGCTCATGGGCGCCAGAAGGGGAAGAGCCTTATCCTCTGTCTGGACCGTTTCGTAGGCAACACCTACTATTCTGCGATCAAGAAGTCCCCGTGTCAGGTCCTCCGAGGCTGCGAGATGAAGATAGGTGAAGAGAACCTGTCCTTCGCCGAGAAGGGGGTACTCCTCGGGCAGCGGCTCCTTCACCTTGAGGACCAGTTCGGCCTTTTGGAAGACTGCGGCATGATCCGGTTCCAGAGTGGCCCCGGCAGCGCTGTATTCTTCGTCATCAAAACCGCTGCCGCGACCTGCCCCTTGCTCAACAAGGATCGTATGGCCATGGGCAACAAGGGTTTCCACGCCGCCCGGGATAATGGCGATGCGGTTCTCTTCGGGTTTGATCTCCTTCGGCACCCCAATGATCATCCCTTGCATCACCCCCCGGTTCCTCGGTACTGGAACCCTATACTTATTATAGTATAAGAGAAAGGGGGCGGTTTTGCATCGCCCCCTTGTTAGCACGTTGCGGGTATCAATCCTCGGAGAATAACAGGTATACCCTTGCCTTCGTCAGATCCTCTTGGGCGGTTTGAGGAGGAAAAGGGCGATGACCACGCCGATGACCGCCATGCCAGCCGTGGGCCAGAAGGCAACCAGGTAGCTCCCGAAGGCATCTTTCGCGCTTCCGGAGATGATCCCACCTATGATGGCACCGAGACCGTAGGCGCTGAAAACCACACCGTACTTCTGTGCCAAACCGTCGACGCCGAAGAAGGTAGCTGTAGTGGTAGGCCCTATGGCCAGCCAGCCGCCCAGGCAGAGCCAGAAGCCACAGAAGCTCAGGGTGTAAAGGGTGCTAGCGCCCTGGCCCGACATCAACATGCCGACAGATGCCAGGAAGATGATGACAAAGGAGATGATGGCAGCGTTCCGGGGATTGATCTTGTCCGTTAACCAGCCGAACAAAGGGCGTCCCCCTCCATTGAATATGGCAAACACGGAAACCAGAGTTGCGGCAGTACCCGTATCAAGACCAATCGTTTCTTTTCCCACTGCGGCCGAGATTCCAATGGCCATCAATCCGGCGGTCGTTCCAATGACGTAGCAGAGCCACAGGCCGTAGAAGCTCGAGGTGCTCAACATTTGCCCCGTGGAGAAGGACTTAGCCGCCACACCTGCAGCACCTTTTGGGGGTTTCCAGCCCGGGGGCACCCATCCTGCGGGCGGGAATTTCATCGGAATGGAAAGGATAACCTGGACGATCAGGAAAACCGTCCCCATGATCCCAAAGGTGGAAAGGCAGCCGTAAGTACTGATACAGAACTTGGCGATAGGGGCGGTAACAAAGGCCGACATGCCGAACCCCATTACAGTAAGACCTACGGCCAGCCCCTTCTTGTCAGGAAACCACCGGGTAGAAACGGCGATAGGTGCACCATAGACTAACCCGACGCCTGCGCCTGCGATGATGCCGTAGGTGAGGATGACCATGCTGATGCTGGAGGCGAACTGCGTCAGGATCCAGCCGATACCCACGACTATACTCCCGATAATCATCACCTTGCGGGGACCGTACTTATCAATGAAGCGCCCTGCGAAAAAGGTAAACAGGGCAAAGACCGCAATGAATATCATAAAGGGCAGATTGCTCTGAGTTGACCCGACCTTGAATAGTTCTTCCAGGGGTTTTTTGAACACGCTGTACGCGTACACAGCGCCCATACACATGTTTATGACTATACCCAATAACACAAAGATCCAACGCCCCGCACTTGGGGCCATGCCAAAAACCTTCTCATCTTGAGCCATCCGTTTCCCTCCCTTTTTGACCTGATTTAAAGGCGAAAGTAAGTGAAAAATAGTACAGGCAAAAGGCTCGTGTCAAGTCTTTTTAGGACCTTGTGTAAAAATAATCACTCCCGGGCCCAGAATGGTTTTGGGTGGCACGGTGCCGAATCCCAATCCAGAGGGATTGAACAAGGCTGGCCCGCTTCAGTCGTGGCCGGGGAAAGAGGCACGTGGCCTGCTTCCGGCTTTAGTCGTCTTGACAAGCCCGAAAGCTGTCTGCTACAGTCTTTCCTATCATAGGGGTCCCTTTCTGCGGAATGAAGACCCTCGACTCACGAAAAGGAGATGGTTATGCCGCTAAATGTAGACGAGGCTGTTCAGAGGCTTCTCGAGGGAAACCAGAGATATACCGGGGGACGCAGCATCCATCCGAATCAGGGGACTGACAGGCGAGAGGAGGTGCAGAGAGGCCAGACGCCTTTTGCCGTTATTCTTGGGTGTTCCGATTCCCGGGTCCCTCCCGAAATCATTTTTGACCAGGGCGTGGGCGATCTTTTTGTCATACGGGTAGCGGGCAATATTGTGGATGATGCCGTTCTCGGGAGTATCGAGTATGCCGCAGAGCACCTTGGTGTTGGGTTGGTTGTCGTTCTCGGTCACCAAAGGTGTGGGGCCGTTCAGGCAGCGGTCAAGGGGGGCGAAGCCCGTGGCCATGTGGCTGCCCTTATCGAAGCCATCAGTCCGGCTGTGTACGAGGCGAGAACATTGCCCGGGGATGTGGTGGATAATGCGATACGGGCGAGTGTACGTCGGTCCGTTTCACTTCTTCGGACGTCGCGGCCTCTGCTGGGTGATCTAGTCCGGGGCGGAAAGCTTGAAGTGATAGGTGCGTACTATCGGCTCGAAGGCGGTACAGTGGAGATTGTTGGTGAGTGACGGGCGCCGGTGCTGTTAGGTCTGCCCCGACACGAGTAGAGTAATTAATTTCGATCTGCTCGTGGTGTTGAATTTTTTGAAGATCCTGTTAAGATGCGCCTTGACTGTGTGTTCGCTAAGAGAGAGCTTCGACGCTATTTCTTTGTTCGTACATCCGTGGCACACGAATTCGATGATATCTTTTTCCCTATTGGTCACGCTATCGATTCCCGCTGACTGACCTGCAGTTGTGTTCTGATGAAGGAAGGCCTTGACCGTGTTATTATCGATCCATATCTGCCCGTCGCTGACGACGGTGAGGGCCTTCTGAAAGAGCTGAAATCCCGTGTGAGTGGCAAGGACGCCATGTATTTTGTGGGATAAAAGGGCGCTGATGATCTTTTCCTTTTCAATGCCCGTATCCAGCAGGAGGATTTTCGCGTCAGGATAGCGGGAGGAGAGTTTTTGAGTGAGGGTGTTTGTATCCACGAGGATTACCTGGGGAACAAACTGCTCGGGCAGGGACCCGTTGTGGATGATAGTCTTGTCGTATCCGTTATGTGCAAGGAGACCGTTGATGCCTTCGGCAACAAGGGCGTTACTCAAGTGAATCAGGATATTCATAGTCTTTTTTCCTTTTCAACGAAAGGATCGATCGTGGTGCGCAACATTGAACCCCCTACGTTGGATATTTTCGGTCAATAAGCCAAAAGTCTTAATACCCCATGCACAATATTCACGTAGGATTGTACAAAGGGTAGTGCAGGCGGCCTGTTCTAGTCTTTTTTTGCCATGTACGTTGTGAGGTCCACGGAACGTCTCTTGTTGTCCCACAGGATTTCGATGGCCACCTGGCGCACGTTTTCGATGGGCGTCTCTTGGACCTGGAGTCTGTAGTAGAAACCGGAGGGATCTTTTTCATCGATGAGCCCCTCTTTGGTGCTCACTTCGGGAAAAGGGCCCTGCTCAATCTCCTTCATTCTTTGGTCGGCAATAAGGATTGCCTCCGTGACCTTACGGCTATGATCTTCCATTGCTATGGAACTGAGGACAAGAGAAATAAAGGAGACGAGGGCGATGGAGGCAATGGCAACGGCCACCATCACTTCAAGAAGGCTTGTTCCTTCCTGGGAGCGAAATATCTTCAATGTAACCATCTTTTCCTGTTACCCTCGCAGTGAGGGGATCGACGATGATGGAGTAAGGGTCGCTCGCCTCCCTGTCGAGGTGTACTATGATCCTGTCAACCATGCCGCTCGGGTAAAAACGTACCAGGGGTTTCCCGGTAGGGAATGTCTCACCGTTGATCACCACGTTCCGGAGTTTGTAATCAGACGGAAGAGGCAACTCTTTTGAGAGGACGTATCCTCTGATCTTGTCTATCCTTCCCGCACTAATGGTATTGCCTGCTACATCAAATTCCATGGCCCTGTCATCGTACTGCGCGATCGCTTCTTCCTTCAAGACCGCTATTTGTACGGAAAAGGTCTCGAGGAAGGTCTCCCTGCCTTTGGGCGCCAGGACGGTCCAGTTCACCGCCGCAAGGGACAGAAAGAGGCCCAACACGAAGACCCCCAGCAGAAGCTCAACGAGGGTGAACCCCCTAGTCCTTGGTGAGATCGACACTGGAAACATCGGCATCCCTGCCTGCCCCCCCGGGCTGCCCGTCATTGCCGTAGCTTAGGATCTCGTAATCTCTGCCTTCCGGCCCGGGTGTCGCGTATGCCGTATACAGATAGGGATTGCCCCACGGGTCTTTGGGTACGGAAGTCCCTTCGAGATACCCGCCATCGTGCCACTTTCTCGGCACGGGCGCTGCCTGCGGTTTCTTTATGAGGGCATCAAGGCCCTGTTCAGTATTCGGATAAACACCGTTGTCGATCTTATAGAGTTTAAGGGCGCTCTCAATGGTTTTTATGTCGGCCTTCGCCTTTATCCTCCGTGCTTCTTCCGGTTTTTCCATGATCTTCGGAATGAGAACTGTGGCAAGGATTCCGATGATAAAGATGACGATCATCAGCTCGATCAATGTGAACCCTTTCGCCCACCATTCTCTGCCGTGGTTTTGCATGATTCCCCCTCCCTACTTATTTTACAAGGATCTTGTTCATCTCAAAAAGCGGTAACAGAATGGATACGAGAATAAAGAAGATTATTGCCCCCATTGCCACAATGATGAAAGGTTCAACCATGGTTGTCAGGGCCTGTATGCGCTGATTCGCGTTCGTTTCGTAATAGGCCGAAACATTGGCAAGCATGTCCTCCAGATTTCCGCTGGTCTCTCCTACGGACGCCATGTCTGCCACGTAAGAGGGAAAAATTGACGTCTGTCGGAGGGCCACGGAGAAATCGGATCCCCTCTCCACCATTTCCGCCATTTTCATGATTGCCTCTGATACGATACTGTTCTTCATAGTGGAACTCACAACCATAAGGGATTGAAGCATGTGGATTCCGCTCTTGAGCAGGGTGCCCATAATCTTCGTAAACCTGCTTATGAGGATCATCTGGTACAAACGGCCGAAGACGGGCGAATAGAGAGCAATCCTGTCCCATGTTCTCTTTCCGGTGGGACTCCTTCGAACCCATTGGGAAAGACCGATGACAGTGAGGGTGAGGGAGACAGTCAGAATCAGCAGGTAGTTGTTGATGAAGCCGGTAGTCGAAATGAGGAGTTGCGTTACGAGCGGAAGTTTGTGATTCATGCGGTCAAATATCCTGATGACCATAGGCACCACATATCCTATGAGGAAGAGTAGGACCCCGCTTCCAACGACCGCCATTATGGCAGGATACACGAGGGCGGCTTTGACCTTTCCCCTCAGGGCTGCCCGATGTTCGAGAAGGTCTGCCTGATAGCTCAGAATGGAGTCGAGGGCGCCTGTCTTCTCTCCCGCCTGAACAGAATATATGAAAAGGTTGTCGAATATGCCCGGATAAGCCTTCAGAGCCTGTGAAAGTGCTATTCCTCCTCTGACCTGCTCACTCAGGTAGCCGACAACAATTCTCTCGTTCTCACCCTCAAGCTGGTTGTTAATGATGGTGAGGGCCTGAAAAAGGGGAACGCCTCCTTTCAGCAGGGAAGAGAGCTGTCGCGCGAGCTGAATGGGAAGCCTCTGTCGCAAACCGAAGGAGAAGAGGAAACGCCGTGTCCCCTGTTCCTTTGCCGCTGTACCCTTTATTGAAACGAGGTAAAGCCCGCGCTTCTTGATCTCATTCTTTGCAATAGCTTCATTTTCGGCTTCGATGAGGCCGTTTTGTGCTTTTCCGGCCGCATCTAATGCGTGGTATCTGAAGTTCATGCCATTTCTCTATGGCGGCATCCAGTCGACCGGTCGCATTGTGTTCCTTTCCCCATCATTCTATGGTTACCCGAATGATTTCGGATAGGGATGTCATGCCTGTCAGGGCTTTTTCGATGCCATGGCGACGGAGGGTCACCATCCCTCGCCCGATTGCCGTGGTCTTTATCTCTTCCGAGGAACGCCTGTCCTGAACCATCTGCCTGATTGTGCTGTCGAGCTGGAGCAGCTCGAAAACAGCCACCCTGCCCATATACCCGGTATTGAGACATTCCGGACAGCCTTTCCCCTTGTAGATTATGGAGTCCTCCCCATTGATGTACCCCTTCAGAAGCTCTGTTTCAAACTCGCTTGGCCTGTAGACCTCCTTGCAGTGGAGGCAAAGTTTTCGCACCAGCCGTTGCGCAAGGATCGCGGTCACGGCCGAGGTAAGCAGGTATGGCTCGATGCCCATGTCGACCAGTCTGGTGAGGGCGGTGGCAGAGTCATTTGTGTGCAGGGTGGAAAAGACAAGGTGACCGGTGAGGGCCGCCTGGATGGCGATACGGGCCGTCTCTTGGTCGCGGATCTCACCCACCATGATGACGTCCGGGTCCTGTCTGAGAAAGGAGCGCAGTCCCCGGGCAAAGTCGAGCTGTATCTTCGGGTTCACCTGCATTTGGCCGATTCCGGGTAGAACATACTCTACGGGGTCTTCGATTGTCAGAATGTTCTTCTCAGGCGTATTGATGAACTGCAGCATGGCGTAGAGACTTGTTGTCTTCCCGCTTCCTGTAGGCCCCGTTATAAGGAAAACGCCCTGGGGCCGCGTGATAAGGGAAACCATGACCTTCTCGAGCTCAGGTTCCATACCTAAATCACCAAGGCCTATCATAGTTGCACTCCTGTCCAGGAGCCTCATGACGACCTGTTCGCCGTAGGCTGAGGGAATGATCGATACCCTTACGTCCGTCTCGCTGTCATTTACCCTGATAAGAATTCTTCCGTCCTGGGGAAGTCTTTTTTCCGCAACATCGAGGCCCGCCATGACTTTAATTCTCGACACAATGGCGTTCTGCGCCCTCTTCGGAGGCTTGTACATGTCGTACAGAAGGCCGTCGATCCTGAACCTGACCCGCAGTTCATTCTCCAGGGGCTGGACGTGGATATCGCTTGCCCTGTCCTTAACAGCAATTGAGAAGATGAGATTGACGAGCTTTATGATGGGCGGTTCGTTTGCCGCGTCGTCAAGAAGGTCATGGCCCCCGGGGATTTCCTGGGCGATCTCTGAAAGGGCGCTTTCCCCCAAGTCCTCCACGACTCCGATCACAACCTCTCTTCCCTGACCTTCCCTGAAGGCCTCGAGGCGGGAGAGGAATTCCTCCTTTGAGACCTTCAGCCGTTCTACGGGCATATTTGCCAGTATGCTCAGCATGTCGGCATTGGTCTGGCCGTTTTCCTCCGAAACGGCAAGGACAAGGGCAGGCGGGTTCTTTCTGCAACCGAGAGGAATTATGCCGTTCTTCTGAAAAAAGGAGTGGTGGATTCTTGAGACCCTGGCGGGTAGAGGGGCGAGATCGCCTGTAAACGTAGACTCACTCATTTCTTGTCCCTTGACATAAGTTCCTGCTGGCGAAGCCTCATCTGCTCGCTCAGTTCCTCAAGTTGCTGTGAGCCGTACACGATGCGGGGAGTGATGAAGACGAGGAGGTTGGTCTTCTGGACCGTTTTCGTGGTCGAGCCGAAGAGATAGCCTATAAGCGGGAGGCGGCTGAAGAAGGGCAACCCCTGCCTGTCCAGCGTCAAATCGTCGGAGATAAGCCCACTGATCACGATGGTCTGGGCATCCTTCACGCCTACCGTCGTTTTTGTCGAGCGCTTCAGTGTGGTCGGGGCAGGCTGGGAGGTGGTGCCCGACTGGACCGAGCCCTCCGTCACCTTTGTTACCTCTTGGTAAATATTGAGATTGACGAAGCCGTCCTTGTTGATAAAGGGTTTCACCTTCAGCTTAACGCCCACGTCCCTGTAATCGAAGGTCTGGATCGGATTACCCGCCGAGTCAAGACGGGTGCTTGTGAGGTAGGGCCTGTTTTCGCCGACGATCACTTCCGCTTCCTCGTTATTCATGGTAAGCAGTTGAGGTGTGGAGAGAATGTTGACATCCTGGTCGGTAGCAAGAGCCCGAATAAAAGCGCCCACGTTCGGGTAAGTGGCACCGTTGAAAGAGATACTATTCCCGATAACACCGACGCTCAACCCGGGGAGCGAGCCAGCGGCCGTGGCAACCTTCGTCGGATCCGCTGATAGCATGGCTCCTGCAATGCCGGCGAGAGAACTGGGGGATGCGAGAACGCCCCCAACGACTCCTCGGTCGCTACCGGTTTTTGCCCCTGCCAGCCACTCAACACCAAGAGTGGCCGCTTTATTCACACTCACCTCGATGATAGCTGTTTCAACGAGCACCTGGGGTCTGAAGGTATCGATGTCCTGGATAATCCGCTTTATCTCCCGCATGTCTTCGGCCGGGGCGCTTACAAGAAGGCTGTTAGTCGCCGCGTAGGAAGTGACAAAGATCTTCTCCTTTGGTGTCTGGGCCTTCTTGCCCTCTGCGAGAAGCTGCTGGAGGACCTTTGCCAGATCGCCTGCATTGGTGTGCTGCACGTTATATACATCAATACTGCTCAACTGCTTTGACACGGGTATGTCCAGCTCAGCGAGTAGCATTTCAAGTCTTTTCAGGTTGGCAGCGGTGTCGATCATGATCAGGGAATTGGTGACTGGAACCCCGACAAGGTAGGCATCTCTTCCGAGAAGGGGCCGCAGGATCCCCACCATGCTGTTCGCATCGAGGTATTCGAGGGGATAGACGAGGGTGGAGATGATCTCTGGGCCCGCACCGTGGGGAAGGGTCTTCTTCGTGAAACTTTCCACGGCCATGGTTTTTGCGTCAGCGATTTTTACGACCTTGAAGGCCTCAGGCGTCTCGACAACGCTGAAGCCGTTGTAATGGAGGACACTCTCGAAGACGCGAAAGACCTCGTCTTTGGTAAGGCTTCTGGGCGAAAGGATTGTGACCCTTCCCCGTATAACGCTCTCATCGAAGATAAAGTTTTTCCCCATAATATTGCTCACGAACTTGATGAGGTCTCGCAGTTCGATGTTGTCAAACTGCATCTGTACGAGGCTTCCCGGCGCAGTCGAAGCAGTGGAACGTGCGGGCTTCGCTGCGGTGGCCGGTGACGATGAGGGTACAATCTGCTGAGCCCCGGGGGGTGCCGGAGGAAACTCAGAGGTAGGGCGGGCTTGGGCCTCCGAAGGAGGTAACGGCAAAGCCTGCCCACCTTGAAGGGTAGGCGGGCTTCCTAGGGGAATAGACGGGACGTTCCCTTGAGCGGCAAGGAATCCGGGCAGAACCACCAGTGCCAGCAGCGCACAGCGGACAAGGATTTTCAGTTTCAATCGGTTGACCTCCGGTTCTGAACTCATTGCTGGTCTATCTAATCGCATACTGAAGGGTCTCTGTCCTGCCCCCTCTGAGGACCTTGATATCGAAGCGGGACGACACCTGCAGGGTGTCGTAAGCCTTCTTGAGATCCTCCGTGGTCGTCAGCTTGAAGCCATTTATTTCCACGAGCTTGTCGCCCGCAAGGATCCCGATTTTCTGGGCAAGGGAGCCTTTGTCTACAGACACGATCCTATAGCCCGCGGGTTCTCCCCGGGCATCGGTCTCCATCTTTATGGCAAGGGAGGACATAAGAAGGTTATTGTCGGCCTTGATCTGTGTGGCAAGGGACCTTGAGATCACCGTTGTGTTGCCCTCTTTGCGTATCTCTTTGTTAAAGTCGATCGCGGAAGGCCGGGCTTTTTGTGCCGGGGCTGGTTGGCTCGGCGACTTTTTCGGGGTCTCCTTTGTAGCTACAGCCGCTTGCATGCCGGGGACCCTTTCATAAGAGTGAGAAAAGAGCTTCAGAATCCCTTTGAAATCGGCTTTCTGCAGGCTGACGGAGTCCTTGCGGATGTCGGTTATGGTAAGGCCTCTCTCCACGACCTCGCCTATCTCATAGGTCCAGACGCCTTTTTGCCCCCCTCTGTCGATGACAGCATAATAGTCCGATTTCTTTTGGCCCGTCATGATGCCTTTGAGTGCCATAGTCCGCATGACATTTGAAAGGGCCTCCTCCTCAATCTCCTTCTCGGTCTTCTGCTTGGGCAGTTCTGCGTCCAGTTTCGCCCGAAACAGATTCCTTGCGCCAATGGCTCCGTATTCTGCAGCCTCCGGCTTTGATTGTTCTTCTGCAGCGGCAGTTTGAGGGCGGGTGGCCTGTAGATCGGGGCCTTGAGCCCTTAGCGGTATCTTGAGGAGGGAGGCATTGATGAAAAGAAGGAGGACGACTGCCACAAGGATGGCCAAAGCTGTGGAGATGCCAAAGGGCACTAGTTTCTTTATATGCATCATGGCTGGGCCACCCTGGCGGGGCGCCCCTTAGGGAACCCCTTCTCTCCCGACGTTGGTGGGGATGGGTTGGTCTGGGCAGTCTCTTTGACGATAGTAATCTGGGGCGACCATTGGCTGCCGCTTATGGTTATGGTACCTCGACCGGGAAGAGGTGCCTGCTGAGACAGGGCTTCATAGGTAAGTTGAATGGCGAGTCGATGTTCCTGGTCTGTGGATTCTATGGTCCCGCTTCCCTTCATAGTTAGACCGCTACTGTTCACAGAGAGGTGTGTAATGTCTATGGTGGGCCCTCGCACGGTTCCCTCAGCCACAATTTCTTTGAAAGGCAGGATAAGACGTGGAAAGGCGCTCACTTTCAGCTCCCTGATCTCACCTTGAGAAGCGGTGATGGCGAAGCTTCCCTTCTGGTTGTCAGGCTGGGCGTAGGGAACATCCTTTTTTAACCATCCCTTCGCCGTACCCTTAAGTCCCTTGAACCACGGGGTGTTTCCTTCCGGGTATCGTTCAAGGTTGATGTCGCTGAAGGTAAGCAGCATGGAAGGTCTTTCGGTGCCGAATATGGGTATACCGCGAATGGTGCACTGGAGGTTGCCACCGTAGGCAGAGGCTTGGGAGTTGATGGACAGGGTCCCTTTCAACATGGCAAAGGGGTTCCAGGTAACATGCACCTTTGATAGTTCGAAGAGGGGCTTTCCCTCTATAGCCTTATGGCCTACCACGATCTTTGACGCATCTACGCCGAGGGTCCTCACCTTAAGGCCTTCCGCAGAAAAGACAATCCCGTTACCACCAAGGACGTTCTGAAAGGCAATCCCGAGGGCCCTCTGGTACGGAAAGAAGAGATAGAGGACGAAGGCAGCGACCAGAAGGCCCCATAGGACCGCTGCGCCATACAGGATAACCGTTTTTGTTTTGCCTTTATCCATGGCTGCCCTCGTCTGCGAGAACGGCCTGCATGTCTAAGGTGGCCTGATTGGCGGGCACGGTGAGATTCAGTTTCTTTACTGCAAATCCGGACGAGACGATTGCACTCAAAAAGGAAACTACCTCGTTCAAAGGCGCTCCACTTACCTTGAGTTCCACGCTCATCTGGGCCTTACCCCCTTCAGCCTTGCCGGTTGCGGGCTTGAGGGTGGTGAGGCGACCACCGGTAAAGTGCTTCGTCGTCATCTCCTCCACAAAGGTAAGGGAAAGAGGTGGTGTCTCCGCCTTTATCGTCGCCCGTCTGTCCACGACCCTCTTCTTCGTTTCGTACCGTTCCCTCAGTTCGAGGATCCGGGAGAGCTCTTTTTGTTTGAGGGCGATCTTTGACTCGATGAGAGCAGTGTCAGCCCGAACGGTATAGGCAGCAAAAGATACGACAAGAAGAATTCCCGCAAGAATCAGCACGTAGGCAGTGTCGGACAGGGAGAATAGAAGATCTTTGATCTCTTTCACAATTTTCCCCGCATTTTGAATGCCACCTGCCTGTTCTGGGCCATGTCAAGGCTTACGACTTCCAGAGTACTTACCCCCGGGATCTGTTCGATGGCGGCCTTGATCTTATCGAGAGCCGCAAAGGAAGTGGTGATCCCGCCAAGGGCGAACTCTTTCTCCTCCAGCGAGAATTCAACCAATTTTACATCGATATTTCCCTCTATTCTACTGCTTATTTCATTCAACAGGACGAGGGTGTTGACGGATAGTGACGTTGGTCCCGAGTCTTTTTCGAGGCCGCCGAGCTTGTCGTGAAAGGCCCTAGCCACGTCTTTCACGGGAGGAGACTTGGGGAAAGAAAGGGCGTAGAACCGGGCGGGCTCCTTGATAAGGTGTGTGTAAACGCGGGTTTTTAAAGAGTAATCCAGGTAGAAGAGACCACACACGAGCAGGCCTATGCCTGCGAGGCCTGCGAGAGCATAGATGGCAAACCTGTTCCAGGGCGGCAGCGCTCTTGTCTTGCCCCCGGATAGGTTGATCTCATTGCGGGAATTGAGCGACAGCAGGCCCGAGCCTATTCCGTGCCACGCCCATTCCGGGATGTTTTCGTCGCCCGTGCATCTCTTGAGCGAAGGGGCTTCAATGCGTACGTGAAGGGCTCGCTCTAAGCCTTCCCTTAGGGCCTCGGCGTCTGCGTTGTCATTGACCATGAAGTAGCCCCTTGGATGGAAGCCCTTGTCGTTAGCAATATCCTGCAATGCATCATTGAGGGCTGGAGAGTCCGGGCCGTAACAGAATTGGCGGAGACAATGGAGGCTGTTCTCCTTGAAAGCCATGATCACCGTCGTATCTCCGTGGACGTGAAGGAAGACGAAATCGTCCTGGTAGATGACGTTGAACCACCGCAACGCATACAGTACCGCGAGGCCGTGGAGTGTAATATGCTTTACACCCCTGTGGCCGTTTAGTTCGGCAAGCACTGATTTGGGGATGGCAGCACTCAGGACCCGGCCCTTACCGGTCTCCTTGAACCCTATGATCATATCATCGGCAGGGAAGGGCAGTTTCTCGGCAAGTTCGTTCGCGATGATGAGTTCTATCCTTCTTTTTCCCGAAAAAGGGAATGTGAGGGGCACTAAATAACCCCCGCCATCTTCGAGAGCAAACGAACAGGGAGGTTCACCGAGTTGTTGCTCCACTTCGGCAGGGGTACGGGCCCTGGAAATGTTTATGTTGGTCAGTTGCCGCCCCTTGGACCTGAAGCTTACGCCGTACCA
>Ga0182021_10006827_pt1 | contig 13549 bp, 5 predicted proteins | sample 612E3MmetaG_FD_120493 | JGI IMG/M metagenome (GOLD analysis project Ga0182021, IMG submission 120493) | Permafrost microbial communities from Stordalen Mire, Sweden - 612E3M metaG (Illumina Assembly) | ecosystem: Environmental > Terrestrial > Soil > Wetlands > Permafrost | place: Sweden...
AGTACCTGAAGAAGACCATCCAGCTCAAAACGAGGGTTTAACCCAGACGCTACAGCAATAGCCTGAACCTCAGTTTTGGAAATAGTAGTCTGGTTCGACTGTCCAAGCTTTGTGAGCAGCGTCGCTGCCTTCGCGGCTTCGTCGATGGCTGGAAACTCTGCAGAACCATTAGCATCGAGGACGAGCTTACGGCCGTGGTGAATTACCCACGCGCCAGTAATTTCTTTATTGCTTGCCTCAGCCATTGCGCCTTTGTCTATCTACCGAAGAACACGTAAAGTTTCAATAACATACGCCCAATTGAGCCAAGGGCCGATCACAGAGGGCGACTCACAGCATCCTTATATCGAAAGAAGCCTGCTGCTTAAAGTGCTTAGGATCAACTAAAGCGTGGCAGGGAAATCGCAATTGCCTCAAGCATTGGTCATCGGGAAGCCACCGGCGAGCCTATGCAGCGGTTTCTGCTTCGGTATTCCAGAAGCGGACATCGGCCGCGCGTCACGCGAAACGAACGCTGGGTCCGCAAAGCACCCAATCCTCCCCTTCAAGCCACAAAGACAGCAGAGTCGGCTTTCGGCCTACCGCGTCCCCTCCCCAACCAGCACGAACGGCGCCCAGTAAGCCGGGTGCGCCTCGTGCAGCTGGCCATGGCTAATCAGGTCGAGCATGGAGCGGCGCAAGGCCTCGGCACGCCCCGCCGGCTTGCCCTGTGTCAGCCGCCGCACGGTCCCCGTGACAAGCTTCACCGTGGCGGCCGAATCCACCGCCCAATGCGACACCAGAAGCGCGCGCGCCTGCGCGTAGATGAACGCGCGGCCAAGGCCGGATAGCGCCTCCGCCCCTTGCACGCCGCCGGCCGCCGTGTTGCACGCCGACAGGATCACCCAATCCGCGTCGAGCCTCAGCCCCGCGATCTCGGAAGCGGTCAGATAGCCGTCGTCCAACTCGCTCGCCTCGGCCGGCGGCGTCAGGATCAGCCCCGGCTCGCTCGTGCCGCCAACCTGGCCCGCAAGCGCCCCGTGCGTGGCGAAATGCACAATGCGGTAATGCGAAAGCCGCCCGTTTCCGCTCAGCTCTTTCACCGTACGCTCGGTTGCACCGCTGCCCAGATAGATATCCCCCGGACGCACGCCCAGGTCGCGGCCCACCGTGCACAGTTCGGCCGCCGTCTCGGGCAGCGGCGCCTGCACGCGGATATGCGCGAGGCTCGCGAGGCCTCCTTGCACCTCAAGCGCCGCCACGCCGCGATGCCGGCCGCCTCTTTGCTTTTGGGCGGGCACCGGCTTTTCCGGGCAGGCTCGAAGCTTGCGGGCACGCTCGGCGGCCTCCCCGCCGGCCGGATCGTCCGGATCGCCATCGAGCAGCGGATTGCCGAAGCCGATCAAAGGCTCCTTTGCCGCGCTTGGCCGCGCCACCCGCCGCAGCGCCTTCAGCGAGGAAGCAGCGGGCAGCACCGTCAGCGCGTGATCGCGTATGAGCCAAGCCGCTTCCTTATGACCGCCCTTCGCCAGCGGCTTCGTCTCAAGCACCTGGAACGGCAACTGCGTAAGCGGACCCGACGGCACGATCAGAAGCTGCTTTCCGCGGATCAGGTCTTCCACCCGCCCGAACAGCGCCCGGTAAAGCTCATGGGCGCGCGCATGATCGAAGGGCAGCGGCTTGCCGGCCTTCAAATCCGCCTCGGTGTAGGTTTCGCCGGTGAGTTCCTCGCAGCCCGGCACCGCCCAGGCCTCCGCATCCAGCCCGCAGCGGAGCGCCCTCACCTCGCGGGTGAGCGCCGCCGTGCCAAGCTCAGTGCGCACGCTGCGTATGGCGTTCCCCGTCACCACGATAACGAAGGATTCCTCGGGCGCCGGCTTGAGCGCCGGCGTATCGAGGAACACCACCAGCGCCTCGTTCGCGCCGAGCGCCGCCTGCGCCTCGGCGGCGGGCAGCGGCGCGGGGCTCGCCATCGCGGCATAGCCGGGGAATTTTTCCGCAAGCTCACCGTCGATGGCCGCGATCCGGGCGTCGATGGTGGCAAGGCGGCCCCTTGTCCGCTCCTCGACGCGGGCCATGCGTTTCTCCGGCGGCAGCGCGAGCCAGGCGTTGCGCAAGACATCGAGCTTCTGCCATTCCGCCAGCAGATCCTGGCGCTCACGCACCAACCCCGCCAGCGCCGTGTCCCCTTTCGCGCTTCGGGCCGCCATCTGGGCAAGCGATTCCGCCGCCTCCGAGCCTTGCGCCCATTGCGCGATCCCGAACAGCTCTCGCGCCACCTCGCCGGAAGCGCCCCGGTGGACGGCTTTCGCCAGGCCCCACAATTGCGCCTTTATCTGCCCGGCCTCGTTGCGTGCCTTGGAGGCCGAAGCCTCGCCTTGCCTATGGGCGCCGCGCAAGGTCCGGCGGGCGGCCTCCGTGGTGCTCATCCGCCAATAGTCCGCGGCGTGCGCCCAGTCTTCCTGCTCGAAATACAAAAAAGCCAAACCGCTGGCGGTGCCGAGCGTGTCGGGATGATCCTTGCCCAGCACCTGCGTTCTGCCTTCCAGCGCCTGCACGAGCAGCGGCTTTGCCTGCCCGTAGTGCCCGGACATCCAATACAGCGTACCCAGGTTATTGATGGCCGTGAGGGTCAGCGGATGATTTTTGCCAAGCACCGAGCCGCTCGCCTCGGCCGCCCGCACATAAAGCGGCTCGGCCTCGGAAAAACGGCCCTGCTGGCGGTAAAGCTCCGCCAGATTGTTGAGGCTGACGATCGTATCGGGGTGATCCGGTCCCAACACGCGCTCGCGCGCCTCCAACGCCAGCTTCTTCAACGGCTCCGCCTCGGCGAAGCGGTTCAGGAAATCGTAAGCCGCAGCCAGGTTGTTGATAGAATTCAGCGTTTGCGGATGCTCCTCGCCCAGCGTGCGCCGGTTCGCATCGAGGGCGCGCATATAAAGCGGCAGGGATTCGGCGTAGCGGCCCTGGCGGTCCAGGACGGCGGCCAGATTGTTCACGCTCAGGATCGTGTCGGGATGCTCCAGGCCCAGCACACGCTCGCGCACATCGAGCACCCGCTTGAACAGCTCCGCCGCCTCGCCAAGCTTGCCTTCGGAAAGGTACAGCGCCGCGAGATTGTTGGCCGCGGCCAGGGTTTGCGGATGCTCGGCCCCTTGCAAGCGCACGCGCGCCCCGAAGGCGTTCGTGAGATATGGCTCGGCCTCCTCGTGGCGGCCCAGATCCAGATAGGCCTGGGCCATATTGCCGGCGATCGCGAGCGTTTGCAGATCGTCCGGGCCAAATACCCGGCTCGCGGCCTCATTCGCGCGTTCGAACAGCGGCAAGGCAGCCTCGATCTTCCCCTTGGCTTGGTACAGGAGCCCAAGATTATTTACGGCAACAATGGTTTGCGGGTTATCCGGGCCGAGCGCGGCCGTCAATTCCTCCACTGCCCGCTCGTAAAGCGGCTGGGCTTCGTCGTAGCGGCCTTGGACCCTGTACAACTCCGCCAGATTGTTCACGACCTTGAGCGTACCGGGATGGTTTATTCCCAGGACGGTTTCGAAGACGGAAAGCACGCGCTTCAGGAGCGGCTCCGCTTCCGCATAGCGGCCCTGGGCCTGATAGATGGCCGCCAAGCGGCTCGCGCTCACCAATGTGGCGGCGCCGTTGGGACCGCCCGCCTTCCCGGCCTCCGCCAGCGCCTTCTCGGCAATGCCCGCGGCTTCCGCGTATTTGCCCTCCGAATAGAGTTGAAGGGCCTGCTTGTTCAGGGCGTCGATGTTCGCCGCACCTTCCGCCCCCTCGGCTAACGCGGGGCTCAACCCTGCGAACGTGAAGAATACCGCCGCGACAAACACTACTCCCGCCGCACGAACTAAGCGCCGCATTGCTGCCCCCTGTTTCCCTGGGGCTGTTAGAACTACCTATCGTGCTTAAAATTTGACGGAGAAGCGTCGCCTCCCCTGTCTGCACGGAGCGGCCTGCGGCGAGGGCCATGAAAACCCGGCAAAAAGGATTGCCGCGGGGATTTGCGGCCGCTCAGTTCCGGAAGTTGCGAAGCACGGCGTCGAGCAGCCCTGGAAAACGCGCGTCGATATCGGGTTTGCGCAGGCTCGAAATGAAGCACACCCCCTCCTTGCGCTGAGCGATCAGCCCCGCCTCGCGCAGAATGCGGTAATGGTGCGATTGCGTGGATTTGGCGATGTCGAGCCCCGCGACGGCCGCGTAGCAGGCGAGTTCGCCGTGCAAGGCAAGGTTGCGGACGATGTGCAGGCGCACAGGGTCGCTCAGCGCATACAGCACCGTCTCAAGCTTCAAGGGTGCCGCGGCCCGCAACTCCTCGCTCATACAGCAAAGATGGCGTACCGCGCGGTAAGTTCAACATTTTTATACTTGCGAAGGGCGTCGCCGCCGCGAGCCTGGCGAGGCGGTCCGGGGGAGGAAGTCTCAATCGCCGCGCTGGATCGCGGCGGCGGCCAAAGGCCGCCTCGCGACGACCGCCCGGCAGTGCCAGATTGCGCCCAGCTTCGATTACGGCGGGACCACGTCCCTGCCGCGTTATCGCTCCGGGACGGGGTCTTGCCGGCGGCTGGCACGGTGGGGGTCCAGATGGACGAGGTTGCCGGGCTTGCAGGCGGCGGCGATGGCGGTGCCGACCGCGCGGCTCAGATCCTCAAGCTGATAAGGCTTGCGGACCAGCACGAACTCCTCGCCAACCGAGGGCGGGACCTTGCTATAGCCCGTGACCAGAACGATGGGCAAATTGGGTTGCTTCTTGCGGATCGCCTGCGCGAGATCGATGCCGTCCATCCCGGCCATGACGACGTCGCTCACCACGAGCGAATAATGCTCCCGCTCGACCGCCTTGAGTGCGGGTGCGGCGCTGTCGAGCGTATCGACCTCATAGCCAAGCTCGCGCAGGTAAAGCGCGCTCACCTCAAGCACATCGCGGTTGTCGTCCACGAGCAGCGCCTTGCCGCTGCCAACCGCCTGGCTTGCGGCCTCTCCCGCGACGCGCTCCGGCAGCGACCGCGCCCTGGGCAGGTAAAGTATCACCCGCGTGCCCCGGCCGGGCTTGCTCTCGATGGTAACCGTGCCGCCCGATTGATGGGCGAAGCCGTGCACCTGCGACAAGCCAAGCCCCGGCTCTTTCGTTCCGCCCTTGGTGGTGAAGAACGGATCAAAAACCTTGGGCAGGATCTCCTCTGGAATGCCGGCGCCCGTATCGGCGATGGTGATGGCGGTGAAGCAGCCTTCGAGCTGGCTGGGGCTATCCTCGCGCTTCAGCTCGACATTCTCGGCGGTAATTGTAATCACACCGCCTTCGGGCATCGCGTCCCGCGCATTGAGCGTGATGTTGAGCAGCGCCAGCTCGAACTCGCTAATGTCTGCCTTCACCGGCCAGGTGCCGGGCGGGATGTCCGCGACAAGCCTCGCCTTGTCGGCGTTCGAGCTTCCGAGCATTCTGCGGAACGCATCGATGCGCTCGGCTATGCCCGTCACCACGGGGTTCAAGGTCTGCCGCCGCGAGAAGGTCAGGAGCTGCCGCGTCAGCGATTGCCCTTTTTCGACGGCCCCCTCGATCGCCTCGACCGCGCGCAGGCCTTTCGTGTCCTGGCCCGCCAGCTTCTTAAGCGTCTGCGAGAACCCGCCGACGATCATCAGGAGATTGTTGAAATCGTGCGCCACGCCGCCGGTCAGATGGCCAAGCGCTTCCATCCGCTGCGCGCGCCCGCGGTACTCCTGCGCCTTTTGCAGCGCGATCCCGGCGTCGCGCTTCTTGGTGATGTCCTGCGTGATCTTGGCAAAGCCGGCGAGGCTGCCGTCCTCGTCCCGCACGGGATGGATGACGACATTCGCCCAGAAGCGCTCGCCGTTCTTGCGGACGCGCCACCCTTCCGCCTCGTAGCGCCCTTCGGCCGCGGCAATTTGTAGCGCCCGCGCGGGCACCCCCGAAGCACGGTCATGGCTGGTATAGAAGCGCGAGAAGTGCTGGCCTGTGATTTCGCCTGCCGCGTAGCCCTTAATCCGGCTTGCCCCTGCATTCCAGCTCGTCACCACTCCGTTGGGATCGAGCATGAACAGCGCATAATCGGTGACGCTCTCGACAAGCAGGCGGAACTGGCGCTCGCTCTCCCGCAAGCCTTCCTGCGCGGCCTTCCGCTCGGAGACATCCCGCGTGATCTCGGCGAAGCCCGTCATCGCGCCGGTTGCGTCCCGGATCGCATCGACGACGACCGAAGCCCAGAACCGGGTGCCATCCTTGCGCACGCGCCAGCCTTCGGACTCATAGCGGCCTTCATGCGCCGCGATTTCCAGAACGCGCCAAGGCAGACCCGCCGTGCGGTCCTCCTTGGTGTAAAAGCGGGAAAAGTGCTGCCCCACGATCTCATGGGCCTCGTACCCCACAATGCGCCGCGCGCCGGAATTCCAATTGACGAGCAGGCCGCCGGGGTCGAGCATATAGATGGCGTAATCCACCACGCCGTCTAGCAGAAGGCGGAACTGCCGCTCGTTTTCGAGCACCGCTTCCCGCGCCGCCGCCTGGCCCGTCACATCGCGAAGGACCATGGCGAATCCGGATGGAAAGCCCGCCGCACCGGGCACTGGCTGCACGAGCGCACTTGCCAGGAAGCGGCTGCCATCCTTGCGCAGGAGCGAACATTCGCTTTCGGAGCGGCCTTCGAGGCTTGCCTCTTGCAGAAGCCGCGCGGGAACGGCGGCGCCACGGTCTTCGTCGGTGAAAAGAATTGAGAAGTTCTGCCCTACGGCCTCCGCCGTACGGTAGCCCGTAATTTTCTCCGCGCCAGGGTTCCAGCTTGCGATGGCGCCGTCTGGCCCAAGCATGTAGAGCGCATAATCGTTTACGGACTCAACCAGCAACTTCAGGCGTTCACTCTCGCTGAGGCCGGACAGCAGCGCAGCTTTGTTTGAGCTTTCTCCCCCGCCGATCTGACTATTACTGCCAGCCATCGCGCCCAAACTTCCGCCGATAATGTTGCGTCCAGCTAACACTAGCCGCCAGGATGAAGACTCAAGAGTAGAACCCGCGCCATTGGTTTGCAACGTATTTCAAGACAATATTAACTTAGGGTTAAAAGAAAAGCCAATTTTTTTCCAATTTCTAGGAAAGGCCGGACATATGAAGCGCGGCGATGCTGCCGGCAAAACCCGCTACCGTTCCCTTAAGCTTGCGCCGCCAGTTCGCCCGCTCGCGGTGCGTACCTGGAAGATTGACGCTGGTGAACTCGCCCACAAGGTCGTCGAGCTGGGCGATGGCAATGAGAGAGGGCGTGCGTCTGATGAATTCATGCGCGGCGGCCACGACGGTGGCGAGCGGCGGCATGTAGCCCGGCCCGGCCTCGACCCCGATCGCGCGCAAGAAGGCGAGCTTCAGCACGGCTCGCTCCTTCCGCGCCGCCTCGGCCACTTCGCGCGGGATGAGCCCAAGCGCCTCTTTCTCGCGGATGTCCTCGCCTTGCCACCAGCCGGCAATCGTTGGCAGGTCATGCGTGGTGACACAGGCGACCGATTTGCGCGGATAGGCTTCCGCCGGACTGAAGCCCTGGCCTTGGCCATGGCGCTCGAACCACATGACGCGGTAGCTCAAGATATTGGCCGCCTCCATGGTGGCGCGGAAATTCTCGGGCACGGTGCCCAGATCCTCGCCTACGATCATGCAGCGGGCGCGCTGGCTCTCCAGCGTCAGCTCCGCGATGAGATCGCGCTCGGGAAAGCCCAGATAGGCCCCCTCATCGGCGTCCGCGCCGTCAGGCATCACGAACAGCCGGGTGAGCCCCATCGCATGGTCGATGCGCAGGGCGGCGGCTTCGGCCATGTTCGCGGACAGCACCTCGCGGAACAGCCGGTAGCCCGACTGCCGCCAGGCAAGCGGGTTGGGCGCCCTGAGGCCCCAATTCTGCCCGCCTTCCGCGAACGGGTCTGGCGGCGCACCGACGGAAGTTCTGGCCAGAAACTGATCGGCATTGGCCCAGACTTCAGCGCTATCGGGGGCAGCGCCCACCGCAAGGTCGCGGTAGAAGCCAAGCCACTCCCTGCCCGCCTCGCCACGCTTGGCGGCCTCGCGGAACTGCAAACCGGCAAGCCACTGCAGGTAGAGATGAAAGCGCACCAGCGCCGAGTTCCTCTGCGCGAATGCCGCGAGCGCGCTGGGATCGCTATTGCGCAACGGATCGGACCAGCCATGCCAGGGCTCGCCTCTGCGCACCTCGCTGATGGCCTCGAAACAGGCAAACCGCTCAAGGCTTTCGCCACCGCGCGCCAGGAAGTCCTCGAACCCGCAGCGGAGCGCATGGCCGGCCGGGCGCTCGCATATGTGGTTGAAGTCGCCGAAACCCGCTTCGAGGATAGCCCGCTTCAGCGCCCACACCTCCGGATAGTTCACATCCGGCAGCGCCGACAGCGCGGCGATCTGATCCGTGTTCCTCGCAAACGCGGCCCTGGCCCGCGGCCCCTCCAGCGCGGCCACGTCGATGTAGAGCGGATCGAGGAAGCGCCGATCGGACGGATAATAGGGGCTGGCATGCTCCCGGTCCTGCGCGAAGAGCGCGTGCAACGGGTTGAGGCCAATTGTTGCGGCGCCTGCTTTCGCCGCGATTTCCGCCAATTCGCCAAGAGTGGTGAAATCGCCAGCACCCTGATCGCCCGCGCGGCGCAAGGCGTAGAGCTGAGTGGCGATGCCGGACAGGCGGGGGGCGCTGGAAGGACGCTCGGGCAAATAGCATTGGCGCGGCGCCACCGTGAGATGGCAGGCCATTTCTGGCGCGCGCTCGTCGAAGATGCGGTAGCGGCCGGGGGCTTGCGCGGGCAGGCCGGCGAGCACCGTCTCCACCTGCCGCCCGTCAAGTGCCATGGCGCTGGCGAACTCAAGGCTGCTAGGATCGAGCCTTATGGGTTCGGACGCGCCGTCCTCGCGCTCCAGCATCAGCGCGCCGGGCAGGTGGCTGTCGCCGGGCACGAGGCGCAGGCCGATGACCTCGCCTTCATGGCCGGAGAGCGTCGCGGGCAGGAAGCGCCTGCACTCCCAGCCGGCGATGCAGCCGAGGCTTTCCCGCGCCTGCGCGTTACTGCCCGCGGCAAAGCCCATGTCGGCCAGCAGCGCCTGCTTCGTCCCATCCGGAACGGTGTACTCCTTGCCGTAGATATCGTGCCAATGCGAACGGATGCCTGCCGCGCGCGCCACCCGGTCGAGCAGCGCGGAGTTAACGCCGCCCTGCCCTGCCCTGCCCAAGGGACGCTGCCCCGCTTCGGGCTGCTCGCAGAACACCGCCACCGAGCGCTGCTCGATCCTGACAGCCGCGCCACCCGCATAGGCCCCACCGCCCGCATCGCCGTCTTCGCGCACCGTGTCGAGACAATACCGCCAGCAAGTGCCGCTCCTTCCCTCCGGCAGCACCGCCTCGATGGGCTCCTGCCCAGGGTGAAGCACGGCAAAGACGCGGTCCGCCGGTTTCCCGTTCATTTCGGGCGCATAGAATACGGCAATCAGCGCGGCGCCCGTGGCCCAGTCTTGAGCCAGCATCGGCTCGCCGTTGGCTTTGCGCCATTCCACATCGGGGATGAGCGAGCTGTCGAACGCCTCGCCCGTAAGGAAGCGGTCCCAGGTCAGCGCCCGGTGCGCCGCGCGGAAGGCCGCAAGCCGCGCGGTGAAGGCCGCCAGCGGCTTGTCCGCCGCGCCCCAGTCCAGCCAGGCGATGGCGTTGTCCTGCGCGTATGCGTTGTTGTTGCCTGACTGCGAATGGCCAAGCTCCGCGCCCATGGTGAGCATGGGCGTGCCGCGCGCCAGCATGAGCGCCGCGAGAAGGTTGCGCTGATCGCGCCGCCGCGCCGCCAGGATCGCCAGATCGGCGGTCTCGCCCTCCGCGCCGTCGTTCCAGGAATAATTGGCGTCCGTGCCGTCGCGGTTGTCCTCGCCGTTGGCCTCGTTGTGCTTGCGCTTGTGGGAGACGAGGTCCGCCAGGGTGAAGCCGTCATGGGCAACGATGAAGTTCACGCTGCGCGAAGGCGGCCGGCCTCCGCCGAAAATGTCGGAGGAGCCGCAAAAGCGCGTGGCTGCCTCGCCCAGGAGCCCCGCATCGCCGCGCCAGAACTTGCGCATGGTGTCGCGGAACTGGTCGTTCCACTCGCCCCAGGCGGCCGGAAATGCGCCGATGCGATAGCCGCCAGGCCCCAAATCCCAGGGCTCGGCGACGAGCCGCAAATCGCGCAAGACCGGGTCTTGGGCAATGGCCGAAAGCAGCGGCGCGGCCGCATCGAAGCCATCCGCCCGCCGTCCCATCACCGTGGCAAGATCGAAGCGGAAGCCGTCCACGCCGCCATAGATCGCCCAGGCCCTGAGCGCATCCATCGCGAGGCGCACCGCGTGCGGCCGGTCCAGCGCGAGCGTGTTGCCGCAGCCCGCGTCGTTCACATACTCGCGCGGCTCCTGCGGCATCAGGCGGTAGTAGGCCCGGTTGCCAAGCCCGCGCAGCGACAGCGTGGGACCAAACCTGTCGCCCTCGCCGGTGTGGTTGAGCACCACGTCGATGATGACCTCGATGCCGGCGGCCTGGAGCGCGCCAACGCTCGCCGCCACCTCGGCCCAGCCGCCCGGCGCCAGCCGCGGGTCTGGGGCCATCGGCGTCACCGGGTTGTAGCCCCAGTAATTCGCGAGCCCCGCCTCATACAGGTGCTGCTCTTCGATCCAGGCGGCGCAGGGCATGATCTCGGCGCAGGTCACCCCGAGCTTTGCCAGGTGCTCCATGGCCGCGGGATGCGCAAGGCCCGCGAAGGTGCCCCGCAAGGCTTCCGGCACGGCTGGGTGCAGCATGGTGAAGCCGCGCACATGCAACTCGTAGACAATCGCCTCGGACCAGGGCCTCTTTGCGTGCCGCCGCTTGGCCGCGGGTGCCGGCGCCATCGCGACCGCCTTCGGCATGAACGGCGCGCTATCGGTACCGTCCGGCAGAAACTCGCCATCCAGCGTATCGGGCCGATAGTCCAGGAGCGCGGGCGAAAAGGCGAAGCGCCGATCCAGCATCAGCGCGTAAGGATCGGCCAGGAGCTTGGCGGGATTGAAGCGGTCGCCCTTCTCCGGGGCATAGGGGCCGTAAGCGCGCAGGCCATAACGCTGCCCGGCCGCGATGCCTTCGACATGCCCGTGGAAGACGCCCCCGGTCCGGGAAGGCAGGCGCAACCGCTCGATCTCGGCTTCGCCCTCCTCATCGAAAAGGCAAAGCTCGATCGCCGTGGCGTGCCCGGCGTAGACCGCCACATTTGCGCCGGTGCGGCTAAGCGTCAGGCCCAGCGGCTCTGGCGAGCCCTCGCTTACGCGTCCCGGCACGCGATGCTCACAACCTTGTCCGCCTCGCCTGCCGAGGTTCCGGCCCCGGCGGCCGCCACGGCTGTGCCCTCTCCGCTTCCGGCGCCGCCCGGCTCAACGGACTTGCCTTCGCCCTCCTCAGCTTCGGAGCAGGCTTCCTCAACGGACGCCTCAACGGACACAGCCTTGTCCTTTGCGCTTACGATGCCGGCGGACGCCACGCCCGCGCCAATACCCTTCGCGGCTTCATCCTTCCTGGCTTCGGAGCTGACCGCCTCAATGGACACGGCCTCGTCCCTCGCGCTTACAATGCTGGCGGACGCCACGCCCGCGCCAATACCCTTCGCGGCTTCATCCTTCCTGGCTTCGGAGCTGACCGCCTCAATGGACGCGGCCTTATCCCTCGCGCTTCCAATGCCGGCGGACGCCACGCCCGCGCCGATGCCCTTCGCGGCTTCGCCCTTCCTGGCTTCGGAGTTGGCCGCCTCAATGGACGCAGCCTTATCCCTCGCGCTGCCAATGCCGGTGGACGCCACGCCCGCGCCGATGCCCTTCGCGGCTTCGCCCTTCCTGGCTTCGGAGCTGGCCGCCTCAATGGACGCGGCCTTATCCCTCGCGCTTCCAGCGGTGGCAGCCTTGCCTTCCACGCGATCGGAGCCCGCGAACTCCATGCTAACGACATTGCCCCTCCCGCCGCCGGAAGCAGCCGCCGCGGTTTTGGAACGGCACAATTCGAGGTAGAGGCTCGCATAGCGGTTCGCGGGCCTGCGCCAGGAGACATCCGAGGCCATGCCGTTTTTCTGCATGGTCTGCCAGACAGGGCGGTCGCGGAACAACCGCGCAGCCCGCTCCAGCGCCAACGAGAGGCTGTTGGTGGTCACCGGGAAGAACTGCACGCCGGTTGCCACGCCCGCGGCCAGCGCCATCTCGTTGGCGTCGATAACGGTATCGCAGAGCCCGCCGACCCTGGCCACCACGGGCACCGCGCCGTAACGCAGCGCGGCAAGCTGCGTCAGTCCGCATGGCTCGAAGCGCGATGGAACCAGCAGCACATCCGCACCCGATTGAATGCGGTGCGCGAGAACCTCGTCATGGCCGATCCTGACTCCGACCCTTCCTGGATAGGCTTCGGCCGCCTCCAAAAACTTCGCTTCGAGTTCCGGTTCGCCCGAGCCCACTACCGCAAACTGCATGCCCTCGCCAATAAGCCCAGGCAGCGCCTCAAGCAGAAGATCCAGGCCTTTCTGCGCGGTGAAGCGGCTCACCACGCCAACCAGCAGCGCGCCAGCCTCCTGGTTCAGGCGCAACTCGCTCCGCAAGAAGACCTTGTTGGCCGTCCGTCCTTCCAAATGAGACGCATCGAAATTCCTCGTAAGCACGGGGTCTTTTGCCGGGTCCCACACCACCGTGTCGAGGCCGTTCAGGATTCCGCTCACATGCGCGGCCCGCGCCCTGAGCAGGCCGTCAAAGCCCACGCCGTTTTCAGTCCGCATGATCTCCGTGGCATAGGTTGGCGAGACGGTGGTGATCCGGTCGGCAAGCTGTAGCCCGGCCTTGAGAAAGCCGACAGATCCATAATGCTCGACGCCGTCCCAGGCGAAGGAAGCGGGCGGCAGGCCGAGCGGCATGACCAGCTCCGCGGGAAACTGGCCCTGAAAGGCGAGATTGTGCACGGTCATGACCATGCCGGGCGCCGCCTTGCCGCTATAGTACATGTAGGCCGCGGTGAGGCCCGCCTGCCAGTCGTGCATGTGCACCACATCGGGCACAAAGCCTGGAAGCAGGCCAAGCCCGATCTCGGCGGCGACCTTCCCCAGCGCCCCGAAGCGGTAGGCATTATCCGGCCAGTCCGTGCCATCCGGCCCGGCGTAGGGATTGCCGGGGCGGCCGTAGAGATAAGGCGCATCGAGGACGAAGAGGTTCAGGCCTTGCGCCTTGCCGGCCATCAGCCGGGCCGTTCCGAAGAGGCCGGGGAGCACCGTTACCTCTTGCGCCTCCTCCAGCGCGTCCAGCACGGCCGGATAGCCTGGAACGATGGTGCGCATGTTCACGCCCTCGGCCGCGAGCTTCTTCGGAAGCGCGCCGGTCCCATCGGCGAGGCCCCCCGTCTTGATCAGCGGAAAAATCTCGGATGCCACCGAGAGCACCTTCAGCCGGCTCATGCCGCTACCCCTAGCTCATTATCGATAGACCTGGAACCTGATGCCGTCATGCCCGCGCAAGCGGGTTTCCATGTAACAAATTCCCCCCTTAGCAAATACGGAC
>Ga0182021_10006828_pt1 | contig 13549 bp, 13 predicted proteins | sample 612E3MmetaG_FD_120493 | JGI IMG/M metagenome (GOLD analysis project Ga0182021, IMG submission 120493) | Permafrost microbial communities from Stordalen Mire, Sweden - 612E3M metaG (Illumina Assembly) | ecosystem: Environmental > Terrestrial > Soil > Wetlands > Permafrost | place: Sweden...
AAGAGGGGTTCTTGCGCTCCTACTTCAAGAGGAGACCAGGTGTATGGGCTCCGCCAGAACAGATCGAGTCGGCGTTCGGTCGACTGGGCATAAAACCGCAACTGCCGGTGGTGGTCTACACCGGCGAAGGCCAGGTCAAGCACTGGGGCGACGGGCTGGAACAATGCATGGCTGCCTACTCATTGGTCCGATACGGTCACGATAACGTGTTGATACTGGACGGTGGCATCGATAAGTGGCGGAATGAGAAGCGCGAAGTGACCAAGGTCTTCCCTGAGCGATCGGAAACAGAATTCCTGGCCGAAGTGCGAGATGAGTATTTCATGGGATATCAGGAACTGAAGGAGATCAAGGACAATGATGATGTGGTCCTGCTTGATGCCAGGCCAGCCGCGACCTACGAGGGCCAAGGCCCGTGGTCAAAGCCAGGTCATATTCCAGGCGCGATGGGCTTTCCCTGGCGTAAATTGATGACGGACGAGAACCCTAGGCAACTAAAGCCGGAAAATGTCCTGCTGGACATGATCGAGAAGGCCGGGATCACCAAGGACAAGCTGATAATTTGCTCCTGCGGTACAGGCAGGGAGGCAACGAACGAGTTCAACCTGTTCAAGTTCTACCTTCAATATCCTCGGGTTAAGCTGCATGAGGGCGGGTTCCTCGAGTGGACGTCCTATCCGGAGAATCCCACGGTCATCGGGAAGGATCCCAGGTGAACTAGGCCTGGAACCCCTTCCATTTCTTTTCCAATCCCGGATCGGCCAGGGTCTCGAGCAGGTACTTGGAGAACTGTTCCCCGGTGGCTCCATCCGAGCGTCCCGTCATTTTTATCCTCTTTTCGTACTGGCAGCAGACGTCCAGCGCCATCTCCAATCTGGCCGCCTTTTGAACGTAACCTATATGGTTGAGCAGCATCGACGCACCCTTGATGATGCTTGACGGGTCGGCAAACTGACCGCGGCCTTCCTCCACCATCCTCGGTGCGGAGCCATGGATGGCCTCGAACATGGCGTACAGCTTACCGATGTTGGCGCTGCCGGCGGTGCCCACTCCACCCTGGATCTGGGCCGCCTCGTCGGTCAGGATGTCGCCGTAGAGGTTCGGCATGACCATCACCCGGAAGTCCTTCCTCCGGTACGGGTCGATCAGCTTTGCCGTCATGATGTCGATGAACCAGTCGTCCCAGGTGATGCCAGGATAGTCCTTGGCGATGCGTTCCATCGTCGCCAGGAACTTACCGTCGGTGGCCTTGATTACGTTAGCTTTGGTGACCGCGGTCACCTTCTTGATGCCGTTCTTCTTGGCGTGCTCGAACGCCAGTTGGATGATGCGGTCCGTTCCCTGCTTCGTCGCAACGCAGAAATCGATCGCCAGCTCATCGTTCACGTTGATACCCTTGCTGCCAAGAACGTAGCTTCCTTCGGTGTTCTCCCTGAAGAACATCCAGTCGATGCCCTGTTCCGGGACTCGTACCGGCCTGACGTTGGCGAAGAGGTCCAATTCGCGGCGCATGGCCACGTTCGCCGATTCGATGTTGGGCCACGGGTCGCCCTTCTTGGGTGTGGTGGTCGGTCCTTTCAGGACAACGTGGCAGGTCTTAAGCTGTGCCAATACATCGTCCGGGATCGCTTTGAGCACCTTGGCGCGGTTCTCGATGGTCAATCCTTCGATGGTGACAAGCTCGACCTTGCGTGAGGCGATTTCTTCCTTGAGCAACGTCTCCAGTATCGTCCGGGCATGACCGCAGATATAGGGTCCGATACCGTCCCCTCCGACGATGCCGATGCGGATCGTCTTCAGCTTGGAATAGTCCGTCCATTCCTCGGACGCCTTCATCTTCTCGATCCTCTCCAGCTGTTCGATCACAATCTTGGCGAAATGTTCCTTGGACCTTTCGATAAGCTTCGCATCGACCATTTCTATCCCGACATTCGGTACGGGAGAAGTGATATTTTAGGGCAACTCCGGTTCGTTGTTTGAGCGTCATTCCTTCCATTCTCTCGGAAGTGGGATCCTCGATGAACCGATGGATCGAAGCAACGGTCTAAAATGACAAGAAAGTAGAACCAGTACCTGTCCATATTCTATGATGGATGTCTATATTAGCCCGAATGTCGACTGACAATCGATGTGGTACTGCAGCCTTTGTGACCGGAGCCTAGGGGAAATATCCTCAGACAGCAATCATAACCATCAACCGACTTGTCCTTACTGTCACGGGGCAGTAGAAGAAGAATGCAAGCCGATGGACAGTGACACAACAGGGAACAAGCTGGAGGTTCAGGAAGTCGTCAAGATTGCGGGAATTAGAAATGATCTGTCTGATGTACTTTCAAATGGCAGCCACATCGAATTCTCCGATCTGGCTGCCGAATCAGTGGTCGAGCACATCTTCGATATGGTTGGTAGATCGCTTGACGAGTCGGAGTACTATGAATTCTCTGAAGATATCCTACATATCATAAGGTCCGCATTCGAACCGAGAGCGAAGATGGCATATGGTGAGATTACTAAGATCGTAACAGCAAGGTTCACAAGTGTCGATGCCGGGCTGGTCGACCCGGAGGAGTCATTCGAAGACGACGGTGTGTTACTGGCCAAGGCGCTGACGGACGTAGCGATGGCGATTGGAGACCTGAACGAGAGGATGGTCAAGATCGAGAATACGGTCTCCTCGATAGAAAAACAGGTCATGCTTCCAAACCAGAAGATGCGTAAGAAGGAGACGCAATGGCAAGAAATGTGACCCTCATTTTCTCACTACGTTAAGTTTTCGATACTTTTTATGTCAGATATTGGGAGTAAAGTCCAGGACAACAAATATCAACTGCCTGCTCCGAATAGAATGGCATGAGATGGTCCATGCGCATCGGTCGAATCCTGGGGATCCCGATCTATCTTCATTTCACCTTCCTGTTCGTACTGCCCTTCTTTGCCCTGATTTTCGGGTATTCCTTTACCACTTTGTATGGGTTTAATATCGGGTTCGCCAATCTTGCGGTCGACGATGTGGGCAAGCTGTCGCTCGGGATCATCGCCTCAGTGATATTCTTTGCCTCCATATTGATCCACGAGCTCTGCCATTCATATGTAGCGTTGCGGAACGGTTACAAGATATCTGGAATAACGTTGTTGATCTTCGGCGGGGTTTCCGAGATCGAGGAGCAGCCGGGCGAAGCAAAAGGAGAGGCTTGGATGGCATTCGTCGGACCAGGGTCGAGCCTGGTGATCGGCGTGGTCGTCTCGACGCTATATTTCATCACCAAGGACCTGACCGGCGGAGTGGAATTACAGGCATTGGTGCTCATGTTCAGCCTGATCGGATTCTATAACATCCTGCTCGGACTGTTCAATCTGCTGCCGGCGTTCCCCATGGACGGAGGGAGGGTGCTGCGGGCATTGCTCTCCAGGAGGGTCGGCTTCATGAAGGCCACCAAGTGGTCGGTGGACATCGGTAAGATGTTCGCATTGGGCATGGGAATCTTCGGGGTACTGACGCTCAACTTCATTCTGATACTGATAGCCTTCTTCCTTTATAGCGGGGCGGAGGGTGAGTACCAGCAGACCAAGGTGACGACGCTCCTAACCGGGATCAAGGTGGGAGAGATCATGACCCGGGAGGTATCCTCGGTTACCCCGGACGAGACGGCGCATGAGCTGCTGGCCCGGATGCTACGGGAGAAACACATGGGTTACCCGGTGATGGAGGGCGATAACGTCGTCGGCATGGTCACGTTCCAGGACGTGACGACGGTCCCGGACGAGAGGCGCGACGCCACCAAGGTGCGTGACATCATGAGCAAGAACGTGATCCATGTGCCTCCCTACATGGAGGCGGTGGATGCCCTGAAGGTCTTCAATGACCGGTCGATCGGCAGACTGGTGGTGATGGTCGATGGCAAGCTCATCGGGATACTATCCAGGACGGACATGGTCCGGGCGATGGACCTGCTTGCCGCCGGGATACGTCCGACCCATGAACCGGTTCAGCGTCCGTAGGTGGCCATCGCTTCGGCCATCTGCAGGACATGGCCTTCCATCGCGGCTTCCAGTTCTGCCTTGGTCGACCCGGGGGCCAGGTTGAGCATCTTGCCCAGGACGTAAACCTTAAAGAAATAACGATGTGGATTGTGTCCCGGCGGACATGGTCCGGTATATCCGACCCTAGCTCCAGAGTTCTTTCCCTGGACCGCGGAAATAGGGTGCGTGATGAATTTTTCTCGGGGCATGTTCTCCGGGATCGTCCCTACGGGAACCACATTCCAGATCACCCAATGGGTGAATGTTCCGGAAGGTGCGTCAGGATCGTCCAATATCATGGCCAGGCACATTCCCTTCCCTCCCGTGATCTCGACCTTCGGTGAGGTGTTCGCGCCATCGCAAGTGAACTGTGACGGGAATTTGGCGAATTCCAATTTGACCTTTAGCTCTTCCATGTTCACACCTTTCGCTTTTAGATAGAATTGCGACTATAATTAACTGTTATCCCTTGCTACGGATTGCAGCGTTAGGGTACTTGGACAAATTGGAAAACCTAAGTAATAATACCGCCTATGTGCCGATGCCAAATCCGGCAGGTCGAATGCACATGAGGGATCCGGTCACAGGTTTCGAGTATCCGCCCGCGTGGTCTTCAAAGATAGTTGACGAGGCGTGGGCCAAACTGGTCGAGCAAGGTCTGGCCGTCCTCAACGCGAAAGGTCAGGTGTTACGCAGAGGGTTCAGCACCGGTACCACGGCCGCGGCCGCGAGCAAGGCGGCGGTCCTGTCCCTGGACGGGCCGGTCGAATCGGTCTCCATCACCCTCCCGTGCGGTATCCGGGTGGACGTTCCGGTCATAGGCAAAGATGGCCTCGCTTCGTGTCTCAAGTTCCCAGGCGATTATCTGGACGATCCCACAGCCGGTGCTGAGTTCGTGGCCGTCGCTTTCCCCGGTGGAGAGGGGGTTCAGGTCATCCCTGGTGAAGGAATCGGTGAATATGCCCGGACCGAAGGGACCATGAGGACCGGTTCCCCAGCGATCAGTCCGAGTGCGTCGGGATCGATCATTTTGGCAGTTTCACAGGCCAAGGAAGAGATTGACATCAGGGGGGTGCGGGTCGAACTGCACGTGGTGGACGGGGAGAAGATCGCCATCCGGACCATGGATTCCCGGGACGGCGTCCATGACGGGATATCGGTACAGGGCAACACTGGATTAGTGGATCCATGGGATGATCATGTCGAAGAAGGAAGGCTGGATATGCTTACCGCGGACAAAGTGGTCCTGACGACCGGGAAGATGGGTCTGAGGTTTTGCCGATTGTTCTACCCCGAACACAAGGTTATCCTGGTCGGCCAGCAGATGCTGGAGGCGGTCGCGGGAGCGCAGGACGAGGTCGTGGTCTGCGGCCTTCCGGGTAATATAATAAGAGCCGTCCTCCCCCATACGCTGGAGGAGTGCGAATGCTCTTCGTTCGATGAACTGGCGGCGTCCAATCGCTGGAACGGGGTCCTGGACCGGGTGTTCAAGCGCTATCGGGACCTGAACCCCAAGGTAAAGATACTGATGCTGGACCGGTCGGGTAAGATACTGGGTGAGATGTTATGATTGTCATCGGTGTGGGTTGTGGGCCGGGGATGATGACGGAAGAGGCGATCAAGGAGCTCAGCAAGGCGCGCATTGTCTACGGATCGAAGAGGTCAGAGGAACTAGCAAGAGCTCACATCCGGAAAGATGCCAAGGTCGTACAGCTGGAAGACTATGCCGCTCTAGAGGACGTCCCGGAGAAAGCCGTCCTGCTCTCCACCGGCGATCCCATGCTGGCCGGACTGGGTCATCGTGCCGAGAAGGTCATTCCCGGGATATCATCGATGCAAGCCGCATATGCCAGGCTGGGAGCGCCCCTCGAGAACACTGTGATCATGAGCGCCCAAGGGAAGTACAAAGCTATAGCCCTCAAGAACACAGTGGACGAGGTGCTTAGGGGCAGGAACGTCTTCCTGCTCGCCGATCCGACCTTCTCGGTCAGCGAACTGGCAGAGAAATTGGGGTCATCCAGCCCGGAGTGCCGCATCGCTGTGTGTGAAAGGCTGGGCTACCCCGACGAAAGGGTCCAGATAGGGTCGGCGCTGGAACCGCCCGAGACCAAGACCGGCCTGTTCGTGGTGGTCGCAGGGGAATGGTCCTGATAAGAAACGTTCCACGCATCGTGATGGGTTCGATGGTGCGATCGAGAAGTTAAGCACCGCACAATTGGCCTAGACGCTCGATGCCCCGGTCATCATGGTCCTCGATGCGCACCCTTCAGCCCGAGGCCTCGGAGCGGTCGGCGATAATGAGTAAGAATTTCATTGAAGGAACCAGACCGCAGGGCAAGGTTCCTTGATCATGTTCACTTCCTCGATCGTCCCTGGGAGGCTACCGATGCCACGGCCTTCTCCACCTCATCCTGGTCCCCGAGATAGTAATGCCTGATCGGCCTCAGGTCATCATCCAATTCGTAGACCAGTGGGACCCCGGTCGGGATGTTCAGATGAACTATCTCATTGTCCTCGACCTGGTCCAGGTATTTCACCAATGCCCGAATGCTATTGCCGTGGGCGGCGATGATCACCCGCTTCCCTTCCCGGAGCTGTGGTGAGATCGTTCCCTCCCAATAGGGGACGAACCGGGCCACCGTGTCCTTCAGGCACTCGGTCATTGGGATCTGCCCATCCATGCCTTCGTACCTCGGATCATTGGAGGAACTGCGGGGATCCTTCGGGTCCAATGCCGGTGGCCGGACATCATAGCTGCGGCGCCAGATCAGAACTTGCTGATCACCGAACCTATCAGCCATCTCGGCCTTGTTCAAGCCCTGGAGCGCTCCGTAGTGCCGTTCGTTGAGCCTCCATGACTTCTGTTCCGGGACCCACATGAGCTTCATGTCGTCCAGGACGATCCAGAGGGTGCGGACCGCCCGGGTGAGGAGCGAAGTGTACGCCATGTCGAAGGTGTATCCGTTTTCCATGAGCAGTTTGGCCGCCCGGTGCGCTTCCGTGACGCCCTTCTCAGATAGGTCAACGTCGGTCCACCCGGTGAACTTGTTCTCCTTGTTCCAAACGCTCTCTCCATGCCTCAGCAGAACGACCTTGATCATATCAAGACCCCCGAACAGATTCTGGAACGCTCGACCGTCTAATGTACTTTCCCAGCCCTCGAGCTCCAGGATCGGTATGCAAATTATGGTTCGGGTCGTTGGTCCAATCCAGGTCATTTCCAGAGGATCCCAGCGATTTGGTGCTGCTACTGGACATGCACCATGATGGGCTGGAATGTCTGGAAAGGGCCTTGGTCCAGCCTAGACCAACTTGTTGCCGCACTCGCCGCAGAAACGGGTCCCGGCAGGGTTCTGGGCACCGCATTTTTGGCAAACCGACAGTCCCAGGGGCTGTCCGCAATTGTTGCAGAACTTGCTGGAACCGGCCGGCTTCCCGCACTTCGGGCACAATATCTGGCGTTGATCGATCTCGCCGGTGAACACCTGGGTGTTCTGTGCCTTCTGCTCGATGTCGGCCTTCATCTTCGCGGCCCGCGCCGCAGCCACCTCCACCGATTCGCGGGGGGCGTCCTCGATGCATAGCTGCGCCTCCTCGTTCCAATCGTTGTCGCATACCCATTTGTGGCATTTGGGGCATCTCTTGAACTGCCCCTGGGCCTCGTGCATGGTCAGCTCGAGCGCGCTCTGATGTTCCTTGTGCCACTCCGGGGACATGCCCTCGAACCTCTCCCCAAGGGCGCCGCTCCCGGACTGGACGGCATAGCCTACGTTATAGTGCCCGGTGATCGAACCGGCCGCACTTGCGACCTGGCCCAACCCGCGCAACAAGCCTTTCTTCTTATGGGTCTGGGACTCCACGAACCTGGACTTGTAACCTTCATTGCAGATATCGCAATGGAAGGTGAACTCGAACCCCGCTTCGGTGCTATTGTCATCATAGTTGCTAACGAACGCGATCATCTTTCCGTCGGTCATGTTTTGCCTCCTGGGAGTGGTTTCTTGCATTTCACGCAATTTTTATTGATAATAGATTGTTCTGTGCCGCACTTAGGGCAGGCGATGGTCAGTCTTTGGCCACAGGAATCACAATAATCCCCCAGGAAAGTGGGCTGGCCGCATTTGGGACACACCGTCCTTAGGGATATCCCGCATTGGGGGCACGCCACCCAGCCGTGCTCTACCAGGGAGCGGCACTTAGGGCATCGTTCCTTTTCCAACGGATTCACCTTCCCGCACTTCGGGCAGACCGCCGAATCGGGTGGGATTATCTCATTGCAATACTTACACGGTAATGAATATCCAGGCATGACCCTCGATCCTATTCTCGTAATTGTCTGATGATTGATACTACTTATCTCGCACCAATAAGATACTTGCGATTAGGCGAGATCACCCCGGCCCCTCGGTCTCCGGCCCTTTCCACCGATCCGAATCAGATCTTGAGGTCGTATTGAATGTCAGGAGGTCATCGATCTGCTGGACATATTGTTCCGCGGAAACATGCTGTACCCGTCCTATGAACCTCTCGCGCAGGTCCCTTAGGCCAGGCAGGGCGTTGATCGCGTATCGGTAATGGGTGTGAGCCTCGCTTAGGAGCGCGGCCTCATCGAGATAGATCGGTTCACGGCGGAAATTTATCTCCACCAAGGCGTTCACCGTCCGCTCCAAGGCAGCCTCCGCGGTTAATTTCTTCTCCGATGCCGAGAATCCTGGATATTCTTTCCTGCCCGCGATCCGGAAAAGATATGTGGCGCGGGAACTATCGCTCCCGCTCGCCTCGAAGGCAATGGCGTTGCCGGAAGAGGAAGCCACATCGGCAATAATGGGGACCAGGAACCAAATATAATCGCCGGTCACGCCGTCCATCAGACCATGCTTGAACCCAAATCGGGTCATTTCTTTGTTACCCTTGGCCATCAGTACCGGGTAAGAATCCGGGAGTTCGGCGATCAACCGTTTCTCCAAGGGTCCGACGAAACCCGGAGATACTGAAGTTATCTCCACCATGCTGGCCGCCTTTCCCTCTCTCATCATCACCGACAATTTGGAAAGTTCCTCGTCCGGGATCCCCGGATGTATCGTCTTGATGATGTTCCTAGCCCGGAGCTTCATCTCGCCCACCTGATCCGATATCGCCTTGAACAGGGGGTCGTGTTCCTTTCCGAGCATGCGGACGGACACTTTCCTTCCCGATTCCTCCGAGATATCCAGGGTCCAATCCTGGGATAAGACTGAAACGATATCGGAATAGCGCATCCGTACGATGGAGGACATCTCTGGAACAATGACCAGAGTGGTCTCGTAGAGTCGCACCTCCGCCTTGCCTTCGAACAACGGGGTCGGACCCTTGTCCATGACCGATATCATACCCTTCACACTCTGCCTCTTTGGTGTTTCATAGGCCAATGTGTCAGAGATCAAGGTCTCGTTGCGGGCCCGGTGGACCTCTCGGAGGACGTCCTCATAGCGGTATCCCATATTGAAGAGCACCAGCGACCCGGACCCGGTACCGATCTCGATCCTATAGTCCGCCGCTTTCACCATTTTGACATCCCTGACCGAAATAGAATACACCGAGGAAGAATTGCCCAGGACCGAGACGCTGTCCTCTCCGATGATGACCTTTCCTTCTCCGATGAGGTCGACCTTGCCGTCGAGCCCGGCGTGTGAGAACTTTGCTGGCGACTCCATGTTCGATAGATATCGTTGAGCCGGAGCATATTATAGTTTCTGCGTTCCTGATGAAATACATGTCAAAATGAGGTGGAAAAAGGTAACGGCACGCCGGCGAAAATTGGTACTTTTTTGTTGCTCAAATATTAGGAGCCCCTTCCCGGTCTTCGGCGGGTCACGGTCCAATGAACGAACCTGAAGGAACGTGCAGAACGAATTTTGCGCCATTTCCCTCGATTCCAGATTCCTTGATCACAATATTTGTTATGCCCAGTATCTCCCTTACCAGGTAGAGGCCCAAGCCGGTATGCTTACCGTATCCGAGCTCGAATATCTTTTCCTTCTCCGCCTCAGGGACTCCTATTCCATCGTCCTCGAAGACGACGTCGATCCCTGCATCCGCCAATTTCGAACGGACCCAAATGTTCTTCACCCTCTCCCCGTGACGGATCGAGTTGTCCATCAGATTTAGGAACACTTTCTCCAGCATACGGTCAGCGAACAGCTGAAGGTCACCGGTCTCGATGTGGACCTTGACCCCTTTGGCGTCCACTGTGCTGATCCCCTGCATGCAGGATTCCTTGACGTTTATCATGGATGGAGCTTCAGTGCCCATCAGTTGGTAGTCCTTGGAGAAAGAAAGAATGGTGGAGATGTTCTCTCCCGAATCCATCGCCTTCTTCAGGTATTTGATGAATGGAGATTTGGGGTCTTTCAAGGAGGCGATCTCAAGGTTGCCGATGAGCACAGAGAGCTGGTTCACCACGTCATGCCTGGTGACGGTGCCTAGAAGGTTGAGCTTCTTGTTGGCCATGAGTATGGCCGTTTCCATCCTCCTCTGTTCGGTTATGTCCTCGATATAGATCGCCACCATCCTCTTTCCCAAGATGACCAGGGGGGCGGTGGTGACCCTGAGTTTGAATTTGATCCTGGTCGCACCGCGAATCTCCTCCTGTTCGACCTCGGCGTTCTTGATCCCGACCTCGTTCATAAAGGTCGATTCCAGGGCATTCCGGACCGCGCAGCTCTTGCAGAGCAAGGAAAAGCCACACCCTTCAGGCTCTTCGTAGGAATGGATGCAATGGACCGCTTCTCCCATCTTCTTGCCCACGATCGACGACGTCTCGTCACCGATGAAGGTCGCCATGGCACTGTTGACCATGACCACGTCCAACCTTTCGTTTACCAAGATGATCATGGTGGGGGAGTTCTCGAATATGGCCAGAAGATCGGCCCTGCTCTCCCTGAGCTGAACTTCCATCCTAGAGCGGAGGACCGATTGATATATCATGCTGCCCAGTTCGGCAAAGTGAAGATGCGGGTCCCCGGTCTTGGGCATATAGAAATTGGCACCGTTCTCGAGCGCCTCCACGGCGGTCTCCTCATCGCCGGAACCGGTAAGGAGGATGAACGGGGTCTTAGTCCCCTTGGACCTGATCTCCTTGAGCATCATGATGCTGTCCAGGTCCTTGACGCTTGCGTCCGAGACGATGGCATCGTATTCGCCATCTCTGATCTTTCTGATGGCCTCGTCCTCGTTCTTGGCCAGGTCCAATTCGTACTCTTTTCCGATGTCCTTGGATGCCTTCAACAGGTTCCAGTACTCATCATCGGTTACGAATAGTGTCTTTATGTTCTCATCGATGAGCGGCATTGTACTGGTCCATTGGAACAACTTCTGAGTATTTCAAAACCCGAGCACCGGCTATCAATTATCTTAATCGTGATTAACGGACGAATAACATGCAATTATCATTTCAAAAAATGAAAAGATGTTCATATTGCGGTCGGGGATGATGTCAGCCATCCTCGGCCGCCTTATGAACGGAGATAGAACTTGAAACGATAATCCGTTAGCTTGATATTTAATGATTATCAGGAAAATGAAAGAGTTCCAAATAAATGGAATGGTCACGAAAACGAGAAAAAAGATTCAGGTCGAGGCGTTGCCACGACCCGATTATTATGTTTATATCTTTACGAGCAGGGCGGCCAGCTCTGCTGCTTTTGGCTTCTCGATCAGTAAGCCCGCCGAAATCTGTACCCATTTGGCCAACTCCGGCAGATGGGCCCGTTCCAGGTTGTTCAGGTCTAGACCGTTCATGTGACTTCGGGTCTGCCTCTCCAAGAATGTCTTGGACGATGGGCCAAGGAATTTTTGGGTTATGCTTACGGCTTCATCCGAACAGGTGGACAATTGTACACCTCACTTTTTCTCCGCAGCGACTGCCTCTGCTTCCCTCTGGTCCAATCCTTCCTCGTCACGCATCATCATCTCGATCTTCAGGGATGCGATCATCCGGCTGAACGAATCTGCCAGTTCTCCAACCTCATCCTTCCTCTTGATATCGATGCTAGCGGTCATATCCCCGGTGCTGATCTTCTCGGCGGCCGCGTTCATCTTCTTTATGTCCCTGATCAGAGTCAGGGAGAACAGCAAGATGATCATGGTGCCGATGACCACGGATGCGACAATGATCATCGCGGTCGAGTTTCGAACGTTATCGATCTGTTGCAATGTCGCCACCGCTGTGACATCGACCCCTAGAATGGCAACAGTGGTGCCATTAGCGTCCTTTATCGGGGCGTAACCGGACATATATGTCCCGAACTCGTCAGAATAGAATGATGGCGAGGCGGATGGAGAGGTCATGGCTTCCTTGATCTGGGTCAGTTCTGGCTCAGCATACAATTGACCGATTGCTGATGGGTCGTCGTCGGAATCATCGACGATGAAATATACCTTATCTCCGACCAGCTTCATCGTGTACATGTTTTGGATATCTGCACTGTTGGCACGCATGTTGCGCAATTCTGCGATAATTGAGGTGTAGGTTGAGGTGTTCTCGTCGCCTTGCTTCAGCGATAGAAGAGCATCTCCAGATATCTGAGTGCTCATAGCTCCGGCGACCTCCATCAGTTTCTCCCGGGCCGATTGGTTCAATTGGGACCTCGCTTCCTCATAAGTATAGAAAAATGAGAGGCTCGATGTAATGACTATGATCAGAACGAAGCTGGCGACCAGCTTAGTATTTAGGCTCCTAGTCCATTTTACCATTGATATCCAACTTCCCATCCACCAATCAATGATATATATCGCTTGAACCGGTTATCAAAAAATGAAGGTCAGGGGCAGGACAAGAATGATTAACCCGGTGCTCTCAGTATGGCATCGGTACGAGTCATGATGCCCATTGGCCCCTTGATGATAGAGCATCGCCTGATCGAGAGGGCGATCAAACAGATGAAAATAGAACTAGAACGTGCAACGATCGAGAATATGATCGATGTCCGTTTCATCGATTCCTGGGTCGATTTCATTCGTGTCTATGCCGATCAGACACACCATGGGAAAGAGGAACAGATACTATTCCGGGACCTTGGGAGCAAACCGTTGTCCCCCGATCTCCTTAGAACAATGGAAGGCCTGATCGCCGACCATATGCAGGCCAGGAGGATGGTGGGGGAACTGGCCTCGGCTCGCAACAAGTATGTTGATGGAGATGCCTCGGCATTCGATCAACTGATGAAGATCGGCAATGAACTGGTCGAACTTTACCCTCCTCATATCAGAAAGGAGGACCGGGAGTTCTTCATTCCGGTCATGGAGTATTTCTCGAAAGAGGAGAAGGATGAGATGCTCAAGCGTTTCCGAGAGTTCGACGAAGGCGTTGTGCACGAACACTATCGTGCAGTGGTGGAATCGATGGAAAAAGGACGACCGATAACGAAACGATTTTAAGCTTATGAACGGCGTATCATCCCGAGGAGTTCAGCATGGACAAGTACCAATGCACCGTGTGCGGATTCATATATGACCCGGTGAAGGGAGACCCTGATGGTAACATCCCCCC
>Ga0182021_10006829_pt1 | contig 13548 bp, 10 predicted proteins | sample 612E3MmetaG_FD_120493 | JGI IMG/M metagenome (GOLD analysis project Ga0182021, IMG submission 120493) | Permafrost microbial communities from Stordalen Mire, Sweden - 612E3M metaG (Illumina Assembly) | ecosystem: Environmental > Terrestrial > Soil > Wetlands > Permafrost | place: Sweden...
GGAGTGCACGAGTTGCGCTTGCGACGCCTGCAGCTTGGCATAGGCGTCGCCAAGCAGCCGGTTGCGGTCGACCAGGCGCGTCTCCATGCCGCGCAGCAAGTCGATCACCGAGCCGACACCGAGATAGGCGCCGCCACTGGTAACGACGAAATCCTCGGTGATCGGAAAGCTGATGTGCTCGGTCACGTAGCGACTGGCGTCTTCCATCGAATGTCCGGCGTCGACGACGAGCGGCGACGGGTTCATAAAGTGGCGAACCGATTTGCGGCCGTGGATTTCCCGGCCATAGCGCGACATGAAGATACCTTGCAGGTGGCCACGGCTGATGATGCCGATCGGCTTGCCGTCGACAACGACCGGCAGCGACAGGAAGCGCGCGTGGTCTTCGCGAAGAAACAACTCGCTGGCCTCGTTGACCGTGTGGTCGACGGTCAGCGGCACGACGTCAACATAGAGGGATTCGATTCGGCTCATGGCCCGACACGCGGACGCAACAAACCAGAGAAGGCTACAGGGGCTTTGTTACCGAATTGTTGGGCTTGGCTATGCCAGTTGCCCGCCCCAAAGTTCGTCCATCAGCTTCACAAGTGCCGCTTTTCGGTCATACTGATGCAGCACTGAAGGAGCGTGTCCTTTCGGATCAAACACGCGGCCATCGCTCACGCGAATAGCCGAATCTTGCACGTAGTGTAGCGTCCAAACGAGTTGGCCATTCTCCATAACGGGAACTCGGTAGCGGTTGACCAGGACATTATGGATACCTTGATCGATACCGAGCATCTGAAGGCGCGCCAGAGGAGCGCATTCATAGGCCCCCTTGATCATTAGTAGCAGGTAGCGTAGCAGACCGTGGGAAGATCCGTAGATTGTGCCGGAACAACTAATGCGCGCCGATCCGATCTGCTTGAGCATCGATTCGCCATAGCCGCCAACAATCCATCTGGCATTGAATGGGCACGTTGCAAGGGTCATGGATGGATCCTCCAGGACTGCAAGAATGTCCAGCGCCGGAAGCCCCTGAAATGGATCCCCTTGAAACACAACATCCCTTACGTCTGTCAACAGCACCCTGCGCGGAGCGGTACCAAGCTGGAGTGCTGTCTTCAGGATTCGATAGTAGGTGAAGAAGCGAGCGAGTTGCCTGTCCATCGGGAGAAAGTGAGCCTCCGAAAAAAGATCCGTATCCACCCTGTACTCTCGAAAAAACGCCTCAAGCTCCGCATCCATGTGTCCGACTAATAGAAGGACATCACCTTGGTAGCCGGAAGCTCGTAGTGACTTCACGAACGACGCAATCTTGCTTACCCCGTAGCCTGTGGCCATGCCCATGACCAAATCAGGTGCGCCAACGGCAACCGAACTTGGCGCCTGGATACTCGCCAATTCCCGCGCGACCGCATCAATTCTTGTACGGTCAAATTGCGCAAGAACGTGAAGCAAATGGTTCATGATGTTCGAAATGTGCTGAGGGCCGGCAGGCTCAAGAGAATGGGCAGGGACCGGCTAAGCCTGTGTCCCAAAGAATCTGTGCGTCCGTTGACAGTCTACAGCACTCATTCACAGTCTTCGCGTGACTGTCTCATCCTGGCCGGGAGCGCCAGTACAGGCAGTGTGTCGCATTGTCGCCATTGGCACCCGCGACCGAACTGGATTGGATGTCCGGGTTCCGGCGATTTGAGCTAGACGCGGCTCGTGGTGCCGGCGACAGATTCAAGGTAAAGCTGCACCGCAAGGATGTGCTTGCACGGCCCCCGGCTGCCTTTGTATTTCCCCCAGAATGTGCATGTACAACGTGGCTTGCCATCGGGGAAACTGACCCACTGATCGCGATCCTCGCTGCGCACCCGATGGTGTGTGCTGTCGGGTCGCACCGAGCCTGACGCCACGAGCGCTTTTGCGGCATCCAGGCGCGGATAGTTCTTTTCGAGGCGCGATTGGGTGTAGGGCAACTGGCGATGGAAGTAGCGCTGCTCATGGAGGTCGAAGCCGACCTGTCCGGCCGTGGCAAGGGCTTGCAACCCGTGGTGCACGCGCTCGGCGGAGAAGCCGGTTTCTTGAGCCAGGACGGCTGGCTCGATGGCCGCTTCCCATGCCAGGAGCGCGCCAAGCGTCAGCGCGTCGTCGGTTTCGGCCTGGCTTAGGGCATGCAGCAAGGCGCCCTCGCCGGAGAAGCCGCGATACGGCTCGGGCGAGAGCATCAGCAGCAGGCGGGCCCCTGGCAGGAAGAATTCCCAGGCGCTGACGGCTGCCTGAGTGTCAACGTCGATGGCCGGGCCGTAGATCTTAACCGCCTGGATTAGATGCGACAGACGCTTGACGGCCGTCAAGCGTGCGCTGCCGGGCAGCGCTATTGCCTCGGCGTGCGGACGCCCCGTTTGGCGCAGCGTTGTGCCGGCCGGCAGCAACCACATGCTGACGCCGGCGCCACCGCCAGCCATGGGCAGGGCATTGATGAAGCGCTGCCATGCTGTGGCGTCAAGCCGCGCGCGCAGGCCGAGCATGGCTGCGATCGATTGTGTTTCCGCCAGGGCGCGTATCCAGCGCTCGGGCAGCTGCACTTTGCGTTCGACGTATTGGTCGGCCGCCGTCGTCAACGTCAGTTCGGTCGGCCCGACATTGAGATGCAGCGTGTCGTGCGCCCGGATGGCCGCCAAGGCCTGCGCCAGGGGCGGATTGATGTCGACGTTGGTGGTGCCAAAGCCCAGGACGGCGCCGTTGAACGTTTCCGCCAGTAGGTCGAGCCGCGCGTAGACGCCATTGCAGGCGGAAAACACCTCGCAGCGCAGGCGGTCGCCGTTGGCCGTGACGACGGGATCCTTCCAGACGACATCGGGAACAGGCTTGTAATAGCGCGTGCCGACGATTTCGACCAGCGCGCGCAAGCCGGCCGCAGCGACGTCCGGCCGGCTGAGGTTGCCGCTGAAGAAGAGCGGATGCGTCACGAGACCGTGCGGCGTCAAGCCGGTGGCGGTTTGCAGCACCAGGCTGTCGTGGGTGGCCAGCCGCGTGTAGCTTGAGGCTGCGGGATAGGTACCGAGAGTGTCTTCAATCATGATCGATGGCTCAATCCGCCAGCATGTGCTGCAAACGGCGCGCCTCGACCAGCAGCTTGCTGCTGCCCTTGCCAGCCGCCGTCTTTGCCAGTATCTCGATGGATTCCCTGATCTGCCACCCTGGCACGACGCGACTGGCCAGCGCCAACAGCTCATGACTTCCGGCCGGAGGAGATGCCATGGTCAGTGCCACGCCTATGGCCGAGCGCAGCAGCGGCCAGAGAACAGGCCCGGCTGCATCGACCACTTGCGCCAGTGATTTCGCCAATCGGCCCGGTTTGACACTGCCGCAATCGATGGTCGCCGCCACCAGGGTCACGGCCAGATCGCTGTCATAGCGCTGCTGCGCGATCAGGTCCAGCAGAGCATCGCTGCCGGCGATGCGCGACTCCGCCTCGTTGCCCGACATGGCGAACAGCACGGCCAGATGCAGGGCCGGGCCGGCCGGGCCGCGTGCATGCAGAAAGGCCGGGAGGGCAAGCGCGACGCTCTTCCCGCAGGATGTGTCGGTATCATGGCCGGCCTTGCGGAACCCCCACAGATACCAGGCAGCCAGGATTTCGCCGTTGTTGGGCAGCATGCCGGTCAGATAGTGCTCATACATACAGTAGTCGGCGCCTTCAGGCGCCGTCGCGGGCGTGTAACCAGCGGCCCACTCCATAGGAATGTCCGGAATCGCGGGCGGGACTCGCAAGCCTTGCAGCGTGACGCAGACTTCGGGATGCCCGCTGCCGGTCCAGTTGGCAAGGTAGGAGCGCGGGGAGCGCGCTTGGCCTGCGTTCTCGACGATCTGCCATTGGCTGGCCATCTGCGCCATGCCGCCGGCGGCAAAGAAATCGGCGGCGACATTTGCCTGCGCCGAGCCGATGGTGCGCAGGGCTTCGATCTGTTGCGGGTCGGGCTGGCGGGTGCGGATCAATGCCAGCAAGAAGTCCATCGGACCCGCCGGCAAGCCGGCTCGTCCGATGTCGCGCAAGCGTGTCAGCAGGTCTTCAGGTTCGATGCTGCCATTGTCATAGCTCGGTCGTGAGATCAGCGGGTAGGTATCGCCCCGCGCCAAGGCAGTCTGGATCTCGTGCAAGCGCTGAAAGGCCAGCACTTCCAGCGGAGCGTGCTCGTAGGCGACCGGCTTGAGCCGAGACATTACAGGCACGGCGAGGGCCTTGCGGTCGGACTCCCTGGCCCGGCACAGCAGGTCGATGAGCTGCTCGCAGGCGAGCACGGAATGCGCGCTGTCGAAGTCGGCCAGCAGTTCCTTGTAAGTTGCTGCCTTGACCGGCAAGGAGACGAGGGGTTTGAGCGGACGGGCTTCGGCAAGTGCAGTAACCGGAAGCTGTGAAGGCGCGGACTCAGCGAGGGGAGTGGCCGACAGGCCGCCGATACCGCCGGCCAGTGCGGCGTACACGGAAGGCTCGACGGCAGAGCGAACAGCCGCCATCGACGCGCATAACGCAGCCTGTTCGGACGGCTCCAGTTCCGCCCAGCGCTCGGCCACAGCTACCGCCACCTTCTTCTGGAAGGGAAAGTCATCCACGTCCAGGGCAACGATGAGGCCGCGCATAATCGCCGGGCGCTGCGCCGGCAGCGTCGTCCAGCGCTGCAGCGCCCAACTCAGCTGTTCGTCGTGCAGACCCTTTTCCTTGCGCGCGAAGACGATCTGGCAGGCCAGCAAGAACTGCTCGGCCGTCAATGGGCTGGCCTTGTCCAGGCGCCGCAGCAGCTCAAGTTCGCCCTTGACCGCGCTACCATGGTTGCTGGGCAGGAGTCCGAGCAGGCTCTCGGTGTGCGGAGCGAGCGCCCGGATGTCCGGCATTGCGGCCAGGGCGAGGCACTTCGCCTGGAGGCGCTGGGCGGTGACGGCATCGCCGCGAATCAGCGCGGCGATGAGGTCGCCGATGAACGCGCGACGGTCGAACAGGCCACGGTCGAGCAAGTCGGCCAGTGTCGTCATTTCCGGCGGCGTGGCGTCCTCAGCGTAATAGTTCCACAGATGCAGGATGCCGTCCTTGCGCGCCAGCAGTGCGTGCAGCATCCAGCGCCAGCCGGCCACCAAGACCGCTGCACCCTCAACGGGCGTATGGGCAACGACATTCGCGGATTCGACCTCGACATCGCCGTCGGGCAGCAGTGTTGCCGTGAGCCGAGGCACGACGCGTTCATAGCCATCGAGTCGCGCCAGGTAGTTCTGATACGCGTCGCAATACAGGGCCCGTAGCCGGGAGAAGCACCAATGCTTCGGCAGGTCGGGATCTTCCGGCAAGGGCAGATCGAAGGCAGCGCACAAGGCCACCAGCAGATCGGTGTGCGCCGGGTGCCAGTGGCGGTGCTGCGTTGCCCGCTTGACGAATTCTTCAACCCACTCGCGCCCGCGTAGCGCCACGGCCTTGAGCAGAAGTCCCCTTGCGGCGGCATCGTGTCCGTAGCCACCCGGCTCGATGGCCATCGCCTGCTTTGCGTCGCGCGCAAGCGTCATCCAGGCAATCAGGAAGCGGAACCACGGGCAGCCGCGTTCGTCGTGGCCCTGTTTTCGGATCGACGCTTCGTTGGCGGTGAGCCACTTCTGCGCATCGCGCCGTTGCTTCTCGTTCCAGCCCCTTGCGGCGTCCAGGGTCGATGCGTAGCTGCCGGAGGCAATCAATTGTTCGATCTGGTGCATATCGATGGCGTGGGCTATAGAGGCGGGGAATCTGCATCAGTGGGCTTGCATTTACCGCGGGCGGCTGGTCCTTCTCTCACAGCATTGGCTTCTTGAAGAGTACGACGGTCTGCAAGATGTTTCCTTACCGATAGGAAGGGTATTCTCAGCCACCGCGATCCGACTGTAAATGGTGAGGGAGGGATGCTCGATGCACGGGCACTCGCGTGCGGCGTCCTTTTCGCCACTCAACCCAAACGTTGAAAGTCGGCTTTCAGGGGCCGCTCGCTTCCGCAATGGGCACAGAATAGCCAGTAACGACTGGCCGCTTGCAGGAAGCGAAACTTCATTGACCGGTTTCGGGCGATGAATCCGAGGAGACGGCAGTCGCATACGTGCCCTGTGAAGGCGACACATGACCATGGCAAGCGATTTGGCAGGTGTGCCACGGAAAGCGGTCACTTGGTCTTGCGGATTGCTATTGTCCCGGCCCTTCTTGTTTTGGCAGCCAGCCGCTAAAGGCGGATGGGGTGTGACTTTACGGGCTATTCCAAGTCAATTCGAGCCTGACCCCTTTGGCTACCTTTGGCTAAAGAACGGAGGGAAGCTCAGTTGCGATCCCTCCGTTTACGTCACCTCCAGGCGACACCTGACGGCGTATTGAAGATTGCCCTCGACCATGCCGGCCACAGTCCACCGAACTGGCTCACTCTAGGGCGTATTCATCGCCCCGCGCGCTGCGCTTCCTATGTATGGATTGATTGCACCAACTACGCTGTTCCCCGAGTAAGCCCCACCGCCGAGCATCGCAATACCTTCGGTAAACCCGGTGATCACATTGTCGTGAACGACCGCAGCTCCGTACTCCGTCCGAATTCCCACCCGATCAGCGTCCATCCCGGCACGCACAGCGAGGTAATTGCCTGCAATGATTTGGTCGGCCCCGGTTGTCCAGATTCCCATTACGCCCCCGGAACCGACCGCCATGTTCAATATGCGATTGCCGACGATCGCCGACTGATCGCCACGCGAAAAGACGCCGACAGTCCCTGATCCATACGCGGGAACCGGCGCCGACGTACTGATCGTGTTGTTGATTATGCTGTTGCCCGCGCCCCAACTACGGATGCCGGACGGCGGGTTAGCGCCACCAATGACATCGATGCGATTGTCGCGGATGATCGAATTGCTGCTGCTGACGTCGATGCCGGATTCCGTTGAGCCATAGGCTCCGATGCCCTCGACGATATTGTCAGAACCGATCTCAAGCCTGACACCGGACGTCCCGCCCCGGATCGTCCCGTTCCGAACCGCAAGATGGTGATGGCCGTACGCGTGTACCCCCGCCGAGGAAGCCCACACGTCAGACCAGCCCATGTCAATCCGCCGGCCATTCAAATCAACAGTGACAAAATCCGCAGCAATTTCAATTGCCCCCTTCGGTCCCGTTGCGGACCTGAGTGCTCCGGCCTGCAGATCTCCGGTCAGGCAGTAAATTCCCGGTGCACTAATGACAAACGGCAGCGACGTTATGGGTGTGCAGTTGGTGATCTCGGCAAATGCCGATTGGCACGACAAACAGCAAAACAGCGTGGCCACTACGGAATGACGCGAATACATGAAACTCTCCTATGCAAGAATCGAAAGATTGGCACCTGGGTGATAATTCGGGACTGACCCAATTCCTCCCTGCCTGAGCCATGACCCAGAAGCATTAGAGCTGGCCGGCGGTAATCTCGACGCTCCGGACTGTCGCTGACAAATCGCTTCAACAGATCTAGACGTAATCAGAACGAAAAAGGGATCACGACATGGCGCCATCGGTCATCTGGATCCTCCCCGTGGCGTACGCGTGCGGTCGCCGGGACGCGTCCGCCCCCAGGGAGTGCGACGCTCCTCATCTCTTCGCTTCGTCAAGCACCAGCACGGCACGAAAGTCATTAACGTTGGTCAGCGTCGGACCGGTCACCACGGCGTCGCCAAGAGCGCCGAAGAAGCCGTGTCCATCGTTGTTCTGAAGGGCATCCAGTGGCCGGATGCCCTTTGCCCAAGCACGCTCCAGCGTATCTGGCGTGAGGATGGCGCCAGCGATTTCCTCGAGACCGTCGACGCCGTCGGTGTCACCGGCAATTGCATAAACGCCGGGGCAGCCATCGAGCGCCACCGCCTCGGCCGCTGCCGCGAACAGTGACTGTGGTTTCGCCGCCCGAAAGCAGAACGCAAGGGGCCCTGAAGGGCTGTGCGCACGAGACCACCTGGCGCGCAATGCCGGCCATGACCTTAGCTACAACCCGTGCCTCACCTTCGAAGGCATTGCCAAGGATGTGCGGCGTGACACCAGCCTGACGGGCGATCTCGGCCGCAGCCTCCAGGGCCATCTGCGGCGTGGCGATCATGCGCACTTCGCATGCGGCCAAACGCGGATCATTGAGCTTCACCGACTCGCCCGCACCACTTTCCAGAACGTGACGAACCGAGGCGGGCAGTTCCATGCCATAGCGGCTGACGATATTGCGCGCATCGGCGCAGGTGCTGGGGTCGCCCACCGTCGGTCCCGATGCAATGTCGCAGGGGTCATCGCCCGGCACGTCGGAAATGAGCAGCGTGATGACTTTGGCCGGGTGACAGGCGGCGGCAAGGCGTCCGCTCTTGATGCCGGAGAGATGTCGGCGCACGCAATTCATTTCGCCAATGCTCGCGCCTGATCTCAACAAGGCGCGATTGACCGCCTGCTTGTCCTCAAGCGTTACACCGGCCAGCGGCAAGGCGAGGAGCGCCGAGCCGCGACCTGCCATCAGGCACAGCACAGCGTCCTCGGCGGTCAGGCCGCGGACGAGATCCAAGGTGCGTTGTGCTGCCGCCAGGCCGGCGGCATCCGGTACCGGGTGCGCAGCCTCGACGATCTCGATCTGCTGGCACGGCGTAGCCGTAGCGGGTGACGACCAGACCGGACAGCGACCCCGGCCAGTGGCACTCTACCGCCCGCGCCATTGCCGCCGATGCCTTGCCGGCGCCGACGACGATGAGGCGGCCGGCAGGCGGGTCTGGCAGGTACCGTGGGACGCAGTGCGCCGGCTGTGCGGCTGCGATGGCCGCGTCGAACATCTGTCGTAGAAGATCGCGTGGGAGCACCATTGCCTCCATGTGCAGGCCAACCCCAGTATGCAGATACCGAATTATTGACCTTCGGCGCGCTTGGCCAGTACCTCGTCGACGCGGTTCTTCTCCATGTCCATGACCTCGAAGCGCCAGCCGCCCCATTCGAAACTCTCGGCCTTCTTCGGAATGTGGCCGATCTGCGAGAACATGAAGCCGCCCAATGTATGGTAGTTGCCGAGATCCTCTTCCGGCAGGTGCGGCAGCTCGAGCAATTCCTTGACCTCATCGACCGGTAACAGGCCGTCGAGCAACCAGCTGCCGTCGCTGCGTTGAACCGCCAGCGGCGCTTCGGTGGCACCCGAGAGCACCTCCCCGACGACGGTGCCCATCAAGTCCGACATCGTCACCAGCCCCTCGGTGGCGCCGAACTCGTTGACCACCAGCGCGATCTGGGTCTGGTTGGCCTTGAAGAATTCCAGCAGGCCGATCAGCGACAAGGTATTGGGCACATAGTGCGGTACCTTCGCCGACAACTTGCCGAAATCGAGTTGGCCGCCGGCCATCAACACGCGCAGCAGCTCACGCCCCTCGACGAAGCCGAGCGGATTGGCAATACCGCCCTTGCAGACCAGGAAGCGCGACACGGCGCGTTCTTCGAGCACTTTCATGTTCACCTCGCGCGGCGAGGCCAGATCGAAATAGGCGATGTCGGCGGCCGGCGTCATGATCGCCGCCACGCGGCGATTGTCCAGGCGAAAGACGTTACCGAGAATCTGGCTCTCGGTGCGGTCGAGCGAACCTGCCTGGCGGCCCGCTTCGATCAGGAAGCGAATCTCGTCGGCGGCGGTCGCTTCCGCGGACTCTTTGAACGGGAACAGGTCGAGCACGCGGTCGGAGGTTTTCGAAATAACCCAGACCAGCGGATGGGTCAGCTTGAGCAGCAGGCTGACCGGGCCGGCCATGGCGACGGCGATGGCCTCCGGTCGCGCCAGCGCGACTCGCTTGGGCACCACTTCGCCGAAGACAATCGAGAAGAAAGTGATCAGCGTCACCACCAGCGCCAGCGCCAAGCCGTAGTTGATGCTGGCAAGCGCCGGCAACTGCGCGTTGAGCCAGGTCTCGACCCGCGGCACCCATAGCGACTCGCCGAAGGCGCCGGCCAGCATGGCCATGGCCGTGATGCCCAACTGCGTGGTCGCCAGCAGGCGGCTTGGCCGCTGGCGGAACTGCATGACAACGCTCGCCCGATTCTCGCCGTCGACGCCGCGCATCGCCAGCAGCGAATTGCGGCTCGCCCCCACGGCCATCTCGGCCATCGCCAAGGCACCGCTGCCGAGAACCAGAAGTACCAGAATCCAGATTTCCATGGTCACACCCCGTCGAAAGCGACGTCAGCCGATGATTCTCCCATATCGACCGGCGCGGCGCTGTCCGGCCACAACGGCTGTCATCGTTTCGTCACTTGAACGTCGCAATATTGGCCGTTTCCCCTTCGAGTAACGAGACCATGCGCCCACTTCCGTCCGCCGTCCTTGGCGTTGCTGCTACCGTCGCCTTCGCCATGCTGCCGCTCGCAGCCGCGGCCGAGGCGATCTATCCCATGAACCGCGCCGACATCCTCGTGGGTGCTCACTTCGACTTCAAGGTCGAGTTCGACGGCGTCGTCAAGAGCGACGAGATCAAGGTTACGATCAATGGCCAGGACTACACCAAGGTGCTGGCACGGAGGGCCGAGCTCATCGCCCGCGAGGACGGCAAGGAGGCATCGGCGCTGATCCTGCGCGATGCTGCCTTGAGCCGCGCCGGCGAATACACGGTGATCGCCAGCGACGGCGCCAGCAGCAAGACCGTCGTCTGGCACGCCTACAACACCCCGGCCAAGCGGGCGGCGAAGAACGTCATCCTGTTCATCGGCGACGGCTTTTCCATCGCCCACCGCACCGCCGCACGCATGCTTTCCAAGGGCTACGACGAAGGCGGCAAGCTCAAAGGCAAGCTGGCGCTGGACGACATGCCGTACATGGCGCTGTTGTCCACCCAGGGCACCGATTCCATCGTCACCGATTCGGCGAATTCCGCCAGCGCCTACACCACCGGCCACAAGTCCTGCGTCAACGCGCTCGGCGTTTATTGTTCGCGCGCCACCAGCACGCTCGCCCATCCCGCGGTGGAGACCATCGCCGGCATCGCCAAGCGCCATGGCATAGCCGTCGGCGCCGTCACCAACTCGGAAGTGGAGGACGCGACGCCGGCCGCCATGGTCGCCCATACGCGCCGCCGTGCCGACTACGACGACATCGTGCACATGTTCCTCGACAGCAAGATCGATGTGCTGATGGGCGGCGGCTCGCCGAACTTCCTGCCCAGGTCGACGCCCGGTTCCAAGCGCCGCGACGACGCCGATTACATCGAATTATTCCGCCGCGCCGGCTATGCACTGGCCACCAGCAAGACCGAGATGCAGGCAATGGCCTCGCAAGCAGCGACGACCAAGCTGCTCGGCCTCTACAACACCGGCAACGTCGATGGCGCGCTCGATCTCAAGTTCCTCAAGAAGGGCTCGGTGGCGAAGTTCCCCGATCAACCCGATGTCGTCGAGGAGATGAAGGCAGCGATCGAGATCCTCTCGCGCAACAAGAACGGCTTCGTCCTGATGGTGGAGAGCGCCCGCATCGACAAGTACTCGCACTCAATGGATGCCGAGCGCGCCATCTACGACACGATCATGCTCGATAACGCCGTCAAGGCCGCCAAGGATTGGGCGAAGAGCCAGGGTGACAAGACGCTGATCCTGGTCACCGCCGACCATGCGCATCCGGTCAGCGTCATCGGCACGGTCGACGACAACGCCCCCGGCAGCGACATGCGCAACAAGGTCGGCCTCTACGCCGCGGCCGGCTTCCCGAACTATCCAGCGCCGGATGCCGACGGTTATCCGTCCTCGGTTGACGTGTCGCGCCGCGTGCGCATGGTTTTCGGTGCCTATCCCGACCACTACGACACCTTTCGTCCCTACCTCGACGGCGAGAACGTGCCGGCGGTGAGAAACGCCGATGGCACCGTGGTGGCGAACGAGAAGTACAAGGATGTGCCGGGCGCCGTGCTGCGGGTCGGCAACCTGCCCAACAGCGGCGCAGAGGCCGCCAACCAGGGCGTGCATTCCGGCGACGACGTCATCCTGACGGCCACCGGCCCCGGTGCCGAGCGAGTGCACGGCCAGATGGAGAACACCGAATTGTTCCGTATCATGGCCGACGCACTGGCACTGGCGCCACCCGCCAAGGCGACGCACAAGAAGTGAGCAGCGTCCGCATCGCGGCCTTGCTCGCCCTGTTCGGACTGGCGCCGCACCTGTGCGGCGCCGCCGAAACGCTGAGCTTCGACGGACTCTACAAGTCCGTCGGTGTTCTTGGCCTGCAATACGGCGATCGGGCACTGGCGCTGCGCGGCCAGGCGGTGACGATGCGCGGCTACATGGCGCCGCCGCTGAAGCCTGAGAGCCGCTTCTTCGTCCTCACCCGCGAGCCGGTGGCTATCTGTCCCTTCTGCTCGTCGGACGCCGAATGGCCGGCCGATATCGTCGTCATTTACCTGAAGAGCGCGCTGGCGCCGCGCAACCTGTCGCAGCGCGTCGAAGTCGCCGGCCGCCTGGAGATCGGCTCCTGGAACGATCCGCAGACCGGCTTCGTCAGTCAGGTGCGATTGCTCGACGCCGATCTGCGCTCGCCGTGAGCGATAGCGCCCTGGAGCTGCGCGAACTGGCGATGCGCTTTGCCGGCGAGGACGACGACTTGTTCGCCATTGAGGCGCTCGACCTGCCCGCCGCCGGCAGCCTGGGTATTGCCGGGCCTTCGGGCGCCGGCAAGACGACTCTGTTCAATTGCCTGGCCGGCATCGAACTGCCGACCCACGGTGCCATTCGCTGGCACGGCACCGACATCTGCGCGTTGAACGAAAGCCAGCGCGATCGCTGGCGGCGCGCCACGCTCGGCCTGGTCTTTCAAGACTTTCACTTGCTCGACGGACTGAGTGCGCTCGACAACGTGCTGCTGCCAGCGCGCTTCGCGCATTGGCGCCTGCCGCCGCCATTGCGTCGGCGGGCCGGGCAACTGCTGGAACGCGTCGGCGTCGGCCAGTTCAAGCGCCCTGCCGCGCTGCTGTCGCGTGGCGAGCGACAGCGCGTTGCCGTCGCCCGCGCCCTTCTGCTCGCACCGCCTGTGTTGATGGCCGACGAGCCGACGGCAAGCCTTGACCCCCACCACCGCGAGCAGGCGGGCGATCTGCTGGTCAGCCTGGCTCGCGAGAACGGTGCCGCCCTGATCGTCATCTCTCACGAGCAGGCATTGCTCGACCGCCTCGATCGTCGCAGCGAGCTGCGCGCCGGTCGGCTGCACGGGATCTGAGCCATGGCCTTCAACCCGATCCCGGTCGTCATGTCGGACCTGCGCCGGCAGCGGGCCGTCACCCTGGCCACGGTGCTGCTGGTCGCCATCGCCGTCGCCATAGGCATCGTCGTCATCTCCCAGGAGCGCGCCCTGCGCCAGGGCAGCGCGCGCGCTGCCGACGACTTCGATCTCCTGATCGGTGCGCCAGGCAGCCAGACACAGTTGCTGCTGACCGCGGTCTATCTGAAATTGCACGCCCTGCCGCTACTCGACGGCGCGGTGCTGGGGCAGGCGGCACAAGCGCAAGGCGTCGTCTATGCCGCGCCGATCGCCTTCGGTGATCAGTGGCAAGGCCGTCCGATCGTCGGCACCATCA
>Ga0182021_10006830_pt1 | contig 13548 bp, 12 predicted proteins | sample 612E3MmetaG_FD_120493 | JGI IMG/M metagenome (GOLD analysis project Ga0182021, IMG submission 120493) | Permafrost microbial communities from Stordalen Mire, Sweden - 612E3M metaG (Illumina Assembly) | ecosystem: Environmental > Terrestrial > Soil > Wetlands > Permafrost | place: Sweden...
ACCAGTTTGCCATTGATCTTGGCACCGCGGCAGCGGTTACCGACCTCAGTATGTAAATGATAAGCAAAATCAATTGGGGTAGAGCCGGCGGGCAGATCGATGATATCTCCGCGCGGGGTGAAAACATAGACCCGGTCTTGAAAGACATCTGTTTTCATGCCGTCAACAAACTCATTGGCGTCGCCGACTTCCTGCCGCCAATCCATCAACTTTTTCAGCCAGTTGATGCGCTGTTCATATTGTTCATCGTGCGGATTATTCTTCTCTTTGTAGCGCCAATGAGCCGCGATACCATATTCGGCGTTCTGATTCATTTCCGGCGTGCGGATCTGAACTTCGAGCGGTTTCCCATCATCATAAATAATGGCGGTATGCAGAGATTGGTAAAAATTATCTTTTGGGGCAGCGATGTAATCATCGAATTCATTCGGGATGGGACGCCAGTGGGTGTGAATGATGCCCAACGCGGCATAACAAGAAGGAATATCCGGGACGATTAGGCGTACGCCACGCAGATCGCGTACATTCTCGAAAGCTTTATCTTTTTCGACCATTTTGCGATAAATGGAATAGATATGCTTGCTGCGTCCGCTGATCTCTACACTGATGCCGGCTTCTTCGATCAAATTTTGCAATAATTCAGTGATCGCCTTCATTTGTTGTTCGCGTTCCAGCCGGGTTTCTGCCAAATTTTGGGCGATCTCTTTATATTTTTCAGGGTTGGTGTAACGGAAGCCCAGGTCTTCCAATTCCCATTTAAGCTGCCAGATACCCAGCCGATTGGCTAGAGGGGCAAAAATATCCAAGGTCTCTTGAGCAATGCGGCGCCGCTTGGCTTCGGGCATGTATCCAAGCGTACGCATGTTATGCAGGCGGTCAGCCAGTTTGATCAAAATGACACGAATATCTTCACCCATAGCCAAAAAGGTTTTTCGCAAAGTTTCGTTGGCTAAGTCTCGACGGCGATCTTTAATATCTGGTTCTTCCGCAACAAGCTCTTCTAAAGCATCAGCTTTAGCGTTATCGGCGCTATTTTCTATCCCCTCGGCATGTTGATCAGCTCGAGAAACACGAGGTAAGTTCGATAATTTGGTAACACCATCAACCAATTGGGCTATTTCATCCCCAAATTCCCGGCTTAGATCGTTTAGGGTAATGGGGGTGTCTTCAACGGTATCGTGCAGCAGACCGGCAGCAACAACAGCAGGTTGTACGCGCATTTCGGCCAGGATAATAGCAACTGCCACACAATGGGTAATATAAGGTTCACCAGAGGCACGTTTTTGTTCTTTGTGAGCTTCTTCTGCATATCGGTAAGCGTGCATGATCATCTCTCGGTCCACAACGGAATAACTTTCCGGGAGAGTTTCGACTAAATTTTCAAGTAGAGGAGCAAGTTTTTCAGTACTGACCATATTTGATTATCTGATTTTAGCCATTCTAGCTTAATTTTATTAATTATAAGCGAAGATGATTTATTGATCGGAGCGAAGAGGTGATCTTATTATTCTAATTTATAGAGATCATCGATGGATAGTTGTTCAAATGAGTCAACGATTTTGTCTGCGATACTTAAATCTGTATGGCGGGTGATCTGATTTGGGACGGCAACACTGTAAAGGCCGGCCGCTTTAGCAGCTTTAAGCCCATTTAGAGAGTCTTCAAAAGCGATTGTTGTGAGTGGAGAAATTCCCAGTTTTTGCACGGCCAGTTGATAAACTGCCGGATGCGGCTTGATAAATTCAACATCGCGTCTGGTAAGAATCTTTTGGAAATAAGTTGAAAGGTTATGCTGTTCCAGAAATGGGTCAACCCACTCGCTGATAGATCCAGAAGCGATCGCCATGATAATTCCGCGGTCATAAGCCTGATGAATAAATGATTCTACACCAGGCAACAGGGGTTGGCGTCTGATCATTTCGGTAGACTTCTCGATCTCCCATGCAGTGATTTCTTCCCGGCTGAGGCGGCCGTGTGTCCGTTCGCTTAGATCTTGTGCAGGATCATAACTGGCAGCACGTGTATCGGTGCCAATGATCTTTAAATAGGCTTCCAGGGTGAACGAAAAACCATTTTCTGTGAATATTTCTTGCCAGGCGTTAAAGCGGGGCATCTCTGTATCGATAATCAATCCATCAAAATCAAAAATAAAACCGGTAATTGTCATTGAATTCCTGTAAATGGTGAATAAGTAGATTATATAAGCGTGTATTCTATCATTACTGAGAATAAATTTATCAAAATAGATAAATGTATTTGGGACTCGCTCTTTGGAATGTGCAAACGATTGGGTTGGTCAAATTTCAAGCAGACGCGCTGGCCGATGTTTCCAATTTAATTTTTATTGTAAGAATATTTTATTAAATGAATCGTGATAAAATATTTCATACTATCGAGTAAGGTAAAGAGGAATTATGAAAAGAATTGCGGTTTTAACCAGCGGGGGTGATGCTCCCGGAATGAATGCAGCCATTCGATCTGTTGTTCGAACAGGTGTTGCTAATGATATGGAAGTATATGGGGTAAAGGGTGGGTATGAAGGTTTGATCAACGGAATATTCGTTCCCTTAGGCACCAGGGATGTTGGTGGAATCTTACAACGCGGCGGCACAATATTAGGCAGCGCACGCTGCCCTGAATTTAAAACTGAAGCAGGACAATTAAAAGCTTTGCGTCAGTTGAATGGTGCCGGAATTGAAGGGCTGATTGTCATTGGTGGCAATGGTTCCCAAACTGGAAACTGCGCTTTACATAAGCTGGGTTTCCCAGTGGCAGGTGTTGCTTCGACAATTGATAACGATCTTATTGGATCAGATACGACAATTGGTGTAGACACTGCACTGAATATTGCGCTCGAAGCGATTGATCGTTTGAAAACAACTGCTTCTTCTCACCAACGCGCATTCCTCATCGAAGTTATGGGCCGTAATTGCGGTTACCTGGCTTTGATGGCTGCCATTGCCGGGGGTGCCGAATATGTAGTTTTACCGGAAGTGGAGACAGACCCCGAGAACATTGCCAAAACCTTGAATTCAGCATATGAACGCGGGAAGTCACATGCTATTATTGTTGTGGCCGAAGGAGCAAAATATAATGCCAATGCTCTGGATGCCTATTTTACAGAACATCGGGAACGGTTGGGTTTTGATCTTCGGGTGACCATTATCGGTCATGTCCAACGCGGAGGTACTCCGAGCGCGGTTGATCGTATTCTCGGCAGCCGTTTGGGGGCAGGCGCTGTGCAGGAATTGGTGAAAGGTAATTACGGAGTTTTGGTGGGAGTGATCAAGGGCGATATTGCCGTCACACCTTTGGAAGATGTGGTGGGACATCCGAAGGCACTGGATATGTCCTATTTTGATCTTGCCAGGTTGCTTGACTAACAAAAAATTCGGAGAGAATAACTCTCCGAATTTTTTTATCATTTTGCCTGACGTAAATAAGCTTCGATAAAACCATCCAGATCGCCGTCCAACACGGACTGGCTGTTGCCCACCTCAAATTCAGTGCGGTGGTCTTTTACCATTTGGTAGGGATGAAGCACGTACGAACGAATCTGGCTTCCCCATTCAGCTTTTAAATAGACTCCGCGCAGGTCTGCCAGGTTCTTGTCGGCTGCCTGTTGGGCGATATCCAGAAGCCGTGATCGCAGCACACGCATTGCGTTTTCACGATTTTGCAGTTGGGACCGTTCATTCTGGCACGAGACCACCAGCCCGGTGGGTAGGTGAGTGATGCGTATAGCTGTAGAGTTCTTTTGCACATTCTGGCCGCCAGCGCCGGATGATTTATAAATATCAATTTTCAAATCCTCAGGATTGATGACTACCATCGGATCTTCCGCTGCAGCTTCGGGTAGGACTTCGACCTGGGCAAAGGAAGTATGACGCCTGTGGGCGGAGTCGAAGGGAGACAGACGCACCAAACGGTGAACCCCTTTTTCCGCGCGCAGGTAACCATAAGCATAAGGCCCATTGACCGCTATACTAACGGTCTTGATGCCGGCCTCTTCCCCTTCGGTAGAATCCAAAATTTCGGTTGAAAAATGACGGTTCTCTGCCCAGCGTAAGTACATGCGCTCGAGCATACCAGCCCAATCCTGGGCATCGGTGCCGCCTTCGCCAGCGTTGATGGTGAGCAAGGCGTTACCGCGATCATATTTGCCACCCAGGAGAGTAGAAAGCTCCAGTTTGTGCAATTCAGTTTGAATTGAACTACTCTCAGATACCAGTTCATCTTGTAAAGTTGGGTCTTCCATCTGAGCCAATTCAAGAGTATCCGCAATTTTTTTTTCCAGAGTGCGCCAGAGAGTAACCTCATCACGCAGGTCAGAAATTTTCTTCATAAGGGATTGGGCTTGCTGGGGATCATTCCATAGGTTGGAATCTTCAGATTTTTTTTGTAATTCAGCTAAATGGATTTCTTTATTTGAAAGGTCAAAGACGCTCCATGAGCGAATGGATTGTTGATTGGTTGGTTTTGAGAGTGGTGACTATATCTTCCATGATTCCTCGCAGCTATTGGTTCAAAATACCTTTGACAAATGCTTCACGGTCAAAGGGAGTCAAATCTTCAGGTTTTTCTCCCAGCCCTGCATAAAAAATAGGCAGGCCGAGTTCTTTTTGAATGGCAAATGCCATACCGCCGTGGGCGGATGAATCGAGTTTTGATAGGATAACGCCGTTGACCTTTACAGCAGACTGGAAGGCTTTTGCCTGCAGCAAGGCGTTTTGACCGGTAGTAGCATCCAGAACGAGCAAAACAAGATGCGGCGCGCCAGGTAAGGCTTTGCCTACCACACGGTAAATTTTCTTAAGTTCTTCCATCAAATTGTAGCGGGTATGCAGCCGTCCGGCGGTATCCACAAGGACGATATCAAATTTCCTGGCCAGGGCGGATTGAATTGCATCAAAAGCCACGGCACCGGGGTCACTGTCGGGTTGTCCGGCAATAATAGCAAGATTCAGGCGGTCAGCCCAGACTTGCAACTGATCGATGGCGGCGGCTCGATAAGTGTCGGCAGCGGCTAATAGGACCTTTTTCCCGGAAAGCGAGAAAAGTTTGCCAAGTTTTGCGGCAGTGGTGGTCTTGCCTGAACCATTTACGCCAACCAGTAAGATCACGGTGGGCTGTTGGGTCAAATCCATTTCAATAGGTGGAGTGAGCCGCGAAAGCAGTTCCTGCTCAATTAATTTTAGTAACTCTTCAGATCGGGTCAGACCTTCAGTAATAACACTTTTTTTGAGACTTTCCAGAACGGATTGGGTTGTTTCCACTCCCAGGTCGGCCTGAAGTAAAAGGGCCTCTAGATCGTCCCATGTGTCATTATTGATCTCAGAAGTACCCAGAAACGAAGCAATGCGGCCGAAACTGGCTTTACGGGTGCGGTCAAGAGAGTCTTTCCATTTAGTGAAAATGTTTTCTGCCATCGGGTTGAAATTATATCATGTGAAAAAAAACAGAATCGCAAATTTGCACAAAATTATTTGAGTGATTTCCCATTCTTTTTATCTCTCTGAATAAAAAAATTGGTTAGCTATTCCTGGGTTACAGGCTTTTCATCCATTGAGGCTAATTGACCGCAGCCAGCCTGAATTTCAATACCGCGCCGCAGACGAATGGTGCAGGGAATGCCTTTACCATCTAATATTTCTTTAAAGGCTTCAGCACGTTCGCGGGTTGTCGCCCGGCCATCAAATTTGTTGGTGGGGTTGAGCGGAATGATATTCACATGGCAGAGTAGGCCTTTGACCAATGCCGCCAGTTCATAGGCATCGCTGTCACGGTCATTGACTCCATTAATTAACGCCCATTCGAATGTGATACGGCGCCCGGTCTGGTCAACATAATCACGGCAAGATTGTATCAACTGCGCGAGAGGGAAGCGCTTATTGATGGGCAATAATGAAGAGCGTAGTTCGTTATTCGCCGCGTGCAGGCTGACGGCCAGGTTAACCTGACGTTTTTCTGAGGCAAAGCGATTGATCATGGGAACGAGGCCAACGGTGGAGATGGTAAAACGACGTGCACCTAGATTAAGGCCGCTGGCGTCATTCAAACGGTCGATAGCGCTCAGGGTGGCATCGTAATTACTAAAGGGTTCCCCCATACCCATAACGACGATATTGGTCACAACTTTATTTTCGTCTTTCAGTAAACGGGCATAATAAAGCACCTGTTCAACAATTTCGCCTGCAGAAAGATCGCGTTTGAAACCCATTTGACCTGTGGCACAAAAGACACAATTCATGGCACAGCCAGCCTGAGTGGAGATGCACAGGGTTTGCCGTTCTTCATAATACATGAGCACAGCTTCGATGGCGCGATCATCAGGCAGAGTGAACAGAGTTTTGATGGTTTGCTTGTCTGATGAACCAAGGGTGCGCGTGGGAACCAGACTGGTGAATGAAAACGAATCCGCTAATTTCTGGCGTAACGTTTTACTCAGTGTAGAGATCTCCAATGGATCGGCGATCAAGTCAACGTAGATTGCCTGCCAGATCTGTTTTGCCCGAAAGGCGGGTTCGCCTAAGGCTTGCAAAGATTGTTGCAATTCAAAAAAAGAAAGATCATAAAACAGAGGAAGTGCTTTAGGTGAAGTCACTTAAATCAAGTCCCCTAATTCGGGCAAAATCAAATCTATTTTTGGCATCCATGCTTCACCCTGAGCCCGAGTGGCAATGCCCGAAAGAACGAGAGCGGTGTGCAGACCAGCTTTTTGCCCGCCGATGATATCTGTTTCGATGCGGTCGCCGACTGCCAGCGTCTCCACAGGTAAAGTATGCAACTTTTCGAGCGCAAATTCATATAGAATGGAAGACGGTTTACCTGCTATGATTGGTTCGACATCTGTGGCGGTTTGGATTGCTGCCAGAAAAGCGCCGGCTCCAGGGATCAAGCCTTCGGGAGTCGGGAAGGTTCGGTCCGGGTTGGTACCGTAAAAAGGTACACCGCTACGGATCAGAAGGGTAGCCTGTTTGAGTTTTTCAAAATTTATTTGGCGATCCACTCCGGCGATCACGGCCAGGGGATTTTGCTCTGTAATGTAAAAACCCGCATTTTGCAGGGCAGAGATCAAACCGATCTCTCCGACCACAAATACCGGACCGCCGTCCGGGAAACGTTTCTTCAATAAATATGCGACACCCATTGCAGAGGTTATGATTTGCTCTTTATCCAGGTGGACACCCATGCCCGCTAATTTTTCAACGTACATTTCCTGGCTTTTAGTGGAGTTGTTGGTGGCCAGCAAAACCTTCAATCCGGCTTTTTCAAAGCGGACAAAAGTGGCCGGAAGGTCGCCAATGGCTTCATTTTCCCGCCATAAGACGCCGTCCATATCTAATACCAGGGCTTTGATGTTTTTGAGAGTACGAATATCCATGATTGATCGCTCCAAAAAACAAACCGGATAGCGAGGCCACCCGGTTTGTTTTCTTTGAAATGGTTTTAACCTTTGGGTGGAATCAAAACTTGATCCACCAGACCATACTCGACTGCCTGTTGGGCATCCAGGTATTTATTTCGATCTGTGTCATGTTCAAGTACATCCAGTGGCTGACCGGTTGCCTCAGAGAGGATACTCATCAGACTGGCTTTGAGACGCAGGATTTCTTTGGCTTGAATTTCAATATCCGAAGCCTGGCCTTCTGCTCCACCGAGCGGCTGGTGCATGTGAATAGTGGCATGCGGAAGAGCGTAGCGTTTGCCTTTTGTGCCGGCTGCCAGTAAAACGGTTCCGAATGATGCAGTGACCCCAACGGCCACGGTGCTAATTTTATTCGGTATCATTTTCATGGTGTCGTAAATTGCCAACCCAGAGTAGATCTGCCCACCGGGAGAATTGATGTACATCTGAATGTCGGCTTCCGGATCTTCACGGCTTAACACCAGTAATTGTGCTACTACTGCATTGGCTACCTGATCATCAATGGCGGTGCCGAGGAAAATGATGCGTTCCCGAAAGAGCAGGGAATAGATATCATAAGCTCGTTCACTGCGTCCTGAAGACTCGATGACCATAGGAATAACTGATTTAAAATCTGAACTGTTCACGTTACCTCCTGTTTCCATCCAATATACACCATGAATATCTATTTTTTATCAGATTTCTTGGCTTTGGATGGTTTTGGAGCTTCTTCTTTAGAAGATTCTAATTTTTCTACCGAGATCTCTTCAACAGCTTCTGTTTTAACTGCCTTTTTGGCTTTGGCTGGTTTCTCAGCGGCAGATTCAGTTTCAGCAGTCTCTTTTTTGGCTGCTTTTTTGGCTTTGACTGGTTTTTCAGCATCCCCTTCAGCAACCGGTTCTTCTTTTTTCTCAGCCGCTTTTTCAGCAGCTTTACCAGTGGCAATGTCCTTCAAGCATTCGAGGACTTTGCGGTTGAGCAGGCGAGAGGCAGCTTCCATTGCCAGAGCATTGGCGAAGCGTTCAGATTTCAATTCTTTTTGCAGTTTCTTTGGATCAGTGCCATACTGCATTTCACTGATCATTTGAGTGAATTCATTTTGCAGTTCTTCGTTGCCGACCTCGATCTTCTCAACTTTGGCTAATTCATCCAAAACAATAGAGCGTTCAAGTCGTTTTTTGGCGGCAGGTTTTACATCTTCTTCCATCCAAACTGTTTTTTCTTTTTTAATGGTCTTGAGATAGGTATCCAGTTCCATGCGCTGCTGAGCCAGGTCTTGCTGGATGGATTCAACCACATGTTCCATCTCATGTTCGAGGGTCTGTGGGGCGAATTTGACTTTGGCATCTTTGACCAATTCTTCGATCAGATCGTCAAAGTAGGTCTTTTCATATTCGTTTTTAGCCTGGGCTTCTAGCTGGACACGGACCATTTCGTTAAGTTTGGCTACGTTCTCAAAATCACCCACGCTCTGGGCAAATTCATCATTCAGTTCGGGAAGGTGCAGGGTCTTGATACTTTCAATAACAGCGGTAAATTCAACTTCCTTACCGCGCAGACGGTCATATTTGGAATCATCAGGATAGCTATATTTGAATGTCTTGGTTTCATTTTCAGATAATCCCTTAAGATTATCTCCGAAACCAGCATAGGGGAAATCATTCTCTTCAGGATCGTTTTCACCAATAATGATTTGCAAAGGAGATTCTTTGAGAACTTCCGCTTTTTCGTCGCCGACGGGTTGGGTCAGAACAGCATCCAATTTCAAGGCAACTAAGTCGCCTTCAGCGGCAGGTTTTACAGAAGGTTCGGCAGTGGCGTAATTTTTGCGCATGCGTTCAATAAATTCGTCAACCTGTTTATCGGTAACCTCATTAACAGCGTATTCTTTGCGCAGGGATAGATAATCGCCAAGCTCCACGGTGGGTTCGAGAGGAACGATGAAGGTGGCTTTGATGGGTTCGGTATCAGAGATCTCCTCCAGAGCACCGGAAGCAGCCGGGTTGATCTTGGCTTCATCCAATATTTTTGGATATGCATCATCCACCAGCAGGCCTTTAGCTTCATCGGTAATAGCTTCTTCGCCGTACAGGCGCAAGACCACATCATAGGGGGCTTTACCGGGGCGAAAGCCCGGAATTTTTGCTCGGGTAGCAATTTTGCGGGCAGCCTGATGTTTATATTTTTCCAGAACATCGGCTTCAAATTCAGCCACAACCTTCATCTAGTGATCATCACGGAGTTCAGTTTCAATTTTCAAGGTAATTTTCCTTATTTAATAAAAGTCTAATAAATTGTGTGGGGAAAGAGGGACTTGAACCCTCACGCCTTGCGGCACATGATCCTAAGTCATGCCTGTCTGCCAATTCCAGCATTTCCCCAAGCGCGCAGGAATTATAAGCGTAAGAGGGAGTGAAGTCAATAATCAGTCAGCAAACTAAAGGTTTTATGCAGAATCGGGTCTTTTTTATTGTTTGGATAAAAGTTGGAACGAAAAAATTATTTTTCCAGAGATATTTATTCATTTATAAAATAAAAGAAAAAGAATACTCAAATATGGAAGAAAATATTATTAAAGGAATGGATTAATTGACAAAGCCAAATTATTTGATAAAAGAGGTGTGTTATTACATTTTATTAGCGAAGCTGAATACCGCGAAGCTTGCTACGTCGGTTCCATGCTTTGAGGTGGCTGACGTACTTGCTTTTGCGTAATACTCCGTCAGCTTGCTGCGGAATTAGCAAAAGCAAAGCCTCCGGTTTATTTTCGTTAAGATCGTCAATTTTCAAGTTACTTCCTTCAGAAATATGATGAATTGAACTAAAGGAAGACGTATACTATTCAAATGGGCAACATTTTAGGGAAAATCTGGAATTTTATAAAATTATCGAGAGTCCAATTTCTCTTGGGTGGATTTTTACTTTATGCTTTGGGAGCAGCCGCTGCAACACGAATGGTCAACGTCAATTGGGCTGCTTATTGGCTTGGGCAAGCGGCAATAACCTCCATTCAACTGATGGCGCAATATTTGAACGAATATTATGATAGAGAGGTTGATTCCTTAGCGGAAAACAAGCGCACCTGGTTTTCGGGTGGGTCAGGAATACTTTCTGAGGGGAGTATTTCACCTAAGACAATTATGTATGCATCCCGAATTTGTTTGACAATTGCAATTCTGGCCAGTGCGATGGCTTTTTATTTATTTTCCTGGATGATGCCGATTATTATAATTAGCCTGTTTGGCTCCTGGTTCTATTCGTCCCCACCAATTTCTCTAATGTCGTCCGGTTGGGGAGAACTCACGACCTCCATCATTGTGGCTTTATTGGTACCTTTGGCGGGATGTATCATGCAAGGGGGATATCCAACTACTGAATTACTGCTGGTTTGTATCCCATTGATTTTGGTTCACGTTGCGATGTTAATTTCTTTTGAATTTCCGGATTGCGAGGTGGATCAATTGGTTGGCAAAAAGACGCTGACTGTTCGGCTTGGATTTAAGAAAACAATATGGGTAGCGGATCTTTTAATTGCATCCAGTATTGCATTTGTAGCCGTACTTTTTATTTTTTCAAAATACGTTGCGGGATGGATGGGATGGGTTTTTCCATTGGCAATCTGGCAAATGGTGATGATGCACAAAGTAATCAATTCACCGACACGCAAACATTACAGCTTGTTGACAGCAGGGGGAGTAGGACTTTTTAGTATTATGGCAATACTGGCATTTTTTGGATTCATTTTATAGAATAACGATTTATCCACCAGGCATGGGGTACATAAAATTAACCGAATCATTGTCTTTCAATTGCGTCTCCCAAGAGGTTTTTTTGTCATTCACAATACAAAATAATGAAAATCGAAATGAATCGGGAATGTGCAGCAGATGGTAAAGGTCATCGAGCGTGGACTTATCTGGTAATGTGACAGTCCCTTGCGAATTCAATTGTTCTTGGGTTAAAAAACCTGGCGCATATACTTTAACTTTCATTGAATTAAAGCCTCTTGAGTTAATTATACCCAGCATTTTCGTTTATAATATTTCCACCAGCCGCGGCTGGTTATTTTTCTATCAGGAGGCTGAAATTGAGCCGGGTATACAATCCAGACAGTGCCGGGAAAGAACGAAATACACTAACACGGGGTATTGTAGTTGCATTACGAAATTTGATGAAACAACAGGGGACAGACGATCTCACCCGAGATTTGGCAGCTTACGTAGCCCTCTCTCTGGCAGAGATCAATGATACCATTGAAGCCTCGGTATCTGCATGGGAGAAACGCGGTTACTGGGTAAAGGCGGATAAGTTTCGCCTGGATTGGGAATGGACTGGAACGACCAGCGTTGCTTTGACATCAGCGTTGCTGAAGGATGATTGGGCAACCGTAGCATTGACTTCAGCGAAAATAGCGCAGAAACTGGGTTCGATCACTGTGCCTGAACACAACCGATTGGGCACTCCGTGGATCGGATGTTGGAAAAAACTCAAAGAAACAAACAAATAAACAAACTTTACGTTAGTTCTGACCCTGAAATTAAAATCATTTCTTTTCAGGGCCTTTATTTTTTAATCCCTTGACATTAACGTTACGTAATAGTTTATACTGGCGGCATGTACACAGTCAAAGCGATGGCAAAATTGGCAGGGGTGACCCCGCGCACGCTGCATTACTATGACGAGATCGGCCTCCTTAAGCCATCCCTGATTGGCGATAACGGCTATCGTTACTATGGGGACGAGGCTGTTCTGCGCTTGCAACAAATTCTGCTCTTTCGCAGGATGGATGTACCGCTGGAGACGATACAGACGCTGATGGCGCGACCGGATTTTGACACACAGACAGCGCTGGCGGAACACCGCAAAATACTGCTGCAGCGGATTGGTCAACTCAATGTGCTAGTGCAAACCGTGGACGAGACAATGGCGTTTTTAAAAGGAGAAAGAACAATGAGCGACAGCCAATTATTTAACGGCCTTTCTGAAGAACTACAGGTCGACTATGAAAAAGAAGCCATGCAAAAGTACGACCCTGAAATAGTAAGAGCCAGTAACCGGAAGTGGAAAATGCTTTCTGAGGAAAAGAAACAGCAGATCGCTGATGAAGGCAATCAGGTCTACGTAGATCTGGCAGCAGCCATGCCAGCAGGAGCAGGTTCTGCGCAGGCACAGGCGGGAGTGGAACACTGGCGGCAACACTTAACTTATTTCTGGAACCCTGAACTGGAGCAATTATTGGGGTTGGCGGATATGTACAATGACGATCCGCGTTTTAAGGCGAATATCGAAAAAGTTGCGCCAGGCCTGGCCGAATTCATGCGCGAGGCAATCAAGAAATATATGAATAAATTAAAATAGATAAATTGGGAATAGAGCAAAAATTACAGGGGCGACCGGCCGGTAGCCCCTGTAATATGTTAAAAACGGATTATTTTTTCTTTAAAATGATGCGGGCGTCGACTACCTTGAGGCCTTTACCATCTTCGTAAACGAGGACAGGGTTGGCATCAGTCTCAGAAACCTCATCCTGCAGGTCAAGGATCATGGTTGAGTATTTGACGATGGTATCGGCAAGCGCCTTACGGTCGCGAGGTGCTTCGCCGCGAACACCGGTCAGAATAGGTGCGGCTTTAATTTCGCCAAGCATTTCGAAGGCCTGATCTTCGGCAATAGGAGCAACGCGGAAGGTAACATCTTTGAGCACTTCTACGAAAATACCGCCCAGACCGAACATCATGGTTGGACCAAAGGTGGGATCATTGACGGAACCCATGATCACTTCGGTGCCCATAGGGGCCATTTCCTGAATAGCGATACCATGAACGTTGGCATCGGCTTTATATGCTTTTGCGTTCGTCAGGATGGTCTTAAAGGCAGCACGTACACCTTCGTCGTCTTTGATGTTGACCTTGACGCCGCCAGCATCGGATTTATGTAGAATGTCGGGGGAAACGATTTTCATTACGATGGGGAAGCCGACCTTTTTGGCAAGTGCAACCGCTTCTTCTTCAGTTTTGGCCAACTGTGTATTGGTGACCGGTAGACCATAGGCCTTGAAGACTTGCTTGGCTTCGATCTCGGTCAGAGAATTGCGTCCATCGGCACGAGCCTTGGCAACGATCTCGAGAGAGGCTTTGCGG
>Ga0182021_10006832_pt1 | contig 13546 bp, 13 predicted proteins | sample 612E3MmetaG_FD_120493 | JGI IMG/M metagenome (GOLD analysis project Ga0182021, IMG submission 120493) | Permafrost microbial communities from Stordalen Mire, Sweden - 612E3M metaG (Illumina Assembly) | ecosystem: Environmental > Terrestrial > Soil > Wetlands > Permafrost | place: Sweden...
AGTGTCGCCTGCATCGACCACAAAATGTTGTCTGGTCCTGTGTCAGGAACCTGAATCAGATGATGATGCAAGGCAACGATTTTCACTTTCTTCTTGTATCTTGCCAACGTGCGCTCCAGCCAGACTACCTGTCTGTGTCCAACCTCTCCGTCATTTCGCTCGGGCGTTGCCGTGTTAACAATTGCGAGAACACAGTCGCCTGCCTCGATGACTTGTTTGGATGGAAAGAATCGCTTGAAGAGCAGGTAGCCCGTCGAACGGTAGTCGTGATTACCGCTGCAGATCACTTTGTTCCTGCATCTTATTGAACCCAGAACCTCTCACGCAAGTCTGTACTGCGCCAGTAAACCGTTCTCAGTCAAGTCACCAGTGACCACGAGTGCGTCCGGTCTAAGGCTGTTTATTTCGTCGATAGCAGCCTCGAAGATATCTGCTTGGAACTCGGGTCCGCAGTGAATATCCGATATGTGAGCAATCATCATTGCCCAAAGATCACCTGCTGACCATGCAGGAGACTACAGACGTAGCACACTTAAGCACGCGTTCCAAGCCTGAAGACGACGAACTCGCAAGTTCCAAAATGATGAAATGGCAAGAGCGATTGATCTCTCCCATAGGCGTTTGGAGTTGACGAGAGCCCTAGTTCTTCTGTCAGGGGGAATAGACTCGGCCGCTGCATTGTACCTGACCAAACAGGAGTACAATGAGATCTACACCATGAACATTATTTATACACAAACTTATGATAGCGAGGCTGAAGCCGCAAGAAAACTCGCAACCGAAGCCCAGGTGAAAGATCACTTGAGCATCTACCTTCCCTTTTTCAAAGATCTCGAGATTCGATACCGTCCACTCCGCTCAAGTACGGTCTCACCAGACTACGTTCCTGCCCGGAATATCATATTCTACGGCATTGCTGCGGCCTATGCTGAAACCCTGGGCGCGGGCAGGATAATTTTCGGCTCGAATGCGGATGACGCGAAGGAACTCCCGGACGCTCGACAGAATTTCATCCAACTCATGAATGAGTTGGTGAAGGCTGGGACCAGAGCGGGCAGTGAAGGCGTATTCATTGAAATTGCGAACCCACTGATTGAGCTCAGCAAAACAGACGTACTCAGGCTGGCGGCAAAGTTGAAGGTCCCACTACAATTGACCTGGAGCTGCTACGAAAACGCGAAGACACCATGTGGGAAATGTCGCGGTTGTCGAATGAGGTCAGAGGCATTTACCGCTGCAGCTATGACCGATCCGCTAAGTCATGAGAATTCTGCATAGCTGGAACACAGGCTGTGCGAAGTGCGGCCGGACTTCCAACCAATAAAAGCCTTTTCCGGTTTCACTGTGTGCTTGCGCATGGTCGCTGCTCGTTTTCCAGTAGAAGATTAGGGAACGCCGTTGAATACGATGATGCATTTCTTCGACGTAATGATACAGTATTTTATACAATTCTGTCGAAAACTATTAAAGTGCATAGGGGAGACAACAGGATTCCTCAATCTTCTGTGAGGCAAAAATCGTTTGGTCGATCACGTTCAAGCTTCGATGAATTCGGATTCATCAATTAAGATTACTCAAATTCGAAAACGTGAAGGACGCATCGTCCCGTTCGACCGGGAGAAGATCACGAGCGCAATCTATCGTGCAATAGTCGCAACTGGTAGCAGAGACCACACGCTGGCAGAATCACTTTCAGCTCGCGTCGTTGAAATCCTCGAGGAGAAATATGGAGACGAAGCGATTCCTGCCGTCGAAGACGCACAGGATGTCGTTGAGAAAGTCCTTGTCGAAAACGGACAGGCCAAGGTGGCAAAAACCTACATCATATACCGCCAAAAACGAGCAGAAATCCGGCTGGAAAAACAAAGAGTCCTCGAAAAGGAGGCGATTGACGAGGTTGACAAGATGTTCGACCTCAACGCACTCAGAGTATTGAAAGCACGATACCTGAAAAAAGACGAAACTGGAAAATTGATAGAAACTCCCAAACAACTGTTCACACGAATAGCCATACACGCTGCCCTTCCAGACTTACTCTATGACAACGAGATCTATGACATCAGCAAGAAGCAAGCTAATCATCAGATTGAATCGTTTGACCACATTCAATACCATGGAAAACTGACCGTTGGCAAGTACACGCTCAATCAATACCACCTTGAAGCACTGAAACGCATGTACGATCGTTTCAGCAACGAAGGAACAATGAAAGTCACCTGGTCCAGTTTCCTAGACATGCTTAGGACAGGTCACTTCAGCAAGCATGAAAGAACCATCGACGCATTCTACAATCTGATGGTTTCGAAGAAATTCATGCCGAACACTCCGGCTATCGCCAACTTCGGAAATGTTCTGGGCATGGGTTCAGCATGCTTCGTCTTGGACATTGAAGACTCGATCGAAAGTATCATGGAGACCTTGAAGCAAACAGCGGTCGTCTTCAAGGCTGGAGGAGGAATGGGTTACAACTTCTCCAAGCTTAGACCCGAAGGAGATTATGTAAGCTCAACTTCCGGCGTAGCATCCGGCCCCATTAGTTTCATGACCCTCTTTGATACTATGACTGATGTCATCAAGCAAGGGGGCATCAGACGTGGCGCCAATATGGGGATCCTGAACAGCAATCATCCGGATATCGAGAAATTCATAACCGCAAAGAAAGGCAACAAGGCACTGAAAAACTTCAACATCTCCGCGCTGATAATGCCGGACTTCTGGGATTGCTACAACAAGAATAAACCATATCCGCTTGTGAATCCGCGGACTAAAGAAGTTGTTCGTGAAATCAATCCACGCTTATTATTCGACATGATCGTATACCAAGCGTGGGAAAGCGCTGAGCCAGGCGTGATCTTCTTTGATCACGTTAACGAGTTCAATCCATTCTACAAGCACCTTGGACCAATAGTGACCACGAACCCATGTGGCGAAGTTCTACTATACCCAGATGAATCATGCAATCTGGGAAGCATCAACGTGTGGGCGTTCGTGAAGCGCGACGACAACGAGAAAGTCACTTATGATTGGGAAGGACTCCGCGAAGCAGTACACCTAGGTTCTAGATTCCTAGACAACGTAATCGATGTGAACAACTTCCCTCTCAAAGCAATCGAGCAGATGACCAGGGCGACCAGAAAGATAGGGCTGGGCGTAATGGGATTGGCCGACCTGCTTTTCGAGGTACGGTCGTCCTACAACAGTGATGAAGGCCGAAAAATGATGGAGGAGCTAATGGAGTTTATCAACTACCACTCGAAAATTGCTTCCATTGAATTGGCGAAGGAACGCGGCCCCTTGCCATACTATAACAAGAGCTTCTACCCAGAAGGAAAACTGCCTTTCTCAGGGTTCCATGACCGGAAATCATGGCATTTTGAATGGGGGAAGGTGGTCGAGATGATCAAGGAACATGGCATCCGGAACGGCTACACCACCGTCATCGCACCCACAGGCAGCATATCGATGATAGCGGGTTGCAGTAGCGGAATCGAACCCATCTACTCGCTAGTCTACGAGAAGAATGTCAAAGTCGGCAACTTCTACTACATAGACACAGTTTTCGAGCGCGTCATGACCGAGGAAGGTCTATTCGGAGACGATCTTCTGCGGGATATCAACGAACACGTTGGGTCGATCCAGAGAGTCAGTTACATCCCCGATGATCTGAAAAGAGTTTACGTGACTGCGATGGACATCAGACCAGAAGATCACATACGAGCCTTGGCAGCATTTCAGAGATGGACCGATTCGTCAATTTCGAAGACCAATAATTTCCCTGCAAACGCGACGGTGGCAGATATGCGTGAATCGTATCTCCTAGCATACAAACTCGGCTGCAAAGATGTGACAGTATTCAGGGACACTTCAATACAAGGCCAAGTGCTGGTTGCATCTCGTAAGAAACAGGAAAAGAAAGGCGAGCATCATAGCTCTGCAAGCGAGGAAAACTCACAAGCGCCGAAACTCCTGACCGTTCCACTGGTCGGCGTGTCCCAAGGCAGCGCAGAACAGATCAAGCTGTGCCCGCAATGCCAGACCTCACTCGTATACCAAGAGGGCTGCTACATCTGCCCCGAATGCAGCTGGGGCGCCTGCTCCTAAGCTGCAGAAGCTCCGTCTCGGAGACTCCAATTTCCTTTGAGGAATGGGACAATAGTTACCTACACGTTGACAGCGAAAAAACGCATAATGCTCCTCTGATTGGACTTAGAAGCCGATCAGCCTGCTGCCCATTTCTCATTGTTGACACGTCAATTCGACGAGGATTTCCATCGGACGCAGTACATGTTGTCACGGCAAGCCACGGTCAGCAATATGGACCGATTAGACCCATGACTATTGAAGCACTAGTCTGTCACCTAGGCGACTATTCCGAGGCCAAGCTAAACGAAGACATCTTGAGTGGCCCACGTTTGATGACCAGCGAGGTTATTGGGGAAGAACCCTCAAAGCTGAGCGGTAGAGAGGCATTTGCGATCGTTAGAGCTAAGACGGACAAAAGCTGAGATGAGCTCAAAGAGTACCTCTCAACGACGAGCCTCACAATTTAGTCATACAGCGTAGGTGGGTTCGAAACACTGTCCCTTGGAAACGACATCTGGAAGTCAGTAATTCAAGCCATTGAGAGAACAATCCCTGAATATGACCTCGTGAACGAGAGAGTGTCGTTAGGTCGCGCGCAGAGAGTCCGCGATTATGCAGTCCATGAGCTCAGGCTACGGAATGGCATGCTGATTCTTGATGCAGGAATTGGACCTGGAACGATGAGCGAGACAGTCATGAAGGAAGCTACTGACGTGACTGTAGTAGGCTTAGACGCGTCGGCTGACCTCTTGCGGGCTGCTAAAGGAAGACTCGGATTCGCCAACACTGGCCGTCTGCATCTGGTCCGCGGAGTATTTGAGGCGCTACCTTTCCGAGAGACGTGCTTCTCAAGAATCGTCAGTGCTTTTGCATTCCGTGACGCTCGCGATCGGGAAATTGCAATCGACGAATTCTACCGGACTAGTGAACAGAACGGATACTTCGAAATCGTGGATCTAGGTAAACCTGAGAATCGCTTCAAGCGAACATTCATTTCATTTTATGTTCATTATTTGACGCCTCTTATTGCTCGCTTGGCCATGTCCGATGCCATTAATGGCAATCCATGGCGAATGATCTTTCCGACCTACCAAGCGCTCGGACGTAATCGAGTACTCGTCAATTCCCTAAGTAAACGGTTCACCGATGTGAAGATTACGGAGTTTGCTTTAGGCGGCATGATCGTCGTCTTGGCCGGAAGAAGTTAGTTCAAACACACAATTCTTCTGCTTTTTCCAGCGGTGTCTTACTCTTCAGCGTTCTTTTGAATGAAGAATTGGGCGATCTCCTCAACTCATCACAAGATCCAAAGACACTTGCACTGCTGTGACTCTTGAGAAAGACACGCTCAAGAACGATTCAAAGAGATCGAAGCCCATTCAGGCTGGAGAGAATCAGCCGATAATAATTCTATCTCAGAGAGCCGAAGCTATCTTGGCGGCTCCTCCCATGTACGGTTGGAGGACATCTGGTATCGTGATTGATCCATCCTTGTTCTGGTAGTTCTCCATAATAGCTATGATAGCTCTCTCTGTTGCGATCAGCGTGCTGTTGAGCGTGTGAACCCACTTTGTGGGTTCATCCGGTTTGTTCCTGAATCTGATTTTCGATCTGACAGCCTGATACGTTGTGCAGTTGCTACATGAGACGATTTCCCGATATTGCCCCTGACCAGGTAACCATGCTTCTAGATCGTATTTCTTGGCAGCCACTGTCCCAAGATCGCCCGTGCAAACGTTCACAACGCGGTATGGGATTTTGAGCATCTGGAAGAGTTTCTCAGCGTTGGCGAGCAGTTTCTCGTGCTCTTCCCAAGACTGTTCAGGTTTCGAGAATACGAATTGCTCGACCTTTTCGAATTGGTGAATCCTAAAGATTCCTTTGGTATCCCTGCCGTGCGCGCCGGCCTCTTTCCTGAAGCACGGGCTTACCCCGCCATATCTCAGTGGGAGTTTTTTCCCGTCGAGTATCTCGTCCATGTGTTGGGCTAATAGAGGGTGTTCTGCGGTTGGAATGAGGTATAGATCTTCTCCCTCGATCTTGTAGATTACGTCTTCGAAATCGGATAGAGCTACTGCGCCTCCGATTGCTTCTCTTCTCAACATGTATGGTGGTTGAATTAGTCTGTACCCTTCCCCATCTATGAAATCCATTGCGAATTTCAGCAGAGCATAATTCAGTTTCACCAAGTCGCCTCTTAAGTAGTAGAATCTGGCGCCCGCCACCTTTGCGGCTCGTTCCAAGTCCACCAGCCCAAGTCGAGCTGCCAGGTCAATGTGGTCCAGTGGCTTGAAGTCGAAAACGGGTGGGTTGCCCCATTTCTTCACTTCAACGTTCTCGCTCTCGTCTTTTCCAAGCGGTACGCTTTCGTGCAGGATATTGGGTAAGTTCATGAGCGTTTCTGAGATAGAGGATTCCAATTCGCTTGTTTTCTTTTCAAGTTCCTTTATCTTGTCAGGTATCTGTTCAGCTTCTTTCACGAGTTTAGACGCGTCTTCTCCTTGCCTCCGCTGTTTAGCGATATCTTCAGTGAGTTTGTTCCTCTGGTTGCGGAGGCTGTTGGCCTCAGTTTGGAGACTGCGCCAGATTCTATCGTTCTCAAGCAGTTGGTCGACACTTTGCACTTTCTCCAATTGACCTCGCCGTTGGAGACTCTGCTTCACGAGGTCGAAATTTTCCCGTACGAACTTCATGTCAAGCACGTATCCCACCCCTCATTCTGGGTTCGCTATTGTCGCGTAGCGATATTTGTATTGGAAGGTTGTTCTTGAAGAATCGCTTCGGCTTTTGCCAGCGGTCATGACGAAGATCGGTTGTTCTATCGTGATTGGCAGGAACCCAAAATCCGCTCATCCGTGGGTGGTGTGCGATTCGCCTAGCTACCACCATTCTGGCTGAAGGTTGACTTCGAGCTTGCCACGATTGCAACGGCCGCGAGAATTAGGAAGTAGCCCGCTGATTGTACGATTGTAGGAATCTCGGCAAACAGTATTACGGCTAGAAGAGACGCAATGATGGGTTCCATCAGCGGGAAGAGATTTGCAGTCACCGTCTTTACTGAACCAAGAGCATAATTGTAGAGTGTATGGCCAAGTAATGTTGGGACGACCCCGAGACCCAGAATCGCCAAGAGGGTCTGTGTGTCGTAGGGCTTGAACGTTTGCGTAGGGGAGAATCCAACCATGGCAAGCGACACAATGGCGGCCGTTGCGTAGACGTATGAGGTATAGCATGCCGTGTTGAGGCCGCCGGTTCTCAGATATCTTCCAACCAAAGAGTATACTGCAACGAAGAAAGCCGCGAGTATGGCGGAAAGATCGCCTAGTCCGAATGCGCGGAACCCATTTCCTGCATGCGCCACGAGTAGGATCCCCCCCGTTGCGACGAGGACCGCAAGTGCCTCACGAGGGCTCGTTTGTTCCCTGATTACGAGCGGAGACATTACCGCGAGTATGATCGGACTTGTATTCACCAGAAAAGTCGCGTTCGCGACGGTGGTCTCTTTGACCGCAAAAATAAATGTGGCGAAGTGAAGACTCAGCACAGAGCCCGAGATAGCGACAAGCAGCATATCCCGCCTTCCAAGCGATATGAGGTTATGTCTTGAGAGAGCGAACAAGATTATGGCAAGGGCCGCAATGAACAATCGAAAGAACGTAAGTGAAATTGCTGAGGCCCCTGTTGCTAATCTGATGAAGATGGCGCTTGAACCGAAGAAGATGGATGCGATGAACAGGATTAGTCGGCCCTTAGAAGAAGACAAATTGTACCGAATCTCCGACCAAATCAATTTCGCTGGCTGTGAACAATAGGTTACCGTTTCATAGGTGGACGGTTTTTATCGTCACATGAATATTTAGGGTTCGACGGCACATTCGAGTATCACACATTACATTGAACCTACTGCAAACCACGGCGGCAAACAGTTTGAACAATCAAACCAAAGGAGCGTTGCTCGTGATGGGTGCTGGGTGCCTGTGGGGAACCTTCGGCATCCTCACGAAAACCACATACGCCTTCACGACATTAGGTCCGATTTCGCTTGCCTGGTACAGACTGATTTTCGCAATACCATTCGTGGGACTTGTGATCTTCATCAAGCACTATCCAATTTCAATTAGCCGCCGCGAAGGAGTACTTTTCATTGGATTCGGATTCTTTAGCTTGACACTCTTCGAAGCGCTATACTTCACTTCCTTGGTCTACACGACCGTGCAACACGCTGCGGCCTTGTTGTACACCGCACCTGCCTTTGTTGCCGTGCTCTCATGGTTCTTTCTCAAAGAACGCATGACTCCAGCCAAGATCGCTGCTATTATCCTATCGATGCTCGGGGCGTTCCTGATCCTAGGTCTAGGAAGCAATGGACCGCTCTTCGCATCGAGAACACAGATCGGGGACTGGTTGGCTTTGAGTTCTGGATTAGCATATTCTTCATGGTACATCTTCGGAAAGATACTTTGCAGAAATCGAGAGCCTGCGGTAACCTCCTTTTTGGGGTTATGTATTGGCGCCGCGATGCTCTTTCCCTTGGCTATTGCGCTAGAAGGCCTGCGACTTCCCCAGACATTGACGGCTTGGGAATTGGTTGCAACTGTGGGCATCGTACCCACCGCCATAGCCTATCTGCTTTATCTAGCAGGATTGAAACTGATCGATGCAACATCAGCGAGCGTGTTCGCGATCGTGGAGCCACTAACCTCAGCGGTCTTGGCATTCTACATCTTTCAGGAAACGCTCGCCTACGCTTCGTTTGTGGGATTTGGGCTAATAATTAGCAGCATCATCTTGATCTCGACAGCCAGAAAGTAGTCGCAATGCGACGTCAAGCTTTCAATCAAAATCATTAATTCTGCAACACCTTAACTAGTCTCAAAAAGGTCTTCCAGAAGCGGATTACATGTTCAAGTTAATGATCCTGCTTACAAAGAGACAGACCATGAGCGACGATGATTTCGCGAGGTATTTGTTAGATGAGCATGCCTTCTTGGCGAAGAAAATGCCCGGCCTGCGGAAATATGTTGTGAACATAGTGCAAAGGCCACCCAACAAGGAACCGGACTATCACGGCGTGTCGGAACTTTGGTTCGATGACCGCGAAAGTATGAAGAAAGCTTTCTCCTCACCCCAAGGCGGCCTCGCACAGAGAGATACGGATAACTTCGCGAGCAAAGCGATGACACTATTCATTGACGAGCATGAGATTAACTAGCGCCCCGACCTCTATGTTTTACTCGACGGAACCGCACTTGCGAGAGTCGCCATTTGAACGAACTCAACGCCAATAATGCAGCACGGATCAAGCGACTTGCCTTTGCTATGCCATTCTACAAGCATCTTGGCATCACCCTGACAGGAATTAATTGGGGAAACGCCGAAATTCAACTGAAGGTCACAAGAAAACTAACTCAGTCTGCCGGTTTCGCGCACGGCGGCGTTACAGCGGCTTTGATTGATTCTGCAGTGGGCCTAGCACTCTGTACAATGGTAGATCCGCGAGATCGCATAACTACAATTGAGCTGCACGTGAACTTCATCGCGCCTGCAAAGCTTGGGCTTCTCAAAACGCAAGGGCAGATTCTTCACAGAGGGAAGCGAACTGCAGTCGGAGATGCAGAAGTCAGAGATGGAGATGGTATTCTAATCTCCAAAGGATCTGCAACGTATATGATACTTAAGAATGGTCGAAAACGCACCCTGAATTTCTACTAGAACTCTTTGACCAACGACTCGTACATTCTCTGATCCAGCTGCAACTGCCCTTCCTCGTTTTATGACGAAAGGGATTAAGAATGCAAGGCTTGCGACAGCTGCGAGCAGGGTCTCTTGTCATTAGAGCTTAAGCCTTAGGATTCGGGTACACCCATGAACCGGTAGCTCATCAGAAATCCGGCGAACAAGGCGACAGCTCCAAGGAGTTCGAATTCTAAGAATATTTCCGGATCTCCAAAGATTCCTAGCAGCGTTCCCCCGGCCGCATTCAATAGCCCTCCTGCAGCTACCATTATTGCGAATGTTCTCCGCCTATCGCGGATGTATGAGTAGAAGGACCCCCCAATCAATGCGATGGCACCGTAAATGTTCAATCCAACAGTGAGTGATTTGACTGGTTCCGAAAATGAACGCGATGCGGCGGCGATTCCGAACACGACGGACGACTGAAAACTTACGATCGCTTGTGAAATATCTATTGGGAGTATGCTTCCGAGGATTACAATCAAGGCTGAGAGAAGTACCACGATTGACAGAACGCGTCGCCCCCAGCTTGGGGAAACAAGTAACAGTACACCTGTTCCAAGTAAGCTGACCTGGGGACCAACAGTAAGGTAATACAGCTTCACCAATGACTCGCTCGGACCGACAATACCTGGATTCATGACGAACTCTAAGGCAGCTCCCAAGGTGAACAGAGTCATTGCGACTGCCCAGACGACTTGATGCAGCTTGCGACGTACCTCGAATTGCTTCCACAACAGAAGAGTGAATGCCGTAGAGACGAGCGTCGTCGCCAATGGAATGTATGTGACCAAATGAATCGACTCGCCTTCGGGCCGTCTGAAAAGAGATAAGTATTGCCCTCTCTTGACTCAGGTGAGCGAAACTCGGCACTAGCTGTAAGCTTACGTACTTGAGGGGAATGGCAGCTAGCCTTGCAGTTCGATTTTCTTTAGAGGAACGTTTACGCGCTCGCAGAACGCTTGGAGGTTATGCACAATCAGACTTCGTTCTCTGAGAAAATTCTGGGCGCTGACCTGAACCCAGAGTTCTATGGCTGTCGACTCATTGTCGAACCCTTTCACATGGAGACGCCTATCGCACTTCTCCTCATTGTCGCTGACTTGGGCGGTTTCGATCTTATTCCGGAATGTGTCAATTGAAACGTTCCTGCCTAGAGTTACATTCAGGATTATGGGTCGCTTCTCAAAGACGATGAAGTTGCTGATTGGAACTGCCAGCATTACCGTATTCGAAACTGAAATCGAAAAACCGTCATTAGTGACGATGCGGCTTCGCAAGAACGAAATCTCCTCGAGTCTACCCTCAATTGGCCCCCGGTTATGTTCACGCGGACGTAGTCGCCTCTTCTGACTGGTTTGCTGACTAGAACAAGCATGCCGGCGATCAGGTTGTCAATAGTGGTCTGCGCTGCGAATCCAACTAAAATTGCTGTAACACCTAGACTCACTAGATAGGCCGAAAGATCAATGCCAAGTCTTCCGAGAGTCGCGAATAGAATCACGAACAGGAGAAGAGCTGTGACAATCTTGCGAACGGTTCCCGCACTCGCTGACCCAATCAATGGCGAAGTCGTAGTCTGAATCGTATGCCCCAGTATCCAAACACCCAAGCGCAATTAGCGCCCATGTGATTGTGATAATGATATTCGGGTAAGGAATCTGGATACCTAGCACGGTTTTGAGACTGTAGAGAATAATGGTAACTGCAAAAACTCCGGCAACGATGACTGTCACGCCGATGAGCCCAATTCGAAGCCTGCCTTCTGCCTCAACTGGTCGAGCTCCGTTCTCTGCCATCATCTCAACAAGAGCATGATGGCCTAATGAAATTTGAACATAGCCTGAGATTCCGCTGAAGCGAATTGATTTGCTGTTACTCCATTTCCACATACGTGTCCCGGTAAAGGTTAATTTTGTACTCCCGCTAGCAACGCGTTGAAGGCGTGTCCTATTTGCTAGACTCGGCCAGGATTAGACGTGAGATCGCTAGGCGCTACGATAATGACCCTCGGGGTTGGAGCGTATTGGTCGGGAGAGATAGCGCGGGATTTTTTGACGTTTTAGTATCGCATGGGAAGGAGGCTTGGCAGGTGAAGGAGTATCAGGTGAACCCCTACAAGTTCGTTGGATTGGGTTCACGAATTCCCGCCTTGCCTCCCAATCCTCTGGCGTCTAGGGAATATCCATTTGGCCTGAGGCCTGTCGGGCTGGATAGCATGAAAGAGCTCGCCAGCCTCATGGACGAGCCGAAAGCTATGAATGAACTCGCTTCGAAGCTCCTCAGTGAGAAAACTATCAGTTCAAACGAGGCTGTGGAGAGCCCAGCGATTCTACAGGGTCCAATCATGCAATCCGATAGACCTCTGGATGGTCTCTCAACTGCACAAACCAAGTTGGATGAAAAGTTGAGGAAAGAGCTACGCCGAATCGTTCATAGAGAGTTCAGGCACACGGTCACTCCATACATTTGAGCGAAATCAATGTGGTGGACACCGAGCACTAGAACGCCGATCCAACACGCTTGTTAGGTTACAGGTCTTGAATGATAAATCGATGGTGGGCGTGGAATGATCTGTTGTGACTACGAAGGAGAGGAGCGCGGAGAAAATGGAGAAGCCGAGGATCGGTCTGCTCACCTTAATCTCTGGTATCATCGGGTTTGTTGCCTGGATAATCGCTTGTGTTCTGTACCATCTGATCGACTTTCTGACGAGCGTGTTTTGCTCGCAGAGAGTTGACTTGTTCGCCTTTCCTCAGTTCAATCCGCCTAGATGTTTCTGCCTACGGTATGTAACTTCAGAATATCGCTTCTCAATCTTCTCTCAGTCTTAGCGTTCTGTTTAATGAGAAGCTGTGTTTGCTTTTCCCTAATTCCAATCATCTTCTCGGTCTGGTTGGGATTGGGACTGCCTCGTGTGCGATAGGTTTGAATTTGCCTATTTAGGTCGAGCATTTCTGCAATTGCGGCAAGGGTTTTCTCGTCAGGATCATGTCCGAGTACGCCTTTCCAATCTTGCGGTGTCAAGTCGCTCAGAGCCTTTCCTTGCTCTAAGGCCAGTTTAACAGCATTACCTACAGCGCGGTGCGCAGATCGGAATGGCAACTTTCCCACTCTGACCAGTTCATTCGCAACCTCGGTCGCAGCTGTAAATTGGAAGTCACGCCTGTCAGCGATCGATTTCTTCAGCTTGAGCTCGGGAACAATGTTCACTAGGATTCCCAAGCACGATTTGAGAATGTCAACTGATTGCCAGAGTAACGGAGTCAGTTCTTGGAAGTCTAGGTTATACCCTGATGGAAGACCGTGAATTATTGTCCCTGCTGAACAAGAATTACCGATGACATGTGCAGATCGGGCTCTCACTAGTTCAAGGGAGTCCGGGTTCTTCTTTTGGGGCATGATGCTGCTTGTTGAAGCAAACTCATCTGGAATTTCTATGAGCGCAACATCGGCGGAGCTATAGAATATCAAGTCTTGTGCCATTCGTCCAAGGTCTACCGCTGTTATTGAGCAAACACTTAGGGCTTCTAGGACGAAATCTCTGCTCCCAACGGCGTCCAGCGTGTTTTCTAGTATTCCTTGAGAGCCGAGAAAACGTGCTACGAAGGCGCGATCTAAGTTGACGCTTGTGCCTGCTAATGCGGCGGCACCCATCGGTGATGCGTTGATACGCTTGTAAGTTTCATGTATCCTTTGAATGTCTCGGTGAATTGAATCTCCGTTA